>UMAC01012790.1_pt1 | contig 192063 bp, 174 predicted proteins | sample 1963591 | NCBI WGS metagenome assembly UMAC01 (sample SAMEA4835904, study PRJEB28245) | human gut metagenome | biome: gut microbiome; material: fecal sample | place: Denmark | collected 2008
TTTTAATTTTTCTTTCTTTAGTTTGTCGGTGAATAGTAACTTTAAAACAATTAATTCTTAATGAAGTTATTGATTAAAAGTGATATTATTTTCTTGCGTTGAAGAGGAGTAGTAATTAATCCACTTATTAATTAGGGAGGAGTGATAAAGTGAAAACACTCTTAATAATGATTAATGAATTCACCTTGGAGCTGATTTGATGAATCCGTTTAAGTTGACGATATAACTAAAATTAAGTGCTTTATATTTATAAAGAATTAGGATGGTACCACGATTAAATGCGTTCCTAAACCTAATTCTTTTTTGTTTTTAAAGGAGAGCGATATGGAAAATAAATATGAAGATTTATTCTCTGAGATTGAAAAGAAGATTTTACTATTGATTATTCAAGCTAAAATCATGAACGACTTAACCGATATCAGAAATAAATATCTTTCTAAAAAAGGTGAATTTTCAGTCTTAATGAACAAAATTAAAGAAGCTGATGATAAAAAAGCTTTTGGTGAAGCTTACAATTTTGCTCGTCGTAAAATTGAAACAGCTTTAAGTGAAAAAATAGCTGAATTTCAGAAGATGGCTCTAGAAGAAAAATTGAAAGCTGAATCAATTGATATTACTTTACCTGGTAAAAATTACAATGTTGGTGTAATGAACCCATTTTATAAAGTAAAAAGAGAAATTGAAGATATATTTATTGGAATGGGTTATACCGTTGAAAGTGGACCTGAAGTTGATAGCGATAAGTATGTTTTTGAATTATTAAATATTCCTAAAGATCATCCTGCTAGAGACATGCAAGATACACTTTATATTGATGATAATTTACTTTTAAGAAGTCATACTTCAAGCGTTCAAGCTCATGTCATGGAGCATGCTAATGGTAAGCCAATTAAAATTATTTGTCCTGGAAAAACCTTTAGAAGAGATGATGATGATATGACTCACTCACATCAATTTGCTCAAGTAGAAGGCTTAGTTATCGATAAAAATATCAATTTAGGTAATTTAAAAGCAACTTTAGAACTTTTTGCTAAAAAGATGTTCTCTAAAGATTCAAAGATTAGATTTAGAAGTTCTTATTTCCCATTTACCGAACCTAGTGTTGAAGTTGATGTTTCTTGTTTTAACTGCAAAGGAAAAGGTTGTTCTGTTTGTAAAGGTAGCGGCTGGATCGAAATCTTAGGAGCTGGAATGGTTCATCCTAATGTTTTGAAAATGAGTGGATATGATCCAGAAATTTATAGTGGATATGCTTTTGGAATTGGTATTGAAAGAGTTGCGATGCTTCGCTATGGAATTGATGATATCAGAAGATTCTATCAAAGCGACATTAGATTTATTGAAGAATTCAATAAGAAAGATGAGGATTAATTTATGTTAGTAAGTTTAAAAGAAATTGCTAAATATGTTGATATAAGTGATTTAACTCCCGAAACAATTGCTCAAAGACTTACTTTTAGTGGGATTGAAGTTGAGCAAATCAAAAAGATGAGTGATGCCACTAATCTTGTAATTGGTGAAGTTTTATCATGCCTTCCTCATCCAAATAGTGATCATTTACATTGTTGCAAAGTTAATGTAGGTGATGAAATTTTAGATATTGTTTGTGGAGCTCCAAACGTTAGAGAAGGTCTTAAAGTGATTGTTGCTTTACCTGGAGCAAAGCTTCCTAAAGGTGAAATCAAAAAAGGTGAAATTAGAGGGCAAGAAAGCAATGGTATGCTTTGTGCTTTAAATGAACTTGGAGTTGATCCTAAATTTTTAAGACAAGAACAAATTGATGGAATCGAAGAGCTTCCAAATGATGCCCCAGTTGGTTCAAAAGATGTTTTATCTTATTTAGGACTTGATGATGTTATTTTAGATTTAAATTTATTAGCTAATCGTAGCGATTGTTTTGCTTTATTTAATGTTGCAAAAGAAATTGGAGCTTTATTTCATAAAGAAGTTAAACTTCCAGAATATAAAGATGAAGGAACTTTTGAAAGTGATTTTAAAGTAGGAAGTGAAACAACGAATTGTCCATCTTTTTACGCTAAAGTTATTAAAGGCATTGAAGTAAAAGATTCTCCAAAATGGTTAAAAGAAGTATTACGTTCTCAAGGTATTAGATCAATTGATAATATTGTAGATATCGGCAATTATGTGATGCTTTTAACTGGTCAACCAATGCATATTTATGATTATGATAAGTTAAGCAAAAAAGAATTGATTGTTAAAGATGATTTTGAAGAAGATGTTATTGCTTTAGATGATAAAACATATCATATCGTAAAAGGTGATTTAATCGTTTCAAGTGATAATAAACCAGCATGTATTGGTGGAGTTATGGGTCTAAAAGCTGTTGAAGTTGATAAAAATACAAAAAATATTGTTATTGAAGTTGCAAATTTCAATCACGCCGCAATAAGACACACAACAAGTAGATTAGGTTTGATGAGCGATTCTTCACAACGCTACATAAAAGAAATTAACCCTCATCAAAGTGAATATGTTATTAATCTTGCAGCTCACTTAATTAAAGAATTATCTGGTTATAAAGAAAACAGTAAAGTTATCGTTTATGACACAATTAATCATGAATTAAAAACAATTAACTGCTCTTATGATTATATTAATAAACGCTTAGGAAGTGATTTTGATAAAAAAGTTATTATTGATACATTATCAGCTTTAAACTTTAAGCCTAAAGAAATTAGTGATAAAGAGTTTGAAGTAACTGTACCTGCTTATCGTATTGATGTTGATGGTAAGGCTGATTTAAGTGAAGAAGTAGTTAGATATAATGGGTTTGATTCAGTCAAAAGTGCTTTACCAGACATGGAAACAACAGTTGGCGGACTTAAAGACAGTGAAAGAAAAGAAAGAATTATTGAAGATTTCTTGCTTAACAATGGTTTTGATGAAGTCTTATCCTATGTTTTGGTAAATCAAAAGGATGATAGCAAATTTAATTATTTTAACAAAGCTGATGGATATGTTATTAAAAATCCATTAACTGAGGATCATAAATACGTTAGAAAGAATTTATTAACTTCACTTTTAAGATGTGCAGAATATAACATTAATCATCAAAATGAGAATTTTAAGATTTTCGAGATTTCTCCTATTCAAACTAAAAAGGTTAATGAAGTTCATCTTGCAGTAGCTTTTATTGGTCAATTATATCAACAAGATAAAATGTTTGGTGTACCAGTTAATTACTTCTTTGTAAAAGGATTATGGGATTCAATTGCTAATATGTTTAATATTTCTCCTTCAAGAATTAAAATTGAAAGAATTAATGAAGGAGAAGAATTCCACCCTAATAGAAGTGCAAAAATATTTGTAGATAATAAATTATGTGCTGTTTTAGGCGAATTATACCCACTAGTTAAAAAAGAGTTCTCTTTGGACAAAACATTTACTGCCGTAATGGAAATTAATTTAACAGTATTATTCAACACACGCACTCCAAATAATAAATTTGTGTATATTTCAAAATACCCTGTTGTAAGTAGAGATTACGCATTTATTATTAAAGATGAGATTAGCTATTTAGAAATTAAAAAAGAAATCAAGAAAGTTTCAAATTTAATTAAAGATCTTGAAGTTTTTGATATTTATAGAGGAGACAAGATTGCTGAAAATCATAGAAGCATTGCTCTTAAAATAAAATTAAATTCTGAAGATCATACATTAAAAGAAAATGAGATTGCCGAAGTTGATAATAAAGTTAGAGACGTTATTAAAAACAAATTAAATGCGGAGCTTAGACAATAATGAAACTAGAGTTTAGTAAAGTTAAATCCTTAGAAAAAATTGAATATGTTGGTGATTTAAATTATTATAATTCAGCTAAAAATATACCAACAATTAAAAATTATCAAAGTGTAGAAGGAACTATCGAAATTCAAAAAGCTGATTCAGTTATCATTGTAAAATACGATATTCATGCTATTTTAACTGTTATTTCTACTTTAAGTGGTGAGGAATTCGAATATCCTCTAGATATCAACGAAGAATTATATTATACCGATCAAAAAGAGATGGATAGCGAAGATGTATTTTATATTCAAGAAGGATATATTGATCTAGATCAAGAAATATATTCTCTTATAATTACATCTCTTCCTTTAATTCTTCATAAAGATGGGGAGGAATATCCAAAGGGTGAAAACTTTAGAGTCATTAGCGAAGATGAAATTGACGATAATGATGGTTCTGGTTATTCTCCATTTGATAAGCTTAAAGATTTAGATTTATAATTATAAAAACTTTTTGAATTTAATGCAGTTATTTTAAAAAAAGTAACTGCTTTTTTTATTATTTTATAAAGTTTAACTAAAAATATTCATAAACAACAAATAATGAGAAATTTATTAATTGTAGTATAAGTTAGTAGATAATTAGTACTAATTTTTAACTTTTATGGTTTTTAAGTAGTTTGGAAGAGACACAATTTATACTTTATGCGGACTTCTAATCACACAGGCAAAAGGCGTAAGTATACGATGTGATATTAAATACATCCAATAGCAATTGCAATAGCTGTTCTATAAGCACAGTATATTCTATTTTCTAGCAAATAGATAATTTACAAACGACCTTTTGAAATATAGCAACTCTTGATCTTGCTCCATTGACTGAAGAGAAAAAACAGCTTAGAAATTTGGTTCTATTTTGTTAGCTGAAACTTTCGTTTGGCATTTTTAATGAAACTTTTTCTCTTCGCTGAAAGATACGAATAATGATCATCTGTCATTTATTTTCAAACGCTTTCTACTATCTTCCACTTTAAACCACAAAAATTAAAATTTGCTAAATTTTGACTAAATTTTGCCGTTTCAAAATTTCTCAAATTCATTTTCCTACCACAATATGCCACTTTTTGTCATTTATGTAGTTAGTATTGCAAAAAATACCGATACTTATCGTGTTTTTATCGTATTTAAAAAAAGTTTAAAAAAATGAAAAAATATAGTTGCTAATAAATAATAATGACTATAAAATATAATCAGTGGTAGAAAGTGGAACGAAGTGGAAGATATGTTTTTCGGAAGTTATGAGTACAACATAGATGAGAAAGGTCGTGTAGTTATCCCGTCCAAGATGAGAGAAGCTGTCGGTTCGAAGTTGTATCTTATTAGAGGTTTCGAAAATTGCTTATCGCTTTATAAAGAAGAAGACTTCAAAAAGTATGTCGATCGTATCCAAGCTCTCCCACATGAACTTAGCAAAGCACGTAATTATTCAAGAATGGTGCTTGCTTCAGTTATAGAACTAAGTATCGACCGCCAAGGAAGAATGTTAATTCCTACAAAAACACTTAAGGAATTCTCCATTGGCTCCAAGGTCCTTATCTTAGGTCAATTTGACCATATTGAAATTTGGGATCTTAATTGCTGGAACTCCTATAAAGAGAAATGCGAAAAAGATTTTGAATTAGATGCAGAATCCCTCCTAGTAAGCGATGAAAAATGATTTACATATTCCAGTCTTGTTAAACGAAGCAATTGCTGGGTTAAACATCAAAAGTGACGGTATCTACGTTGATATGACATTAGGCAGAGCCGGACACTCTTCAGAAATATTGAAGAAATTAAATAATGAAGGATGCTTGATATGCTTCGATCAAGACCTGGAAGCGATCGCTTACTCAAAACAAAAGCTTTCATCAATAAATAGCAATTATCAAATTATTAATGATAATTTTAGAAATATTGAGAAAGACCTAGATCAAATAAATATTTCAAAAGTAGATGGAGTATTATTCGATTTAGGTGTTTCCTCGCCTCAATTTGATGAAGACTACCGTGGTTTCTCTTATCGATATGATGCTCCTCTCGATATGAGAATGAATCAAAACTCCTCGTTAACAGCAAAATACATTGTTAATGAATACTCATTTGAAGAATTGTTAAGAGTCTTTAAAGAATATGGAGAAGATAAATACTCATATAACATTGCAAAGAATATTTGCAAAAGAAGAGAAATCAAACCAATAGAAACCACATTAGAGTTAGTTGAAATAATTAAGGCAAGTAAACCTAAAAAGGAGCTGGATAAAGTCGGTCACCCAGCAAAACAAATATTCCAAGCATTAAGAATTGAAGTAAATGATGAATTAAATGCATTGGAAGAAGCTCTTATAGGAGCTATTAAAAGATTAAAAGTAAACGGACGAATAGTAGTTATTACATTCCAAAGTTTAGAAGATCGAATTGTTAAAAATATTTTTAGGAAATATAGCGTCATTGAAGGGAATAGATTAAATGACTATATCAATCCAAAAGATATAAAAACACCTGATTATCAGGTAATTAACAGAAAGGTTATTACTCCTAGTGAAGAAGAATTAAAACTAAACCATAGGAGTAAAAGTGCAAAACTTAGAATTTTAGAAAAAGTCAAATGACAAACCTACATATTATCGGGGGTATTAGTTATGAAAGATAAATTAGTTAAATATCATCACAAAGCAGTTTATTTCTATTTTAAAAAAGTAGGTATTTGTTTTTCAATTTTTGTTGGTGCTTCAGTTTTAGTAGCAGTACCTGTCTCAATTGCAGCTAGTATCAGAGCTAACGAAATTAATAAAGATGTTGAGAGCAAAGGCGAGCAACCAGCAGAGGCAAAATTATATAAAAGCGAGCTATTAGAATTTTAACAAACCATAAAAAGATACTTAAAATCTACTAATTTAGTACTGAAAAACTACTAGTTATCTAATACTTTTTCAGTTGTATCTTTTTTTATAGGAGATTATAATTTTATTGTATGGTCAAGCAAATTGCGGCTTTAGAAATATCCAATCGTTATTATAAATTAGTCATCGGTTACACTTTAGATAACAAAGTGGATATTTTGTATAAAGTTAAACGACCATTAAGTGTCCCTTTTAAAGATGGGGATATTTTCGATATTGGATCATTATCAGACGATTTATCAAAGATTAAAAATATTGAAGCAATGACCAAAAACGTTAAGATGAATATTAATATTAATGAAGTTGTTTTGGTTTTGCCTCCATATGGCTTACAAGTTTATCAATCAATTAAATCTACAAATACAGTAAGTACAGTATCAAAAATTGATAGAATCGATATTAATAATGCACTTTCTTTAATAAAAAAAGAAAAGCTTCCAAATGTTAATGATGAACTAGTCGATATCATTCCAAATCGTTTCATTATTGATAATAACGAAGAATATCTAATACCTCCTTTAAACGAGGTTTCTCAAACCATTACAATCGATGCCAATGTTTATACTTTACCTAAGAAAATGGTAGGCGATTTAATGAAGGCTTGCAATAATGCACAAATTAAAGTTAAAAGAGATGTAATTGCACCTGTTGGCGTTGCTTATTTATTGAATGAGAGTAAATTTAAAGCTAAAACTTATGTCTTAATAGATTTTTCAGATAAAACAACTTCACTTAGTTTTGTCGGCGATAACGTAGTTTTTGCTTCAAATTTCTTCTCTTTAGGATTTGATGATTTAGTAATGAAAGTTGCTAACGAATTCCATATCGAAAAAGAAAAAGCAGAAGAGCTTGTTAATATTTATGGCTTAGACAATCGTCAAACTAGCTATAATCCACCAATAGCCTTTGGTAAAGATTCTTTAGGAAACGACAAAAAATACACTAAAGAAGATTTAGTAAAGGTTATTTTAGAATTTTTAAAGACCTGGGTTGATTACTTTAATGGTTCTTTAAAAAATCTTCTTTCTAACTTTTCACCAAAAGATGATTCTGCTTCAAAGATTTTATTAGCTTTTATTGGTGAAGGAACAAAACTTAATGGATTGAAAGAATATATTTTAAAAGTTTTACAATCCAATCCTGTTGAATTCTTATCAATACCAACTATTTGCTGTCGAGAAGCTGAATATATTAATTGCTTAGGCGCTATTTTTATGGCCAGTTCATATAGAGGAACTTTGGAAGACGAAAATAAGCAGCAAGTTAGGCAAATTAATAGAGTTGATGAACCAAATTCAAGCTTAACTAGACAATCACCAAGAAAAGAAAAATACGACGAATTAAAAGACGAATTATAGATGAGGGCTTAAGTTATGATGGATGAATTAGATAACTTTGAACCAGTTGCTAAAATAGTAGTAATTGGTGTTGGCGGCGCAGGAAACAACGCTGTTAATAGAATGATTGACGATGAAATTTCAAACGTCGATTTTTATGTTGCAAATACCGATAAACAAGCCCTTTCTTTATCTAAAGCACCTCATAGAATTATTTTAGGTGAAAGCATTACAAATGGTTTAGGAGCTGGTGGTGAGCCATCAGTTGGAAAAGAAGCTGCTGAAGCGACTGAAAAAGAAATTAAAGAAATAGTTCGCGGAGCACATATGGTGTTTATTGCTGCTGGTATGGGTGGAGGAACCGGTACTGGAGCTGCTCCAGTTATATCAAAATTTGCTAAAGAAGAAGGCTGTTTAACGATTGCAATTGTTACTAGACCATTCACTTTTGAAGGTCAAAAAAGAACTGCATACTCAATTGATGGTTTAAATGAACTCAAAAACAACGTTGACAGCATGATTGTTGTAAGTAATGATAAACTTTTATTAAATGCTGGTAATTTACCAATCGGAAAAGCTTTTAGTGAAGCAGATAAAGTATTATCTCAATCCGTTAGAACAATTACTGATTTAATTTTAAGACCAGCAGTTATTAACCTTGATTTTGCTGATGTTAGAAATATTTTAAAAGACAGTGGAATTGCTTTAATTGGTTTTGGCTGTGGAAAAGGCGAAAATCGTTGTGAAGATGCAGCTGTTAGTGCATTAAATTGCCCATTAATTGAACAATCTATTCGTGGAGCAAGAAAAGCTATTTGTCATATTACATGTGGTAATAAAGTTTCACTTTATGAATGCCAAGAAACAGTTGATAAAATTATCAATGATAGTGGCGGACAACTTGATCTTAAGTTTGGTGTTTCAATTAATGATGAACTTTCTGATGATATTATGCTTTCAATTATTGCTAGCCATTTTACACAAGACGTTCAATTCTCAAATTCTGGAAACAACTTAAAGCCAACTCAACAACCAGATTTAGCTACTAGTTTGTTTGCACCTAAAAAACCATCAATTTTTGATCGAGTTGTACAACAAAATAATGCAAGCGATGCAAAAACTAGTGATGAAAATAAAGCAGCGAACAAAGAAGAAGCTAATGAAGACGATTTAATTATTCCAGACTTCTTAAAAGATAATTAAACTTTGTTAATCATTAAATTATTAAAATCGCCGATAAAAAGGCGATTTTTAAATGCTGTAAGCTTTTAACTTTCTTTGTAAAAAGTAAATTATTAAGATTGAAAAGATATAACTAATATTTTTATTATAGGAATGAAAGTCTATTAAAAACAGTTCTTTAATTTTTTCAAGACGATAGGTAATGGTGTTTTTATGCATATAAAGTCTTTTTGCTGTCTCGTTTAAAGATTTATTAGTTAATAAATAAATATAAATTGTATCAATAAATTCACTTTTATTGGCTTGGTCATATAAAAATACTTGATATATATCTGGATCAATAAAATTAACTAATTCTTCTTTTTTATATGTTAATAATGGAAGTATTGGTAGATAATCTACTAAATTATATAAAAGATATTCTCCTAATGTTTTTTGAAGAAGCATAAATATTTTATATTCTTCTAAAAAGACTTTGCTTAATGAAAATAAATCAATAATTCGATTTGATTGAATCATATAAAATCGCATTTTAAAAAGAAAATCGTTTATTTTTTGAATCGTAACATTGTTTAATTGTTCATTAATTAAAAGAATATAATCACCATTTTTATATGTAGTAGCTAAAATGTTACCCTTTAAAAGAGTATTAAAAAATGATTCTGTTTCGGCTTTGGTATCTTCTCTAAATTGTTCATTGAAGTCTAAAACAAGTAGATAATATGATTTCTTTAGATCAATCTTTAAATCTTTTACTTTTTGAAGGAAGATAGTTTTATCAGTGAAAGTATTGTCTAATAGTGACATAAAAAATGATTTGATAGTGTCGCTAGTTTTGGCAAAATTTTGATCATAGATATATTTTTTGCTTAGTTCAGATAAAATCTTAATAAAATCATCAGATATATCTTCTAGTTTTGTTTCAACTTCTAAGATGATTAATAGGCCTAGTATTTCACCTTTTTCATTTTTAATATTAATAATTAAACGTCTATTTGAAGATAAAGTAGTTACGATTTTGTAATTATCTTCAGGCTTTAAAGTTTCTCTAATTTTCTTAAAAGTAGCATAGTTAACATATCCCATTCTAATTGACTCATTCCATGTTTCATCATCAAAAAGAAAAGGGGAATGGCAGGCAACAAGTTGAAAATCATTATTAATAACCGCAATTGGATTATGAATTAATGAGTATAACCCTTCAATTATATTGTTAAGATTTTTTGACTTAATAAAGATTTTAAAAGCATTTTCATAGATATTTTCCATAACTAGTCTCCCAGCACAGTTTAGCCATTAAATTCTATCTTTTAGAACCATTGTTTTCAACATTTAAAATCTTAAAATTTTTGTGTTCAAATTGAGTTGGGAGGCATGAAAAATGAAAGATTTATTACTCATGAGAGCTCCTCTTAAATATATTCAAGGAGAAGGTGCTCTTGAACATTTCTATGAAAACTGCAAAAGTTTTGGCAAAAAATACCTTTTTGTTTGTTCTCATAGTGGCTATGAACAAACCAAAGATTTAATCGAAAAATCATTTGGTGATAGCAAAACTTATAGAAGATATGAAGTTTTTGGTGGAATTTCTTCTTTAGGTGAAATTGAAAAAATGAGAGCTATCGTTAAAGAAGACAAAATTGATGTTGTTGTTGGTGTAGGTGGAGGAAGCGCAATTGATACTGCAAAAGCAACTGCTTACTATGAAAAGAAAAGAATTGCAATTATTCCTACAGTTTGTGCAACAGATGCTCCATGTACAGGATTAAGTGTTATTTATAATAACGATCATTCATTCAATTCTTATTTATTCTATCCAAACAACCCAGATTTTGTTTTAGTTGATAGCAGAATTATTGCTAACGCACCTGCAAAATTCTTAGTTGCTGGTATGGGTGATGCTTTAGGAACATATTTTGAAGCTAGAGCTTGTTATAAAACTCATTCTTTATCGTTAGAGAATGGTGGAATTACTCTTTCTTCAATGGCATTATGTAAACTTTGCTATGAAACACTTAAAAAAGATGGCGTTAAAGCATTAGAAGCTGTTAAAAATCATTTAGTCACACCTCAAGTTGATTCAATTATTGAAGCAAACACTTATTTAAGCGGTGTTGGTGCTGATAATGGTGGATTATGTGTTTCACATTCTTTCTATAATGGAGTAACTTCCTTAAATAAAAAGACTGCAATGCATGGAAACTGTGTTGCTTATGGAACACTTGTTCAATTATTACTCGAAGATGCAAGCGTTGAAGAATATAACGAAGTAAGAGATTTCATGGTTTCTGTTGGTCTTCCAATTACCTTAAAAGAGTTAGGTTGTGAAGAAAGTGATGCTCATCAAATTGCTGCTGCAAGCTGCGCTAAAGGTGAATCTATTCATAATTTGAGTGGTGATGTTAGAGTAAAAGAATTAGAAGATGCTATCCTTTTACAAAACAAACTCGGCGAAAAATATCTTGAGGAACATAATTTTCAAGGTAAATAATTATGGCTACTATCGAAAAGAAAGAAAAGAAGCCATTTAAGGGCGTTAAAATCTGGGATTTTTTAAACAAAATCCCAGCTGGAACAATGTTTGTACCTCTTGTTATAAGTGCAATCATTACAACAATTTGTATTCATTGTGGTCTTGGTGTTTCTTTATGGCAATATCTAGGAAATCCAATGAAAGATTTGTTTGGCTCAACAGGTCAAATGCTTCTTATTGGTTTAATGTTATTTTGTACAGGTACAACAATTACTGGTAGAGACTTTGTCGAAGTCGGTAAAAGAGGAATTTGGATTATTCTTGCTAGATTAATCCCAGCTTATATTATTTGCGCCGTTGTATTTTTAACTTGCGGTGTAAATGGTTTTGCAGGAATCGATGGAATAACTTTAGCATGTTGTTTAACTTCAGCTAATGCAGCTCTTTATATGGGCATTATCCAACCATATGGTGATGATTCAGATAAAGGCACATTCCCTATTATGTTAATTTTCTCAATGCCTCTTCTTCCATTCATCTTCTTAAGTTGTATGGGAAGTGGAAGCGGCGATTTTACTTCAAGTATTTTACAAATTTTCTCACTATTAATTCCATTTTTACTTGGTGTATTACTTGGAAATTTAGACCACAAGATTAGAGATATTTTTAAAGGTGGTAATGCTATAATTCTTCCTTTTTTAGGTTTTCAATTTGGTTCAACAATTGATCTTGTAAATGCATTCCAAGGTGAAGTTATTCTTGCTGCATTACTTTTAACAGTCATTTATTGGACTGTAACAATGATACTTCCTTATCTTGTTGATCGTTTTATTTTAAAAAGACCAGGCTATGCTTCAATTGCTTCCTCTTCTTTAGCTGGTGTTGCTCTTTCTATTCCAGCAATGGTTGCAACTTATACATACAATGGTATAAGTGGAGCTGATGCAGCTAAAAATGCAACAGCAATTCTTGCATTTGTCTTATTGATCACTAATATTCTTGCTCCATTCTTTACTAAGTGGACAATGAACGCTTATTTCAAACATCATTACGATGATGCACAAAGAGTATTTTCAAGATCTCATCCTGAGTTATTAACTGCTGTTTACGATGAAAATGGAAATTATCGTACACATCATCATAATCATGAATTTTATAAGAAGATTTTCCATATTAAATCACATAAACATGATGTTAATAGCGAAGATAACGTTCAAAAAAATGAAGAAAACGAGACAAATGATACTAAACAAAATTAGTATTGAATTTTATGAGGTGATAGTATGAAAGAAAATAAATTATTTCAAGTTTCTACTTTAAATGCTCTTATGATGGGCGATTATGAAGGTAGTGTTAAAGTTAAAGAATTATTAAAGCATGCCGACACAGGAATTGGCACATTTGATGGCTTAGATGGCGAAGCAATTTTCTATAAAGGCAAAGCTTATAACGGCAGAGCAACTGGTGAAGTTAGCCAAATGGATGATGAAGATTCTGTACCATTTGCTTGTGTATGCAAATTTGACGAAAAAAGTGAAGAAAAAGAAATTTCTTTTGATTCAATTGAAGATTTTAAAAAGCAACTAGAAGAAGTTTTACCATCAAAAAATTATTTCTATATGATTAAAATGGAAGGAACATTTAATGTAAGAGTTAGAAGTTGCTTCAAACAAGAAAAGCCATATGAACCTCTTTATAAAGTAGCTTGTGATCAAAGAGAATTTGAATATCACGATATTAAAGGCTGTGTAATTGGTTTATATTGCCCTAATTATGTTGAAGGTATGAATCTTCCAGGATGGCATATTCATTTCCTCTCAAAAGATTTGACTAAAGGTGGTCATATCTTAAAAGTAAGTAGTGAAAAGGCTTCTTATAAAATTAACAAACTTAATGAATGGTGCGTAATCTTACCAGATGATAAAGATTTTGCTTCATGGAATTTAAAAGAAGACTTAAAAGCCAAAACTGAAGCTGTTGAAGGCGCATCTAAAAAATAAACCGATTTCCATCCATATATATCCATCCTTAAAAAAGAGTCAGCAACCTGACTCTTTTTTCGATTAGATGACAAATTATTTTTTCTTAAATAGTTTAACTAAAGTAGTGATGACTATTATGACAATAATAATTCCAAAAACAACAAGAAAACCAGTAAATGTTGGCATAGTTTCACTATTAGTTTGAGTAACAAAAGTACAAATATAAATGAAGAATGCGATAAATATAATTAAAGAGATAATGGTTAAAACAGCGGAAAACTTCTTTTTACCGTCTGATAAATCGTCATTATTAAATATTTTAGAAGAGTCGCTTTTATGTTTTTCTTCATAAGCTTCATCGTATAAATCATTAACAGTTTGCATTACTTTAGAATCATATTTAGGTCTATAACGTTTTTTAGGGGCAGAACTGCCATCATCCATTGTAAAGAAATCAAAAGTAACACCTAAATAATTAGATATTTTTAAAAGTTCATCGTCGCTAATAGGCATTCCTTGAGCCCAAGCGTTAAACATATTTTCATCAATTTGTAAGTCGTTTAAGAATTGTTCTTTACTAATTCCTTTTAATTGCATTAAGCCAACTATTTTTTCGAATTTATTGCTTTCCATGCGTTAATTTTAAACCTTTTATAAATTGCCTTAAATATTAATTTAATTGATTGAAAAAAAGTGTCAAATTATTTAACATATTAGCAGTTGAAAGACAAGTCTTTAAATTTATTTATTCTTAGCGAGTTATGTATGGTGAAAGATAACAATAAAGATTTAAAGGTATCACTTTCTATGCTTTATTTACATTTCAATGAGTGCACCTATTTAAATAGGTGAACTAAGGTGGTAACACGGTAATTCGTCCTTAGATCTTCTAAGGATTTTTTATTTATAAGGAGTTGTTATGGAAGTTAAAAATTCACTATTAATGCCAAAAACAAATTTCGAAATGAGAGGTAATCTTGCTAAAAAAGAACCTGTCCTTGTTGAAAAATGGTCTAAAGAACATGTATATGAGAAGATGAACGAAGGAAAAGACCTTGAATTCATGCTTCATGATGGTCCTCCATATGCAAATGGAGCTATGCACTGTGGTCATATGCTTAATAGAGTTTTAAAAGATTTTGTTGTTAGATATAAGAACATGTCTGGATATAAAACTCCATTTATTTTTGGTTGGGATACACACGGCTTACCAATTGAAAATATGGTTACAAAAAGCGGTGTTAATAGAAAAACTACTCCAATATTTGAATTCAGAGAGAAGTGCAGAGAATACGCATTATCTCAAGTTGAAAAGCAAAAAAGTGATATTAGAAGACTTGGCGCATTAGGTGATTATGATCATCCATATTTAACTTTATTACCTGAATTTGAAGCAAACGAAATTCATTGCTTTGCAGTAATGGCAGAAAAAGGCTTAATCTATAAAGGCTTAAAACCTGTCTACTGGTCACCTAGTAGTGAAAGTGCTTTAGCTGAGGCTGAAATTGAATATGCTGATGTTAAAGCCTATACAATTTATGTTAAGTTTGACGTCAAAGATGGCAAGGGAATTTTAGATGATGATTGCAAAGTTTTGATTTGGACAACAACTCCTTGGACACTTCCTGCTAATCTTGCTGTTTGTGCTAATCCAGACTTTATTTATGGTGTTTATGACACTTCTAGTGGTAAATTAGTATTTCTTCAGGAGTTATCTAGTACATTACAAGTAGAACTAGGACTAACTAAATGCGAATTAATTAAAACAATTAAAGGTAAAGATTTAGAAGGCATCGTTTTAAAGCATCCTTTCTATAATCGTGACTCATTATTAATTTTAGGTGATTATGTTACAGCTGATAGTGGTACTGGCTTAGTTCACATTGCTCCTGGTCATGGTATGGATGACTATATGGTTTGCTTAAAATATGGAATTAAACCATATTGTCCAGTTGATGAACATGGTTATTTAACCGAAGATTGTGGACCACGTCTTGCTGGTAAATTCTACGAAGATGCAAATAAAGAAGTACTCGCAATTTTGACTGAAAATGAGCATCTTGTAAAAGAAAAGGATATTGTTCACTCTTATCCACATGATTGGAGAACACATAAACCTGTTATTTTTAGAGCTACTCCACAATGGTTCTGTTCAATTGAGCCTATTAGAGAAGAGTTAATTAAAGCAATTCACGAAGTAAAATGGAGCCCAGCATGGGGTGAAAATAGAATGGTCAACATGATTAAAGATCGTGCTGATTGGTGTATTTCTCGTCAAAGAGTTTGGGGTGTACCAATTCCAGTTATTTATTGTGAAGACGGAACTCCAATTCTAGAAAAAGAAGTTTTTGATCATATTGAAAAGCTTGTTAGAGAAAATGGAAGCAATATTTGGTACAAATTAAGTGAAAAAGAACTCTTGCCAGATGGATACAAAAATGAGCATTCACCAAATGGTATCTTCAAAAAAGAAAAAGATATTATGGATGTTTGGTTTGATAGTGGTTCTAGCTGGTCAGGAGTTTTAAAAGAAAGAGGATTAAAATATCCTGCTGATTTGTATTTAGAGGGTAGTGATCAATATCGTGGATGGTTTAATTCTTCTCTTATTGTTTCTTTAGCAACTACTGGTAATTCCCCATATAAACAATGTGTTTCACATGGCTTTGTTATGGATGAGCACTGGGAGAAAATGTCAAAATCAAAAGGTAATGGTTTAGATCCGCTTAAAATTATTGGTGTATATGGTGCTGATGTCTTACGTTTATGGGCTGCTTTAACTGATTACCAACAAGATGTTAGAATTTCAGAAACTATTGTTAAAACAATTAGCGATCAATATAGAAAAATCAGAAATACTTTCAGATTTATTTTAGGCAACTTATCAAACGGAAGTATTGAAGATACCTTCAAAGAAGAAGACAAAGTTAATACTTTTGAAGAGATTGATAAATTTATTTTGGCTAGACTCGAAGAAGTCAAAAACAAAGTTATCGATTCTATGGATCAATATAATTTCATTAGCGGAACAAGTGAAATTTTAAAATTCTTAAGTGATGATTTAAGTAGTTTCTACTTAGATGTCGCTAAAGATATCTTATATTGTGAAGAAAAAGATAGTTTAAGAAGAAGACAAGTTCAAACAGTCTTAAATGAGTGCTGCTTTACATTAATGCGCTTATTAAATCCAATTATTCCTTTCACAATGGATGAAGTTAATCAAAATTATCCTTTAAAAACCAAAGATAATGTTATGTATTACGATTATCCTAAAAAGAGTCATAACTTCGATTCTAAGTTACTAGAGAATTATAAATTAATCAAAGAATTCAGAGACGAAGCTCTTAAGACTTTAGAAAACGAAAGAAATAAAGGTGAAATTGGAAGTGCACAAGAGGCTTTATTAACACTTAACATTAAAGATGAGGCACTCAAGAACGAATTAAAGAATTTTTCCAAAGAAGAACTTGCTAGATTATTTATTGTTAGTGAAGTTAATTTCGATGAATCTTTAAAAGAAAACGAAAATAAATTAACTTATTCAAAAGTAAGCAAACATTCTGGTATTAAATGTGATAGATGTTGGAATTATTTTGATGAAAGCGAAATTAAAGAAGTTGAAGGAGCACATTTATGTCCAAGATGCTTGAAAGCTTTAAAAAAATAAACTTTAAAAAATATTTAATTTTCTTTATTTATTTCTTTTCAATTGTTATAGCCGCTATTGTTATTGACCAAGTAACAAAAGTTGTAGCAATGAATTGTCTTACATTAGGGCAGCCAGTCACTTTTATTCCTGATTTTATTGAATTTACTCTTGTATACAATAAAGGTGCTGCCTTTGGTATGGGCGACGATGCTTTATGGATTAGAATCATTTTTGTTTTATTATCTTGGCTAGTTGCAATTGGTCTATTGATTTATATTGGCTACCTTATTTACAAAGATAAAAAAATCAATCCATTCTTTGGGGTTTGTCTTGCTTTGATATTAGGTGGCGATATTGGCAATTTAATTGATCGTACATTCTTCTTTGATAGAGGTGTAGTTGATTTTATTTCAGTTCAATCTTGGCTTCCAGGATTTGGTATTTTTAATATTGCCGATTCTTGTTTAGTTGTTGGTATTTTATTATTACTTGGTTATTTAATTTATGATGAATATAAAACTTCTAAAGAAGATAAAGCTCATAAAGAAGTTGTAAAGAAGTTAGAAGAAACTGAACAAAATAAAGTTCAAGAAGAACCTAAAAACAATGAATAGCAAAGAATTTAAGATAGAAAAAAACTTGGAAGGGTTAAGGTTAGATAAAGCCTTAACTCTTTTAGATTCTCTTAATTCTCGTGTTTATTATGCCAATTTAATCAAAAATAGTAGTATTCTAGTTAATAATCAGTACGTTTCCCCATCTTATAAAGTCAAAGAAGGTGACACAATTCTTGTGAATTATGTTCAAAAAGAAAGTAATACAGATTTGCTCCCTTATGAGTTTAATTTAGATATTGTTTATGAAGATGATTATTTACTAGTTATAAATAAACCAAAAGGACTGGTTGTTCATCCAGGAGATGGACATCATAACGACACACTTGTTAATGCTTTAATTTATGCTAATAAAAAATTATCTCAGGTTAATGGCTTAGAACGTATTGGAATTGTTCATAGAATTGATAAAGATACAAGTGGATTGCTTTTAATTTGCAAGGACGATTACACACATAAAGAAATTGCAAAACAACTTGAAGACCACTCAATGCATCGTGAATATATTGCTTTAACTGATGGCATAATTAGAAGTGACAATGGGAAAATTATTGGGAAAATTGGAAGAGATAAAACAAACCGTTTAAAAATGGCGATTGATAATCAAAATGGGAAAGAAGCAATAACTCATTTTGAAGTTTTAAAACGTTATTCTAATTACACTTTGATTAAATGTCGATTAGAAACAGGCCGTACTCATCAAATCAGAGTGCATATGTCTTCGATAAATCATCCTTTAGTTGGGGATAAACTATATGGTGGAAGTACTAGTTTATATAATGATGGACAATTACTACATGCATATAAATTAACTTTTTATCACCCAATATTAAAAAAAGAGATAAGTTTAGAAACAGACTTACCTCAATACTTTAAAGAAGTGTTAGACAAGTTAGAAAATTAAACTAAAGAAATAGAATTGTTAGTTACCTCAGCATAATTTTTAAAATTTTGTTTAACTATTTTATTAAATTCATCAATACCAAATTTATTGATAAATTTTTTTGCAAATTCATTAACTTCTTTACTTGCTCCTAGTGGAATTTTAACTCCATATTTTTCGCCTAATTCACTCATGTACTGTAAAAAAGTATATCGAGCAATGTTACTTGCTAAAGCAACACTAGGGAAGCAAAGTTCACCTTTTTCCCTAAAAACAATATTCTTTTGAACATTTTCAGGCGATATACCACTTAAATATTCATAGTATTTATTTTCAGGAGTGAATTGATCTACATATATATTTTTAACATAAGGGCAGCGTCTATGAAGTTTATCAAGAACATAATTATGAGCCATAGCTTTAATTTGATTCATGTTATATCCTTGTTTGATAGCATTGTTATATTTTTCATCGCTAAATATTTTGCATGAGAAGTGAACCTTTTTAAGAATTGAAGGAATAATTTGTAGTATCTTTTGATCAGACATCTTTTTAGAGTCAGTTATTTTATAATCTTCAATAACTCTCATAGTGTCGTGATTTGAATAACAAGCACAAACAACAATTGGCCCAAAAAAATCACCAGTTCCGACTTCATCGCTGCCAATTTGTTCGTCGATATCTAGATAAACGACTGGGCCAGTATAATCCTTGGTTTTTCTAGGTAAAGTAGCAGGCGAATTTGACCGTTTTTCTGCGAGTTCAAGTGCATTTTCTCCTTGAATTGTAACCTTAAAGTTATTACCCTTTTTATTGTCGTAGGCAGTAATGATATTTTTGTCTGTTTTAGCAACAAAAAGAATATATCCAATGTTTCTTTCTACGATATAATTAAGATAAGTTTTTTCAAGATTTTCGAGGTTATTTTTGGTTACCTTTATTGTTATCATTGCTTGTATTATAGCATTTATATTAAAAATGTAAAAAAAATAAGATAATAATCGGAAAAAATTAATATTCGGAAAAGTTAATTTTAAAGTAAAATAGATATATTAGATTTATGACAAATTTAGAAACTGTATTAGAAATTGAAAAAATAAAAGAGAAAATAAAATTTTACACAAAAACGAAGATTGGCGCTAAAAAGGTCGATGATTTAATGCCTTCTAAAGATTTTAAATATGTATCAAAAGAGTTATGTAAACTCAAAGAAACAATGGAAGTTTTATCGATATACAACGATTTTCCTATTCTTAGCGAACTTGATATGTATGAAGAAATTTCCTATGCCAAAAAAGGCAATGTTTTTAATGAAATAACCTTAAATGCTATTAAACAAGAGATTCAAACAACTGTTGATACAATAAAGTATTCCTTAAAAATTAAAGAAGATTTGAATTATTTAAACGAGCTATTCATGTCCTTGAAGGCTAATGAAATACTATATAATGCAATTTCTAGTGCTATTTCTCCAGAAAACACCGTTAAAGATAGTGCTTCAAAAGAACTAAGTTTAATTAGGAAAAATATTTATAGTGTTAATAAATATATTCATAGTTCTTTAAACAGCATATTTTCTAAATATAAAGATAAGTTATCAGGAGATAATTTTGTTTTAAGAAACGGGCATTATGCAATACCTGTAAATTCATCATATAAAAGTAGCATTGATGGAATAGTGCAAGATATATCTGATAGCGGTCAAACAACTTTTATAGAGCCAAAAGAGATTTTGGAACTTGAAAATCAACTTTCTGTTTTAAGGCTTAAAGAAAGAGATGAAATTAATAAGATTTTGTTTGCTCTAACAACTAAAGTAGTTGAAGCAGGAAACGAACTCATCAATAACAATGAGATATTAGGTGAACTTGATTTCCTTGCTTCTAAATCAAAATACGCTAAGGAAATTGATGCAAATATTCCGGTTGTAAATAACGAACACTATTTTAAGTTGCTTAATGCAAAGCATCCTTTAATTGATAAAAATATTTGCGTTGGTAATGACTTCATTTTAGGCAAAGATAAAACTCTTATGATTATAAGTGGGCCTAATGCAGGTGGTAAGACTATAGCGCTAAAAACAATTGCTATTTGTGCTTATATGATTAAGCTTGGATTAGCGATTCCAGCAAGCATTGATAGTGAGGTTTGTATCTTTGATAATATATTTGTAGATATAGGCGATAGTCAATCTATAGAAAACAATTTAAGTACCTTTTCGGCCCATATTAGTAATATTTCAGTAATTCTTCAGTCGATAACTAGTAGTGATTTAGTAGTCATTGACGAACTTTGTACTGGAACTGATCCTAAAGAAGGCGAAGCTTTAGCTGTTGCTATTGTAAAGCAATTGCTAAAAATTAAAGCTTTGTCGCTGGTTACTTCGCATTATGAATTGCTCAAAAAATATGGATTAACAAATAAGCAAATTTTAAATGCTTCATTTATTTTTAATGAAAAAAACGTTACTCCAACATTCAAAATTTTACTTGGTGTAAGTGGCAAAAGTTATGGTTTTTTAATCGGCAAAAAATTCGGCTTACCTGGTGAGTTAATAGCTGACGCTAAGAAAATTTACGACAACTCATTTGCAAGTGAAGATGATAAAAAATTGCACGCATTAGATGAAAAAGAAAGATATCTCGCTACTAAAGATGAGAAATTAAAACAAAGGCAAGAAAGCCTTGCGAAATTAAAGGATGATTTAGCACGTCGAGAAAAAGAAATAAGGGATAAAGAAAATAAATTAAAGAATCAAAAAATCGATAAATTTGATATTTTCTTAAACGACAAATATAACGAAATTAATAATATTTATAATGCTTTCTTAAAAGATAAGGACATTAAAAAAGCTGAAGAGAAGCTCGATAAAATTAACGTAAAGAAAAAGAAAAATGAAAACATTACTGTTGGGAATTATGTAACAATTAAATCACTTAATATAAATGGTAAAGTTGCTTCTGAAAATGGTAATAAATTGCGTATTTTAACAAGTGATGGCTTTACCTTAAATGCAACTAAAGATCAATGTGAGTTGATTGAAGCGCCTAAAGAAACAATAAAACCGACGATAAATGCAGATAAATATATCCTCGGGCAAAAACAAGTTTCATCTTCTTTAAACTTGATTGGTTATCGTGTAGATGATGCTTTAATCGCTCTTGATAAATATCTAGATGACTGTGTTTTAAGAGGATTAAAAGAAGTTAAAATTATCCATGGTTATGGAAGCGGGAAGCTTAGAGAAGGTATTCATTCTTTCTTGAAAAGAAGAAAAAATGTCGATAAATATCGTATTGGAAGCGAACTTGATGGAGGAAGTGGTTCAACTATTGTTAGCTTAAAATGATGAATGATATTTTAAAAAAACAGATTGAATTATTGCCAGATCAGCCTGGGTGCTATTTAATGCACAATGCTGATGATGAAATCATCTATATTGGCAAAGCAAAAAACTTAAAAAAGAGAGTTTCTCAATATTTTTTGCGTATGCATTCAGGAAAAACAGCAGCAATGGTATCGCATGTTGATCATTTCGAGACGATTATTACTAAAAGTGAAAAAGAAGCTTTAATTCTTGAAATGAATCTTATTCAAAAAAACCACCCACGATATAACATACTTTTAATGGATGATAAGCATTATCCATACATTGCGATTCATAAAAATGTCGAAAATCCATATGTTAGTTTATCAAGAAACGTTAAAGACAAAAAATGCCTATATTTTGGGCCATATCCTAATAGTAGTGCTGCATTTGAAGTAATAGATCTTATCAATAAACTTTTTCCATTACGTAAGTGCCATAATGTTCCAAAATCGCCTTGTCTTTATTACCATATTGGTCAATGCTTAGCTCCTTGCGTTAAACCAGTTAGTAAAGAAAAATATGAAGAAATTGTCGATAATATTGCTGATTTTTTAAAAGGAAAGAATCAAGATTTGGTTAAAGATCTTAAGGAAAAAATCAGAAAGCATAGTGAAAATTTAGAGTTTGAGCGTGCTCAAGAATATAAAAAAATGCTTGATTCAATAAATCATATTACTGAAAAACAAAATGTTGAATTTAAGGATAAGATAAATCGTGATTTTTTCTCTTTTCATACAAGAGAAAACTATATTGCTATTGCTTTGTTCTCTTATAGACAAGGTATTTTGCTTTCAAAAAGAAGTTTTTGCTATGAACTCATTGGCGAAATTAATGAATTCGTGAGTGAAATAATTTATCAATATTATTCAATCAACGCTATTCCAAATGAAGTGATAGTTTCTAATGAAGAAATCAAAGATAATTTGATGAATTATTTTGAAAATGCAAATGTGTTTGCGCCAACAAAAGGCAAATTACACGATGTTTTAGATATTTGTGAAATAAACGCAAAAGAAGCTTTAGATGAACATTTTTTAACCGCTAAATTAGATGACGACGTTTTGAATTTACTCGATAAATTAGGCAATATTTTGCACATAAAGACTCCAACTAGAATTGAATTATTTGATAATTCACATTTACAAGGAACCAACGCTATAGGGGCAATGGTTGTATTTATTAATGGTATTCCTTATAAAAAGTTATACCGCAAGTTTAATATTCAGGGTGTAAACAAAAAAGATGATTTATCATCCATGAGAGAGACATTAACTAGACGCTATAAAAGAGTTAAAGAAGAGAATGGTGAAATGCCTGATTTAATTATTGTTGATGGTGGCAAGGGACAAATTGAAACAGCATTAGAGGTTAAAAAAGCGCTTAATTTACCTTTTTCGATAGCTGGTCTTGTTAAAACAAGTAAACATAGAACAAGCGCATTGATGGATGAAAATTTTAATGAATATTACCTTGATGATGAAAAGAAACTATTTTTGCTTTTAACAAGAATGCAAGATGAAGTGCATCGATATGCAATAACGACTCATATCAAAAAGAGAAATAAAAGTGTGTTTAATAGTGTATTTGATGATGTTGATGGTATAGGTGAAAAGCGAAAAGAGCAATTAATTAAGGCTTTTCCTTCAATTAGTGAGTTAAAAAATGCCAAAATTGAAGAATTAGAGCAAATAATTCCTAAAGAAAGTGCTAAACTACTTTATGAAAAGGTTAGGAAATTGAATTAGAATGGATAATAACCAATTATTAGAATTATTCAAAAAAGAACAATATCAAGATATTGTTGAAGCGGAAATTGATTCTGGCGATTTTAATTCCCTCTTTTTGAAGATTAGAAGTTTGGATTTTCTTGGAAAATATAATTCAGCTTATAGAGAATACCGAATTAACGAAAGAACTTTATTAACAGGTAATTTTAAAGAAGCAGTGAAACTTTTTGTTTTAATTGCGGAGCACCTAAAATTTTCATACCGAGTGATTATAAATTATTTACAACTTATTTCGATGTATGAGTTTTTAAGTCCAGGAAATCGATATGATTTAGAACGTTATATTGCTAGCTTTAAAAGGAAATATAAAGACAAAATTTTTGTACCTGATATTTCAAATTGCATCGCAGCACTTCAAAATCCTGACCCAAATATTGTTTTAACGTCTTTGATATTTATAAAAACTCATATTCCTAAAAACGAGCAAAAAATGTATGTTTTGCCTAGAATTCAAGATATTCTTAAATCGAGAAGAGAATTTGATTTAAATTATGCTTTGCTTTTTGAATCTCTTTATGAATTTAACGATGATAGCGTTTATTTTTTCTCAAGAAATGGTAAGTATTTTGCCTGTATTCCTAATGAACTTAAAGTTAAAAAAGAAGAATATCGCATGACTTATGAAACAGAAATTGATTTTGCTTTATGTTATACAGCTCATGATGAAGGAATGATGGATTATCAAATTGATTTATATCGTTCTGTAAGGCCTTTGCTTTTTCCTAACTATTTAACTACAAAAGTAGAACTTGCAAGCTTAGCCTATGCAATTTATGAGATCGCAACAAACTTTTATAGAATGAAGAAAGTAAGTCCAAGCAATTTTTATCTAAAAGGGGCAAATCGACGTTGCATAAATTATTACAAAAAAATGATTGTTGATGCTTGCAGGCAATGGCATTTAAACCATATAGAAAATGAAATTTAAATATATATTTAAACTTTCTTAACCTTAGGCTCTTTTAGAGGTTATTTCACTTTACTATAAGAAAGAAATTAATGTATAATTTTTCAGTATACGCGGAGGAAAAACAATGAATACAAAATTAACCAAAAAAGATACTTCAATATATGAAATTGAAGCAAAAGTAGAAAAGGAAGCTTGGAAAGAAGCACAAGAAAAAGCTTTAAAGAAACTTGCTCAAAAAGTTACTATTAAAGGCTTCAGACAAGGAAAAGCTCCTATTGAACTTGCAAAAGAAAGAATTAATCCAAGTGAATTAATAAATCAAGCAATTAATGAAGCATTACCAGAATTATATAATTCTGCTCTTCGTGAACATAAATTAGTACCATATACACAACCAAAAGTTAATGTTACTGAACTTAATGATGATGGATTTACCGCTGTTTTTGAAGTTACAACTGCTCCAGAAGTAACTTTAGGCCAATATAAAGACATCAATGTACCTCTAGAAAAAAGAGCAGCAACTGAAAAAGAAATTCAAGAAGAAATTGATCATGTTTTAGAAGATAATGCTGAACTTGTTATTAAAGATGGTGCTGCTGAAAAAGGCGATACAGTTGTCTTCGATTTTAAAGGATATATCGATGGAAAAGAATTTGATGGTGGAAGTGCAAACAACTATTCATTAGTCCTTGGTTCAAATCAATTTATCCCTGGTTTTGAAGATCAATTAATTGGTGTTACTAGCGAAACTAAAAAAGACGTTATCGTCACCTTCCCAGAACAATACGTTAAAGAACTTGCTGGTAAAGAAGCTAAATTTGTTTGTATGATTCACGAAATCAAAACCAAACAAAGACCAGAACTTAATGATGAATTTGTTTCTACATTAAACATTAAGGATGTTAATAATGTTGAAGAATTTAAAGCTTATCAAGCAAAACAAGTTCAAAATAGATTAGATAACCAAGCTAGACAAGAACAATTCAACAAAGTTTTAGCTAAAATCATTGAAAATGCAAAATTTGAAATCGGTGCAGATGTAATCAATCAAGAAGTTAAAGCTATGAAAGAAAATACTATTAATCAAATCACAAGTAATGGCTTAACTTATGATCAATATAAAGAAATCACTGGTTTAACCGATGAAAAGTTAGAAGAAAACTTCAAAGTTGAAGCAAGAAAGAGACTTGAACAATACCTTGTTTTCCAAAAGATTGCACAAGTTGAAAATTTAGTTGTTTCTAGACAAGAACTCGAAGATTATTACAATCAACTTGCTACCAACTATGGTATGAAAGTTGATGAAATCAAAAACATTTACAAAAACGATGAAGGAAGAGTCATTTCTACCTTAGTTGAAAACAAGATCGTTAGATTTATTAGCGCTAACAATATTCAAGAAACAAAATCAGATAAAAAAGTAGAAGAAGTTAAAGAAGAAAAACCAGCTGACAAGAAAGAAGAAAAACCAGCTGCTAAAAAACCAAGAGCAAAGAAAACAACTTCAACTACAACCAAAAAAACAACAAAAACTGCCAAGAAAGAAGTTAGCGAAGAAAATAAATAGTTAAATACCATAAAGGAGGTAATCGAAATTAATGAATTTTAACAATAGCGAAATATTTGAATTACCTTTAGTTATTACAAGAGGATATGTTGGCTATCCAGGCTCTCAAATCACTTTAGCTGTAGAACGTAAATTCTCAGTTGGAGCAGTTAGAGTTTCAACAACAGCTCATTCCTCATATTGTATTGTTGTATCTCAAAAAGATTTAGAAAAAGAAAACATTTCATCTTTTGAAGATATTTATTCAATAGGTGTACTTTCTCAAATATCTAATATTGAAAATACAAAAACTGGCTTAAGAGCTAAATTTGTTCATACTGATAGAGTCCAAATTGACTCTATCAGATTTGATAATGATACTTTTTATGCGACAGCAAGAATGTATCCTGATATTTTAGGAGACAATAAAGAAGAAGTCAGTTTAATAACTAACATTATTAAGAAAATACAAAATGATGGATTTGAAAATTTCTTCAGAGGCAATGGCCAAGGGTTAAATGAGCAATTAGCCCATGGAATCAATGCCACTGAATTAAGTTATTTCTTAGCAAATCGTGTTTCTGTAGCTCCTAAAGCTAAGCAAGATTTGCTTGAGGCTAACACAGTAAATGATCGTCTTTTAAAAGTTTTAGTTGCTTTAAATGAAATGAGTGAACTAAATGACATTGATCGCAAAATCATGCAAACAGTTCAACAAAACACTGATAAACAACAAAAAGAATATCTTTTACGTGAAAAAATTAGAGCTATTAAAAAAGAACTTGGAGAAGACCCAAGCAAAGATTCTACCTCAACAATAGAAAAACTTGAAAATAATCCATATCCAGAGGAAGTCAAAAATAAAATTAAGGATGAATTAAAACGCAAAGAAATGATGCCTCAAGGCTCTCTTGAAGCAAGTTTAATTCAAGATTATATTGATATAGTTTTTTCAATTCCATGGTTCGAGCAAACTGAGGATGATAACGATATTGATCATGCTAAAGCAGTTCTTGATGAAGATCATTATGGACTTGTCAAAGTTAAGGAAAGAATTATCGAATATCTTTGTGTTAAGAAATTTAAGGGTAACTTAAAAGCTCCTATTTTATGTTTTTATGGGCCACCAGGTTGTGGTAAAACCTCTTTATCACGTTCAATTGCAAGAGCATTAGGCAGAAAATTTATTAAATGTTCTTTAGGTGGCGTTAGTGATGAGGCAGAAATTAGAGGACATCGTAGAACTTATGTTGGCTCACGTCCTGGTAGAATCATCAATTCTTTAAGAAAGGTTAAAGTTAATAATCCTGTTTTCTTACTTGATGAAATTGATAAGTTGGGCCGTGATTCTTTTAAAGGCGATCCAAGTAGCGCTCTTCTTGAAGTATTAGATCCTGAGCAAAACAAGGAATTTGCCGATAACTACCTTGAAATTAGTTATGATTTAAGTAATGTTTTATTTATTTGTACTGCAAATAATATTGAAAACATTCCTGCTCCATTACTTGATAGATTAGAATTAATTCATGTTCCTAGCTACACAGCAATTGATAAACTTCATATTGCAACTGATTTTTTAATCAAAAAACAACTTGATACAAATGGATTAAAAGAAGGATCTATTACTTTTGATGATGAAAGCATTTATTACATTATCGATCGCTATACTAGAGAAGCTGGTGTTAGAGATTTAGAAAGAAATATTGCTAGTATCATTAGAAAAGTAATTGTTGAAAAAGTAAAAGAAGGATTAAACACCGATTTTAAGGTAAATATAACTATTAAAGATGTTATTAAATATCTTGGTGTTGAACCATTTGATTCAACAAGTAAAGAAAAAGGTAAACAAGTAGGTGTTGTTACTGGTTTAGCTTATACTGATTATGGTGGAGATATTCTTGCAATTGAAGTTAATTATTTTGCAGGTAAAGGCAGATTAGTTTTAACAGGAAAATTAGGCGACGTCATGAAAGAAAGTTGTGAAATCGCTTTAGACTATGTTAAAGCTAATGCTGAAAAATACGATATTGATCCTCAAATTTTTGATAAGATTGATATTCATGTTCACGTTCCAGAAGGTGCTATTCCAAAAGATGGACCTAGTGCTGGAGTTGCAATAACTTGCGCAATTATCAGTGCTTTAAGTAAAAAACCTGTAAGTGGTGATATCGCTATGACTGGGGAAGTTACTTTAAGAGGTAATGCTCTTCCAATTGGTGGATTAAGAGAAAAATCTTTAGCTGCTATGAGAAGTGGCATCAAAAAAATTATAATTCCAGATGGAAATAAGCATAACGTGAGCGAACTTCCAAAAGAAATTACAGAAAAACTTAAAATTGTCTATATGAAAAATGTAGATGATGCTGTAAAAGTTATTTTCAAATAAGATGGAAAACTATTATTTTAATAAAGCCAAATTTATTAAAAGCATTGTAGATGTAAAAGAAGCACCTGGGGAGTATAACTCCTCAGTGCTTTTTGTTGGAAAATCAAATGTTGGTAAATCTAGTTTAATAAATGCATTAACAAACTCCAAAAAACTAGCTTATACAAGTTCAAAACCAGGCCATACACGAGTTTTAAATTATTATTCCGTTGAAGATTATTTTTATTTGGTCGATTGTCCAGGATATGGCTTTTCAACCAAAAAAGACCTTGATTATGCTTTTTATGGAAAGATGATTGAAGGTTACTTTAAAGACAATAAAAGTTTAAAACTTGTTGTATTTTTGCTTGATTCAAGACATGAACCAACGGATGATGATTTAGATTTTTATAATTTTTTGCTTTCATATAAATATCGCTTTGTAATTTGTATGACTAAATGCGATAAATTAAATATGTCTATGAGATCAAAAATTTATAAAAATTTAAAAAATAAACTTAACTTTGAACCTGAAAAATATCCTCCTTTGTTAGTTTCAATAAACGATAAGAAGAGTATTTTAAGATTAAAAGAAATGATTGAAGGAGTTGTAAGGGAGGCAAATTAATATGGCACTTGATAAAAAGTATGACTTTAAAAAAACTGAAGAAGGCAAATACGAAACTTGGAAATCAAAAGGCTATTTTAGAGCAGGAGATACTTCAAAAGCTCGTTTTTCAATGGTCATTCCTCCTCCAAATGTTACTGGAAAGCTCCATATCGGGCATTCTATTGATAATACTATTCAAGATATAACTTGTCGTTATAAAAAAGCAAAAGGCTTTGATGTTTTATATCTTCCAGGGGTTGATCATGCGGGGATTGCCACTCAAGCAAAAGTCGATGCAAAACTTAACGCAGAAGGAACTAATCGTTTTAAGATTGGTCGAGAAGCCTTTTTAAAGGAATGCTATGCTTGGAAAGATTCATATAGCCACATTATTCATGAACAATGGGCTAAAATGGGCATAATGGTCGATTATTCTCGTGAAAGATTTACCCTTGATGAAGGATGCATTAAAGCTGTAAATAAAGTTTTTGTCGATTTATATAATGAAGGTCTTATTTATCGTGGTGAAAGGATTGTTAACTATGATCCTGTTATGAAAACTGCCTTAAGTAATATCGAAATCATTTATAAAGAAGACGAAGGGGAATTTTTCTATTTTAAATACCCTTTTACCGATGATAAAACCCGTTTTTTGACAATTGCAACTACACGTCCAGAAACTATGTTTGGTGATGTTTGTGTTGTTGTTAATCCAAAAGATAAACGTTATAAAGATATTATTGGTAAAACAGTTATAAATCCAGCAAATGGTGATCCTTTACCAGTTATTGGTGATGAATATGTTGATATTTCTTTTGGAACAGGCGCAATGAAATGTACACCAGCTCATGATCCTAATGACTTCATAATCGGTAAAAAGTATGGCTTTAAAGCTCCTGTTATTATGAATACCGATGGAACAATGACAAAAGAGTGTGGCAAATATTCCGGAATGGATCGTAATGAATGTCGTAAATTATTAGTTAAACAAATTGAAGAAGATGGTAATTTAATTAAAATTGAACATATCAAACACCAAGTTGGACACTCAGAAAGAAGCGATGCTGTTGTTGAACCTATTCTTTCTAAGCAATGGTTTATTAAGATGAAACCTCTTGCTGATAGGGTTTTAAAAAACCAAGCAAGTAGTGCTGATAAAGTCAATTTCTTCCCAAAACGTTTTGAAAAAGTCTTAAAACAATGGATGTCAAACTGTGATGATTGGTGTATTTCAAGACAATTATGGTGGGGTCACAGAATACCAGTTTACTACTCAAAAACTACTGATAAAATACTAGTTTCCGCCCAAAAACCTACTGATATGGAAAATTGGGTCCAAGATGAAGATGTTTTAGATACTTGGTTCTCTAGTGCTTTATGGCCATTTGAAACATTAGGATGGCCTGATGAAACCAGTGATTTAAAGAGATACTATCCTTTAGATTGTATGGTTACAGGATACGATATTATTTTCTTCTGGGTTGCTAGAATGGTCTTCCAAGGTTTACATTTCACCGATAAAGCACCATTTAAAGACGTAATTATTCATGGTATTGTTCGTGATTCTCAAGGAAGAAAGATGTCGAAATCTTTAGGAAATGGCGTTGATCCAATCGATGTTATAAATGAATATGGTGTCGATAGCTTAAGATATTTCTTAGCAACTACAGCATCTCCTGGCCAAGATATGCGTTTTAGCGAAGAAAAAGTTAAAGCGGCAAATAACTATTTAAACAAAATTTGGAATAGTGCACGTTTTATTTTAATGAATATTCCAGAAGATTATAAAAACCATGAACTTAAGGATATCGATAAAAAGAAACTATCATTAGTTGATAAATATATTCTTACTAAACTTGAAACTGTCATTAAAAAGATAACTAAAGCAATGGATTCATATGAATATGGTATTGCAAGTAACTTATTATATAACTTCGTCTATGATGATTATTGCTCATTCTATCTTGAAATGAGTAAAGTTACTTTAAAAGATGAAAATACCTATAAAGATGGAACATATTTCACATTACTTTTTACATTAAAAGCTATTTTAATGATGATTTATCCATTCTCACCATTTATAAGTGAAGAAATTTATCTAAATTTACCTGTTCATAAAGAATCAATTATGCTTGAAGACTACCCTGAATATAAAAAAGATTTAGTTTTTGCTTCATCGATTAAAAAAGTTGAGGCATTAAAGAGTGCAATTGAAGCTATTAGACAATATAAAGTTAATAATTCTTTAGCACCAAATGAAGCTTTAGATATTTCATTAAAAGCTAATTTCGACTTTACTCCTTTAAGTAAATATCTTGCTCGTTATTCATTTGCTAAATCTTTAAGTCTTATTAAAGAAGATAAACAAGGTGTTAGCAGCATTGTCTTACCTGATTTAACACTATTTATCGAAGATAGCGTGAATAAAGACGAACTTAAAGCTAAGTTAAATAAAGATTTAGAAAAAGTTGAAAGTGAACTTAAACGTAGTGAAGCAATGTTAAATAATGAAAAATTTATTAGCAAAGCTCCAAAACAAAAAGTTGACTTAGAAAAAGCAAAATATGAGCAATATAAAACTCAATATAGCGAAATAAAAAGGAAATTAGAAAATTTATAAATTTTTTTTAAAAAAATTGAAATAACCTCCTTTATATTAGTGAAAGGAGGTTTTTAAATATGGAAAACAAGATTCCTTTATCTAAAAATGAATTAAGTTCCATTCGTTGTGGAGAAGCAATTACTTTATCGGCTGTTATGGCGGTAATGGCGATAGCTGTTGTAGCAGTTGCAATTTATAAACTTTTCTATACTGAAGATGGACTAATTCAACTCCCTGGCGGATATAAATTCCAGTGGAAATAAGTGAGACATCTTCCTTAAATCTTTTACTTGATTATTAACGAATAAAATGTATAATAATTAGCGTTGTAACCCCATTTTTGGTACAACCGCATTGAAAAGGTCCCTAAAATTCTCACGAATTACCTTAAAAGCGAGTAATTATTTTAAAAATCGGAGGCATATTAGATGTACGCTATAATTTTAACTGGCGGTAAGCAACTTAAAGTTGAGGTTGGACAAAAAATCTATGTTGAAAAACTCAATGTAGAAGCCGGCACTGATTACACATTCACTGATGTACTTTTAATTAGTGACAAAAATGTTGTAACTGGTAACCCAACAATTAAAGGTGCTTCAGTTGTTGCAAAAGTTGAAAAGCAAGGTTTAGGCAAAAAGATCCATGTTTATAAGTACAAAGCAAAAACTACTTATCATAAACATATTGGACATAGACAACCATATACTTGCTTAACTATTACAAGTATTAATTCAAAGTAAATGATTAAAATCACTTTTTTAGAAAAAGACGATAAGGTTGTTAAAATCGAAGCTAGTGGGCATGCTTTATTTGCTGAAAAAGGTAAAGACATTGTCTGCAGCGCAGTTAGTGCAATATTGGTTGGCGGATGTAACGCCTTAACAAATCATCAAAATTATCAAATTATCATTGAAAGTGGTAAATTAATTATCGATACAAAGGATAATTTGAATGAAAACGATGAGATTGTTATGAGAACTATCTTGATCCAACTTATGACTATAGAAGAATCTTATAAATCTTATATCTCAATTTCTAAGAAAATGTAGAAAGGAAGATGTTTATGTATTTAAGTTTTAAACTTGATTTACAATTATTCGCATCCCATAAAGGTGTCGGTAGTACTAAAAACGGTAGAGATTCTGCTGGTAGAAGACTCGGCGCAAAAAGAAGCGATGGTCAATTTTGTAAAGCAGGCATGATTATTTATAGACAACGTGGTACAAGAATCTATCCTGGTGTTAACACTAAAAAGGGTAGTGATGATACAATTTTTGCTACAAAAGCTGGTATTGTTAAATACGAAAGAGTTGGCAAAAATAGAAAACGTGTTAGCGTCTACGAAGTAGCTGCTTAATTATGAAAATGAAATCATCTGTTTCTTAACAGGTGATTTTCTTTTAAAGGGACAATTTTATGTTTATTGATAGAGCGATTATTGAAGTAAGAAGTGGAAAAGGCGGTAATGGACGCATTGCTTTTCGTCGTGAAAGAGGCGTCCCAAAAGGTGGACCAGCTGGTGGAAATGGCGGAAGAGGCGGATCCGTTTATTTAAGATGCTCAAAAACAACAACCACTCTTGTAAATTATCGACATTCAAGAACATTTATCGCTCTTGATGGTGAAAATGGCGATATTAAAAATCAATATGGGCATGCAGCCGAAGACATTTATATTGATTTACCTGTTGGCACGGTTGTCTTTTTAGAAGAAAATCACCAATTTATATGCGATTTAAAAGAAGTCGGTGAAACTTACCTTATTTGTAAAGGTGGAAGAGGCGGTAGAGGTAATTCTGCCTTTAAGAGTTCACGTAATAGATGTCCAAAAATTGCGGAAAATGGCTTACCAGGAGAAAAGAAAAGATTAATTTTAGAATTAAAACTTCTTGCTGATGTAGGCGTTATTGGTCTTCCAAATGCTGGTAAAAGCACTTTTATAAGCTGTGTTACCAATTGTAAAGCTGAAATTGGTGATTACGCTTTTACAACCATTGTTCCAAATTTAGGTGTTGCTAAAATTGGTGATGATAGTTTTGTTATTGCAGATATGCCTGGTTTAATCAAAGGTGCTCACTTAGGAAAAGGTCTTGGCTTAATGTTTTTACGTCATATCGAGAGATGTCGTGTTTTAGTTCACATGGTTGATATGTCAAGAGAAGATCCTTACCAAGATTATTTAGATATCAAAGATGAACTTAATAATTATGGTATGCATCTTTTAGATCGTCCAGAAATTGTTGTTGCTTCAAAAATGGATGAAGAAGGTAGTGAAGAAAAGTTGAAAGAGTTTGAATCAAAACTCAATAAACCTGTTATTCCTATTTCATGCATTAGTGAAGAAAATCTTGATAAAGTTTTGTATAAATGTGTTGAGCTTTTAAAAGATGCTCCAATCTGGCCAGTCTATAAAGAAGAAGATAAAGAAGAAGTCTTTAATCTTAATGATGAGGAAGATATTTTTGATATCGTTAAGCGCAAAGAAGGCTATTACGAGATAATTGGTGATAGAGTAATTAGAACTTATAACTTAATTAACATTTCAACTGATGAAGGAATGCTTAGACTTTTAACATATTTAAATAAAATTGGCGTTGACGAAAAGTTACATGAAATCGGAGCTAGAACCGGTGATACTGTCAAAATTGCTGATTTTGAATTTGAATATTACGAATAATTCCATATAAATTAATTTGTTTGATTATATAAAAGGGAAAGTTGTTGATATTAAAAGCCAACAAATTTCTTTGCTAACTGATTTAGGAATTTCCTTTGAAATTAACGTTTTAAATAGCGATTCTTTTGTTATTGAAAATATTTACACTGTATTTACATTCATTTTTCATAACGAGGAAAGTATTTCTTTGTATGGCTTTTTAAATAAACTTGATAAATTTGTTTTTACTGAACTTATAAAAATAAGTGGAATAGGCCCAAAAACTGCTCTTAATATTATCCGAAAATTATCAAGTGTTGGTTTAGTTTCACTTATAAGAAACAAAGATTTAAGCGCTTTGCAGAAAATAAGTAGTATTGGTACAAAGGCTGATCGAATTTATTATGAGCTTAAAAATAAAGTAATTAACATTCAAGGTTTAAATTATAAATATCATGATGTGTTCAATGCTTTGGTCAATTTAAATTATTCTCCTCAAAAAGTCTTAGCCGTTTTAGATGCTTTGCCTGATGGATTAGAAAATAGTGAGGCAATGAAAGAAGCAATTTTGAGGTTGAAAAATGAATAGCGAACTTTTATCAATTACTAGACCAAAATCTTTTGAGGATTATTTTGGTCAAACTCAAATTGTAAACGAGCTTAAAGTTTATATTTACAGTGCAAAGAAGCAGAAGACCTGTCTTGATCATATTTTGCTAATTGGTCCTAGTGGCATGGGCAAAACTAGTTTAGCTTACGTTTTATCAACTGAGATGAACACTAAAATTCGAGTTATTAACGCACCGATGATTGCGACTATACAAGATTTGGTTGAAATTTTAGCTTCAATCAAAGAAAATGAGATATTTTTTATAGATGAAATTCATCGTTTAGATAAAAAACTTGAAGAAATTCTTTATTCAGTTATGGATGATTATATCATTAATTTAACTTATAAAAGTGAAGAGAAAACTAAAGTTATTAGTATAAAATTGCCAAAGTTTACATTAATAGGAGCTACAACTTTAGAAGGATATTTGTCTGTTCCTTTAAGAGATCGATTTGCTATTAAGTTTCATTTTGAGCCATATAATGAAAACGATTTAAAACATATTTTGTTATGTAATGCAGTAAAATTTAATGTGAATTTTGAAGATGAAGAAGCACCTTTATTTTTTGTTAAAAGAGTAAAAAATAATCCTCGAATACTGAATAATCTATTAAAAAGATTATCTGATTATTGTTTATATTTAGACAAAAAGTCTGCAAATCTCAAATTATTAAAAGATTTTTTCTCTTTTATCAAGATTGATGAATATGGCCTTACAATGTTTGATCAAAAGATTATTAAGACCCTTTATGAAGTTTTTCAAAGCGAACCTGTTAGCCTTGAATCGCTTGCTAGCGTGCTTAATGAAAACGTAGTTAATCTCAAAGAAAATTACGAGCCATACTTAGTGACTATTGGACTAGTAGCTAGAACTAGAAGAGGTCGAATGCTGACTAAAAAAGGTCAAGAATTTTATTTTAAATACATTCGTTAAAATCCATAAAAATTATTAAATTTTGCATTTATTTTTAATTGAAAAATGTTTTTGTGTTTTATGGGGTTATGTAGTAATATTATCAAGTACATTTATAAATGTAATTTATAAATACGAGGTATATTATGAAAAGATTAATCGGATATTTATCAATTTCAGCCGCCATGCTTACAGGAGTATTAGTAGCAGTTGTTCCTTCTATTCTTTCTGTCAATGGTGATGGTGATTTCTCAACTTCAAATCGCTTTGTTTTCAAGATTTCTCCAAGAAGAACATCAGCTGATTTTTCTGATGGAACTAATAATGGTGATTTGGATTTTGATGAGACAGGTGAAACACCTCTTGAAGAAGTAACTGATACATTTAAAGATAGGCTTTCTGTAGCTGGTATTTCAAGTTATGAACTTGAGAGCTATTCAGACAATACTTTTTCATTAACTTTTAAAGATACTACACAAACTTATGATGATATTTTATCTTATTTAACCTTTTCTAATTCTTTTATGTTTAAAAACGCTGACGAAGAATATAACTTAGGTTTTTCGGCAGAAGATGTTTATAACGATAATACCTCAACTGCAAGTAACCAACTTTTCGTTGAAGGCAGTGCAAGTGTCCAATATCGTGACAATTATCCTTATGTTGTTGTTCAACTTGCAAATCCGGATCAATTTAAAACTATGTTAGATGGTATTACCTCATCCAATGATGAAAGCGGATCTGATAATGCTGATACTGGTTCTGGAACAGATACAGGTTCTAGTGGTGATACCGGAAGTGATTCTGGTTCAACTGGAGATACTGGAACAGTTTCAGAAGCACACAATTTTTTCGGTAAAAATGGTGTTTTAAAATCAAATACAACAACAGATACCGGAACAAGCGAAGATGGATCTGGAGATACTGCAACTAAAATCGATCCTAAAAATGCTATCTTTGTTGTCAATAACTGGTTAAATGGTTTAAACTTACAATCTTTATTAGATAACGAAAACGGAAATATTACTGATTCTAACTTTCATGATTATGTCATAACTTATTTTGACACAACTAATCCATCAAGCTTTATTTGGGATTATGATTCTTCTTTAAGTGAAGACGATCAAGCTGCTCAAACTTATGAATATATTTATTTCTCTAATTATAATTTAGGCGCAATTAATGGAGATACTGGCTTAGATGTAACAACAAGTTATCAAACTTATAATACTGTCGAAGCAGATGAAAGATTAGCTTACAAAAAAGCAACTTTACTTGCTGGCAAGTTCAATTCAACTGATCTGAAATATGATGTTACTTTAATTAATCAATCACAAGTTGATAATAATGAAAATATTGTTTCACCATTTATTGAATACATTAAAAGAGCAGGAATGGTACAATTCTCAACTGTTTTGATTTGTACAATTATTGCAGTTGTTATTGTTTCTTTATTTGTCTTATTAAATTATGGTCTTCCTGGCTTATTAGGCTTAATTGTAAGCGGAGCAAATGTTGTTGGTTCTTTATATTTATTCAATTCATTAGGAAACGAATTCAATATTGGTACAATTTTAGGCTTATTTGCAGTTGCTGCATTATCAATTTTGGGTGTAACTATTTGGCTACATCGTACAAAAGAAGATATTTATCTTGGTAAGAATCTTAAAAAAGCATATCAAGATGCAAACAAGAAGACTTTATTTAATTTATTAGATTTTACTGTTGTTGGAGCAATTATTGGTCTTGTAACCTATTTGATTCCTAATTCTTATGTTTCATCATTTGGTGGAGTTTTATTAATTGGAGTATTAATGAGTATTATTTCCATCGGAATTGTCTTTAGAGCAGTTAGTTGGTTATTATATAATTCTCAAGTTGCTCAAAACCACATTAAATTATTTGGTGTTGAAAGAAAACTTATTCCTGATTTGTCAAAAGGCGAAAAACCAACTTATTTTGATGCATTCAAAAGAAGAAGTTCAAACAGAACCTTTAAAGTTACAAGTATTATTGCTGGTTTACTTTTAGTTGCTAGCATTGTTGGAATTACTACATTCCAAGTTTTAAATGGAAATGTTTATAATTCTCCAAGCAATGAAGCTAATTCAAAAGTAGTTGTTTATAGACTTGTTAGAAACGCAAACGATGATTTTAATACCGATAATGTTGAAATCGGAATTCAAAATGCTTTTGGAGAGATTTACTCTGATAGTGCACATGAAAACCAAGTATTTGGAGATTCATTAGACGTTAACTCATTCTATTATGAATATGTTAGTGGCGAAACAACTCCAGTTACTAATAGAGAATATTACTTTGTTGTTGATTTAGGCGAAGTTATTGATGTCGAAAATGTAAACCAAGAAACCTATTATTTTTATAATGGTCAAGTCAATCAAGAAGGCAGTTTAACAGATACAATTACAGCCGCAATTCAATCAAACATTGATGCTAACTATACAATTACTGTAAGCCATTCTTATGATTACAATGATGATTTAATCAATATGTGGTCTTCAATTGCTACAGCAATTGCAGTTGCAGGAATCTTCCTATATTTCTTATTAAGATTTGGCCCATCAAAAGCTTTAACTGGACTTTTAATTGGAAGTGCAAGTCTTGTTTCAATCGTTGGTATTTTCTCACTTATTAGAGGACCATTCCCAAGTGAAATATCATTAGGCTTGTTGTTACTATCTTTAGTTACTTATTTAATTTTTGATGTATTCTTCGTTAATGAAAGATTAACTTTCCTTGAAAATAAACATGAACTTAAAGAACTTGGTGCAAGAGAAGAAAGATATTATTATGCTGGAAATTCAATTTACAATTACATTGTAGTTAATGCAATGTTTGTTGCTTTCATTGTCCTTTCATTCTTCTTTACCCCAGCCTTTGATCGTAACACTTTATTATTCATTTTAGTTGGCTTATTCCTTATTATTATCTTTATTAAAGCAATGGAACTTCCAATTCAAATTGCCTTTACAAAAGTCTTTGATAAAATCGGTGATAGATTTTCTGAAAACAGAATTAAAGCTAGAGCAAGTAAAAAAGGCAAAAAAGTTAACTTTGATGATGGACCTCAAGAAGCTATCTTTATCGATATTAACGATTAAGAAAGTTCTTAGGTATGATTAATTTATTTTTAGAAAAATTATTAGAATTTTATAATTTAGATTACGACACATTAATTGAAGAAAACGAAAAAACTTTAAATGATCTTCCTCAAAAAGAAATCTTTAAAGATGGTTCAAAAATAGCTTCTTATATTAGAGAAGCTATTTTGTCTAATAAGAAAATTTTAATTTATGGCGATTATGATTGTGATGGGATTATGTCCACCTCAATTTTAATGCTAGCTTTATCAACTGAAGAATATAAACCTGGATATTACATTCCTAGTAGAGAGTTTGATGGCTATGGCTTAACAAAAGGCAATGTAGATCGTTTTTATAAACTTGGTTATCAAGTAATAATTTGTGTTGATAATGGGATTACATTAAATGAAACTATAGATTACGCTAGTTCATTAGGTATAGAGGTGATTGTTTTAGATCACCATAAATTAGGACCTATAATTCCAAACGCTAAATATATAATGCATCCAGAATATGATCATTTTGGTAAATACAATATTAGTGCTGGAGTAGTTTCATTTTATTTTTCTTTATTTTATTTGAATCGTTTTGATGATTATTTATTTTCACTATGTGCTTTATCGACTTTAAGTGACTCTATGCCTTTATTGTCTTATAATCGCTTAATCGTCAAAGAAGCGTTAAATTTAATTAACAAAAACCATTACGAAGAAATTTTTACTTTGCTAAGCGATCAAAATAAAGAGATAAATGAAGATGATCTGAATATGCAAGTTGTCCCTAAGATAAATGCTATTTGTAGATTATTAAATGATAATTCTCGTTTTAATATTGTGAAGTATTTTATCTCTAAAGACAGAGAAACAATTTTAAAATTATCTTCTTGGATTAATTCGATTAATGAACGAAGAAAAGAGTTAGTCAACTCCGTTAATCTTAGCGAAGAAAACAACAATTCTAACGCTTTAATTTATATCAATAAAGAGAATGAAGGTATTGGAGGATTAATTGCTAATAAACTTTTAAATAGATATAACAAAGTTACTTTTGTTCTCTCAAAAAGCGAAAGCGATAAAAACATTTATAAAGGTAGTGCTCGTTCTAAAAAAGGATTTGATATAGCTAAATTTATGGCAAGTAATGCAGATTTGTTTTTGGCTTATGGTGGGCATGAAAATGCGGGTGGTTTTTCAATTTTAAAAGATAAATATTTAGATCTTAAAAACGTTTTAGAAAAGGAGACTAAAGATATTTCTTTTAAAGAAGATAAAAATTACATCGAAATCGCCTTAAACGAATTAAATTTAAAAAATTATGATATTTATCGACAATTTGCGCCATTTGGAGAAGGACATATTAAGCCAAGATTTAAAATTAGTAGGCTTAATATCAATGATTTAAAAAATTTCATTTATAATAAACATATACTTTATAGAGTAAATGAAGAGACAAGTATTTTAATATTTAACTTTGATAGAGAAATATTAGAAGCTTCTTTTATCGACGTTTTCGGATACATTAGTTTAAATACTTTTAGAAATATTAAAAGCGTTCAACTAATTGTTGATGAATATGAGCTAATCTACTAGGAGGCTTGATATGGATGAATTAAAAAGAGAAGGGGCAGAAATAGTTCAAGATAACAAAAACGGTTCCCCAGTAGTCTTACAAAATGGTGGTTACACCATGCATACTTTCGAAGACGTAAAAGAAATTTATTATGCTTATATTCATGATGAAAAAGATCGAAAGATGATAGAAGATGCTTATAATTACGTTAAGGTTAAGCATGATGGAATTTTTAGAAAAAGTGGTGAGCCATATCTACAGCACTTAATTGAAGTTGCCTATATTGTAGCCTCTCTTCAAGGCGGACCAACAACTATTGCTGCAGCGTTTTTACATGACGTTGTTGAAGATACTGATACAACAGTTGATGATATCAAAAAGAAGTTTGGGGAAGACTGCGCAAGAATTGTAGATGCTTTAACTAAAATTCAACGTTTAAAATTATCACATCGTACAGAAGAAGAATTTGCTGCTGAAGACCATAAAAAGATTTTTCTTGGTATGGCAAAAGATGTTCGTGTTATTATCATAAAACTGGCTGATAGACTTCATAATATGCGAACAGTTAAGGCTTTAAAGCCTGAAAGACAGCACGCTTTAGCTAAAGAAACTCTTGAAGTATTTGCTCCAATTGCTCATCGTTTAGGTATTTATAGAGTCGAAAGTCAACTTGAAGATTTATCTCTTGAGGTTGAAAGACCTGTTGAATATCATGCAATTGCAGAAGAACTAGATGAAAAGGTTAAAAATAGAACTAGATCTTTAAATAACTTAAAGAAGAAAATTGCGGATATTTTAATCGAGCAAAAAATCAAATTTGAAATTGAATCTAGAATTAAATCAATATATTCAATTTATAAAAAAATGTATTTAAAAGGTCATACCTTTGATGAAATTTATGATTTTTTAGCGATTAGAATTATTACTGAAACTGAATTAAATTGTTATGAAATATTAGGTTTGATTCACGCTAACTTTAAACCTATTCCTGGTAGGTTTAAAGACTATATAGCGATGCCGAAGCCTAATATGTATCAATCTTTACATACATCAATTATTGCTGGCGATGGTAATGTTTTCGAAGTTCAAATCAGAACTAAAGAAATGGATGAAATCGCTGAAACTGGTGTTGCTGCACACTGGAGATATAAAGAAGGTTCTCATTATAGTCCTAAACAAGAACAACACGAAATTGAAGAAAAACTACATTGGTTTAGAGATTTCTTACATTTAAATAGTGAAACTCAAGATAAAAACGCAACTGAGTATATGGAATCTTTAAGTAAAGACATCTTTGAAGCAAACGTATATGTTTTTACACCAAAAGGAAAAGTTGTAGATTTGCCAAATGGTTCAACTCCGCTTGATCTTGCCTATAAGATTCATACTAAGGTTGGTGATATGGCAGTAGGGGCACTTGTAAATAACAACTTAGTACCATTAAACACAATCTTGAAAACAGGAGATGTTGTTGAAATTAGAACATCAAAAACCGCTAGCGGACCTAACGAGAGCTGGTTAAATATTGTCAAAACAGCCAGTGCAAAATCACACATTAAAAAATTCTTACAAAAGAAGAATGCGTCATTTTTAAGAGATGATAAAATTCGTCAAGGAAAACAAGTTTGCGAAGACTTTTTCAAAGATAGAGGCATTGATGAAAAAGAAATGATGAACTTATTAAATACTGAAAAAGTACTAAAAAACTACCAAGTATCTACCATTGATGATTTATTTATATTAATTTGTGCTCATAATCCTAACCCTGGCCAGATTGCAGATTTCTTGGGTATTAAGAAAAAAGAGGATGGTCAAAACAAGTTATTTAAGAAAGAAAACTTTGATGATGGTAATTGTCCAGTCACTGTTGATGGTCAAACTGGGTTTAAAATTACACTTGGAAATTGCTGTACTCCAATTCCAGGCGATAGTATTGTAGGTTATGTTACAAAAGGTAAAGGAATAACTGTTCATAGAATTAATTGTCCTAACGTTGCAGGGCTTACTAGTAGATTAATTTCTGTTCACTGGAAGGAAGATTTAGGTATTAAATCTTATCCGGTTGACATTGTTATCGAATGTGTAGATCGTCAAAATTTAGTCGCTGATATTTTAAATATATTCAATTCAAACAAGATAAAATGCACTGAATTATCAGCAAAATTTCATCCAGATTCAAATCAAACAAGCGTATATGCACAAATTTATGTAAGTGATGCTAACGTTTTAAGTCATGTTGAAGATATTTTGAAGAGTACAAAAGACGTTTACGATGTAAAGCGAGTTATACATTAGTGATAGTCTAACTTGCTAGAAGGATTAATAATTATTTATAATTATTAGGAATGCGAGGTTTAATATGTTTAATGTTGTAAAAGGAACACACGATGTAATAAAAGAGGAAGCTCTTAAATATTCATATATTGAAGAAACTCTAACAAATATCGCTGTTAACTACGGTTACCAAGAATTTAGAACACCAATCATCGAAAATAGTGAATTATTCACAAGAAGCGTTGGTGATAGTAGCGATATTGTTAGAAAAGAAATGTACACTTTTGAAGATAAAGGCGGAAGAAGTATAACTCTACGCCCTGAAATGACAGCAGGCATTGTTAGAAGTATGGTGAATGCAAAATTATTTGCAAACCAGGACTTCCCTGTTAAAGCTTTTTATTGTGGACCTAATTTTAGATACGAAAGACCACAACAAGGAAGATATCGTCAATTTAATCAATTTGGCGTTGAATGTGCTGGGGTAAGTACAGTTGAAAGAGATGTTGAAACCATTGTATTAGGTTATCACATGCTTTCTTTTTTAAGATTTAAAAATTTAAAGTTACTTATTAATACATTAGGTGATGAAGAAACAAGAGAAAATTACAAAAAGGCTCTTAAAGAATATTTTGGTGCACACATTGAGGAGATGTGTAACGATTGTAAAGAACGTTATAAATTGAATATTCTTAGAATATTAGATTGTAAAGATCCAGATGATCGACCAATTATTGATAAAGCACCTAAAATTACAGATTATTTATCAGATGCTGCAAGAGAACGTTTTGAAAAAATCAAAAAATATTTGACCGATTTAGAAATTCCTTTCGAAGTTGACGATGAATTGGTTAGAGGTCTTGATTATTACACTGGCGTTGTATTTGAATTTCATTACACATCAATAAATGGTAATAATTATGGTGCTATTGGAGCAGGCGGACACTACGGACATTTAATTGGTGAAATCGGAGGTCCTGATATTGAAGGTGTTGGCTTTGCATTAGGCATTGAAAGACTTGCTAAAATCATGGAAGAAGATGGCTTATTCCCTGAATTGTCTAATGGAATTGACATATATATCATGCCAATAGGGGAAAAAGCAGTTGAAAAAGCTGTATCTCTTGCTCTTGATTTAAGAATTGGTTTCTTTAGTACTGAAGTTTGTTACGAGAAAAAGTCGATGGGAGCTTTATTCAAAAAAGCAGAGAGAAAAAATGCAAAATATGCTGTTATTATTGGTGATGATGAACTCAAAGATGAAACAGTAAACGTTAAAAATATGAATACTAAAGAGCAAGTTAATATTCCTATGAACGATTTAATGGATTATCTAATCAGTGAGTTTGATAAAGAGCACCAACATTCTGATTCACATTGTTGTTGCTGCGAAGGTGATGATTGTGAATGTGATGGCGATTGTGATTGTGATTGCGATTGCGACAATGAGGAAGGACATTGCTGCCATCATAACGATTGTAATAAAGCATAGAAAGGTATACTTATGGAGAGCGTTGAAGAAAGATTTAATAGAACGGACTATTGTGGAAATTTAAGACTTAAAGATGTCGGAAGAAAAGTTTCCTTATTGGGTTGGGTTTCCAAAAAACGTAACCTTGGAAGCTTACTTTTTATCGATCTTAGAGATAGGGAAGGATATATTCAAATTTGCGTAAAAACCGATGAAATTGAATTACCTGATATTAGAAACGAATATATTTTAGAGGTCGAAGGTATTGTTTCTAAAAAAGATGTTCCTAATAAAAATTTGGCTACTGGTGAAGTTGAAGTTGTTGCAAGCAAAATTAAAGTCATTAATACAGCTTTACAACCTCCGATCTCAACACAAGAAGTAACAGATGCTAATGAAGATATTCGCTTAAAATACCGCTATCTTGATTTAAGACGTAATTGCATGCAAAAGCGTTTTAAAATTAGAGCAAACATTGTTAAAGCAACTCACAATTATTTAGATTCTCACGATTTTATTGAAATTGAAACACCATATCTTTCTCCATCAACTCCTGAAGGCGCAAGAGACTACTTGGTTCCAAGTAGAGTTCATAAAGGCTGTTTTTATGCTTTGCCTCAATCTCCACAACTTTATAAGCAGATGCTTATGGTTTCTGGATTTGAAAGATATTATCAAATTGCACGTTGCTTTAGAGATGAAGATTTAAGAGCTGATAGACAGCCAGATTTTACTCAAATAGATGTTGAGACAAGTTTCCTTAACCAAGATCAAATATTGGAATTAGGAGAAGGACTTGTTTCAAAGATTTTTAAAGATGTTTTAAACTATGATGTAAAACTTCCTTTAAGAAGAATGGACTACCTTGAAGCAGTTAATAAATACGGTTCAGATAAGCCAGATACACGTTTTAGTATGTATCTAGTAGATATTAAGTACATTCTTAGTAGGTCTGAGTTTAAATTATACCAAGAAAATAAATACACAAAGGCTATTAAGGTTGAAGGCTTTGCTGAACATCTTTCTAGAAAAAAACAAGACGCTATAAACTTAATTGCTCCTAAATTTAATATGAAGCAATTTGCTTATTTGAAGTATGTTAACGGCGAATTAGAAGGAAGCATTGCTAAATTTATTTCTTCTGAATTAAAAGAAGAATTAATCAAAGCCATGGAGTTAAATAACGGCGACGCATTAATTATTGCTACTGGAAATATTTTAAGAGATATTAATTTTGGTTTAGGCGCTGTCAGAACTCAACTTGCTAAAGAACTCAATTTAATTAAACCTAATACTTATGATTTATTATGGGTAGTACATTTCCCATTATTTGAAAAAAGTGAAGAAACTGGTGAAATCACACCATGTCATCACCCATTTACAAGACCATGTGACGAAGATATCGATAAGTTATTTACCGAACCATATAACGTTTATTCGTATGCCTACGATATTGTTATCAATGGTTATGAAGCAGGCGGTGGTTCTTTAAGAATTTATGATCAAAAAGTTCAAGAAATGATTTTCAAAGTTTTAGGATTCACTGAAGAAGATATTCAAAGAAAATTCGGATTCTTTGTTGAATCATTAAAATATGGAACACCTCCACATGGTGGATTTGCTCTTGGACTTGATAGATTGGCAATGATTTTAAGTGGAACTGATAATATCCGTGATGTTATTGCTTTCCCTAAAAATTTAGCTGCAGTTGACCCTGTAAGTAATGCTCCTTATGAAGTTGATAAGGAACAATTAGATAAATTAGGTATTGAAATTGTTAAGGAGAAAGACAATGGCTAAAAAACTAAATAATTTAAGAAACATTGATGATTTATCAATTGCTGCTATTCGAGCAACATGTATTGATGGAATCAACAAAGCAAAAAGCGGACACCCAGGAATGTGTATTAGTGCCGCACCAATTGTTTATACATTATTTAAGGATTTTTTAGTCGCTAATCCTTATCAATCCAAATGGATTAATCGTGATCGTTTTGTAATGAGCTGTGGACATGGAAGCATGCTTTATTACACAATTTTACATTTAGCTGGTTATAACATTAAAATTGATGATTTAAAATCATTTAGACAACTAGATTCTTTAACTCCAGGTCATCCAGAATTTGGTTTAACTGATGGAATTGATGCTGGAAGCGGTCCATTAGGTCAAGGAATTGCTCAAGCAGTTGGTATGGCAATGGCAGAAACTAAACTCCAAGCAATGTATGGTAAAAAAGTTTATGATCATTATACTTACTGTCTTTGTGGAGATGGATGTTTAGAAGAAGGCATTTCTCAAGAAGCAATTTCTTTTGCAGGGCTAAATAAACTCAATAAATTAATTCTTTTATATGATAAAAACGATGTTACTTTGGATGGACCATTAGCTCAATCCAGTGATGAAGATGTTATTAATAGATTCTTAGCTTGCCATTGGAATGTCGTTTATTGTCGAAAAGGAAATTCCTATAAGAAGATTAAAAAAGCTATTGCTTTTGCTAAAAAGAATAAAAATGCACCTACAGTCGTAATCTTTAAGACTATTATTGGTTTAGGAAGCAAAAATCAAGGAACTAGCAAGGTACATGGTTCTCCTTTAGGTGAAGAGGATGGCAATAATACAAAATTATCATACGGTTATACATATCCTCCATTTGAAATTCCAACACAGGTTTACGATAACTTTAAAAATACATTTATTAAACGTGGTGAAGAAGCATATGGTATTTATCAGAGTGAATTAGCTAAATTTCAAAGAACAAATCCAGCTAAGTTTAAAGAAATTATGATGCTTAGCACAAACAATGTTTCAGGTTACGTTAAAAATATTCCATTACCAGAAAATATTTTAAAGAAGAATTCAACTAGAAACATCTCAGGTGAAGTATTGAATTTATTCTCTAAATTATTACCAAATGCTTTTGGCGGTTCGGCTGATGTTGCTGGAAGCGTTAAAACAGCTTTAAAAGGCGAGAACGATTGGAACGCTAAAAATAGAAATGGTAAAAATATTAATTGGGGCATTAGAGAATTCTTTATGTCGAGCGCCGCAAATGGAATTTTACTCCATGGTGGTTTAAGACCATACGTTGGTTCATTTATGGTTTTCTCTGATTATTGCAAAGCGGCAATAAGAATGAGTGCACTTGAAAAATTACCTACAATCTATTTATTTAGTCATGATTCTATTGCAGTTGGCGAAGACGGACCAACCCATCAACCTATTGAACAACTTGCGATGTTACGTTCAATTCCAAATGTTAATGTCTTTAGACCTGCCGACGCTAGAGAAGTTTTCGCTTCTTATCAATTAGCTTTTGAATCAACAACAACCCCATCAGCAATTGTTTTATCAAGACAAGATTTACCTTTACTTGAAAATAGCAATGTTGAAGGAGCTAAAAAGGGTGGCTACATTGTTGCAAAAGAGTCTAAAGCAAATCTTAACTTTACATTGATAGCAAGCGGAAGTGAAGTCAGTTTAGCTATCGAAGTAAAGAAGATTCTTGAAGATAAAGGTTATAGCATTAGGGTTGTTTCGATGCCTTCTACAGAATTATTTGATGCTCAAGATAAAGCTTATCAATTTAAAGTTTTAGGCGATCGCTATGATAAACGTGCCTTTATCGAAATGGCTTCTCCATTCGGCTTACATAAATATGCTAAAAATGTTTTTGGTATCAATGAATTTGGTTTAAGTGCCAAAGCTGAAGAAGTTATTGAAAGATATGGCTTTACAGCCAGTAAGATTGCTTCTCAAGTAGAGCAATTAATGTTTTAAAGGAGGGCTAAACGATGACTAGATATGTTTATTTAAACAATATTCGTAAATCAACAGTACGTTTAGGTATTTCAACTAAAGTATTTACTTTTATAGCTAATAAAGCTTTAAAAAACGTTAACGGAGTTTTACTTGAAGACGATGATAGTGATGTTTCAATTGGCTTAAAAAATAACGTTGTAGTTTTCAAAATCAATGCTTGCATTTTAAAAGGCGCTAATAAAGAACAAATTAAGAGCCAAATTACCGAATACATTACTAACACTATGAACTTTATTTGTGATTCAATGCCATTTGAAATCACAATTAAACTTACCGAAAAGAAAGAAAAAGAAGATGGAAAATGAAATTGAAATAACACGTAATAAAGCTCAAGAATTAATTGTTCAATTGATGTACTCTTTCTTGATCCTTGAAGAAACAAAAGTACCAATTAATTTTCAAGAATCAGTTCAAGAAGCTTGTAAAATGCCTTACGAGGATTGTGATATTTATATTAAAGAAGTCTTAATTAAGTCATTAAAAAATCAAGAAATCATAACTGATTACATTTCTAAGTTTTTAATTAATTGGAATTTCTCAAGATTAAATACAACTATACAAGCAATTCTTATTACCTCAGTTGCTGAATATTTTATTGAAGGCTTAGATACTGATAAAGCTGTTATTATTAATAATGCAGTTAAGTTTGCTAAAAAGTTTGGCGATGGTGGTGAAAAAGATTACAAATTTGTTAATGCAATTTTGGACAAGTGTTTAAATGGAAAAGGAACAAGTTTATTACTCAATTAGTCAAATAAACGAATATATTAAGGCTTTATTTGATAATACAGTTACTTTAAAGAATATCTATTTAAAAGGCGAAATCTCAAATTATAAAGGCAGAAACAAGTCAGGACACATTTATTTCACTTTAAAAGATGAGAAATGTTCAATAAACGCTGTTTTATTTAAATATGATACTTTTTCTTTAAATTTTGAGCCAAAAAACGATGATGAAGTGCTCGTTTGCGGCTCAATTAGTTCTTATCCACCAAGTGGTACTTATCAAATAATATGCAAAAATATTTCTCTTTTTGGAGTAGGAGATTCTTATTTAAAAAAAGAATTATTAAAGAAGAAACTATTCCAAGAGGGAATTTTTAATATTGAGCATAAAAAGAAGATACCTTCCTACCCTAAAAATATAGGAATTATAACTGGCAAGAATAGTGCTGCAGCATTAGACTTTGAGTTTAATTTAAAAAGACGTTTTCCTTTAGTTGAAGTTACAATCATTCCTTCTCTTGTCCAAGGTGAAAATGCTGTAGATGATTTAATTAAAAATCTCAGTGCGGCTGATAATAAATATGATCTTTTGATAATTGGACGCGGCGGAGGTGCTAGTGAAGATTTGAGTGCGTTTGACGATGAAAGACTTGTAAGATGTATTTATAACCTAAATTCACCAATAATTAGTGCTGTCGGACATGAAATAAATCAAACTTTGTGTGATTTGGTTGCCGATAAATTTGCTTCTACACCAACAGGAGCTGCCGAAATAGCTGTACCAAATATTGAAGATATTTTATACGACTTAACGCAAATTAAAAATTACTTAGACAGCTTAATAACTGGTAAAATATCGACTTTAGAAAATAAGCTTTTGAAAATTAAAAGTCTCAAATATTTCCAAAGCATGGAATCAATCTATGATAGTTATAACGACAAGCTTATATCGTTAAAGCAATTATTAAATGTGAAAATCGAAAATTTGTTATCAAAAGTCGAAAAAAGACTTGATTATCAAAAAAGAAGCTTAGAACTTTTAAATCCGAATAATATATTGAATAAAGGATATTCTATAGTAACAAATCGAAATGGAGAAGTTGTAAATTCTGTATCCCAAGTTAATGATGATGATTTGCTTAGTATCAAATTAAGCAATGGTAAAGTAATGAGCAAAGTCGTTTCAAAGGAGGATGAGTATGCCAAATAAAGAAAAAACTTTTGAAGAAAAGATGAATAAATTGGAAGATATTGTCCACAAAATAGACAATAGTGAAGCGAGCTTAGATGAAAGTTTAAAACTTTATTTTGAAGGAACTGAACTTATTAAAGATTTGGAAAAAACTATTAATGATGCTAAAGAAAAAATAAAAGAAAGTAAAAATAGTTAAAAATTAGTATATTATTAGTAGTTAATTAGTATATATATGGCAAAAGTTATTGTTCATATAGACTTAAATCAATTCTTTGTAAGATGCGAAGAAATTAAAAACCCAACCTTAATTGGAAAGCCTGTTGCTGTAGGAGGCGATGGAAGAAAAGGTATTGTTTCAACTTGCTCTTACGAAGCAAGGAGTTATGGTATTCATTCTGGTATGCCTACATTTCAAGCTAAAATGCTTTGCAAGAATCTAATTCTTTTGCCAGGTGATTATAAGTTTTATGAACTGATGTCTAAAGAATTTATTTCTTATATTAGACGTTACACAAGAAAAATAGAGCAAATGTCAATTGATGAATGTTTTTGTGATTTTACTGATGTTTTTAGGACTCAAAACATTAATAATCCGGAACTATATTTAAAAAAGTTGCAAGATGGATTATTTAAAACAACAAAATTGAAATGCTCAATTGGCGTTGCACCAACTAAATTTTTGGCCAAAATGGGTTCAGATTATAAAAAGCCTATGGGTATAACAATTATTCGAAAAAAAGATATAAAAGATATCTTATTTCCTTTGCCAGTAAAAGATTTATTTGGTATCGGGAAGAAAACCTATCCAAAAATTGAAAGAGCAGGATATAAGACTATTGGTGACTTATATTACGGAATTAAAAATAACGATGAAGCTTTAAGTAATTTTTTTGGTTCTTATAAACAAGATTTGATTGATGAATTAGAAGGAAATAGTAGCGATGTTGTTTCTACTGGACCATCAGACCCTAAATCAATGGGAATGACTAGGACTTTAGACTTTGATAGTAACGATAAGTTCTATATAAGAAATTTCTTAGCTAATTTAATAAATAACATATTAGATGATTTCTCAGGTTCAGGAAGACTATGCAAAACAATTCAAATTACTTATAAAAATGCGAACCACGAAGAAGGTTTTCAAACAACAACCGTTTCAAAAAGTTTCGATAATTATACAGATTCTAGAGAAGAAATTTATCGTGAAGGAATTAAATTATTTGAAAAAACTTATAAGGGCGAAGAAATCCGCTTGATTGGCTTTACATTGAAAAATCTTAAAGATAAACATGATGTAGTAGTTCAAATGACATTTGATAACTTTGAACGTCATGAAAGTGAAAATAAAACTCAGCTTTTAATAAATGAACTAAATAGAAAAGCAAAGAAGCCTATATTTTTTAGATTAAGTGATTTAAAGGACAAATTTAAACAATGACATTAATCGATGCTTTTGAAAACTTTTTACAATATTGTCGTTTTGAAAAAACCTTAACTAATCAAACAATACAAGATTACAAGGAAGATTTTTTGCAATTTCAGCGATATTATCCACATAAAAAGGAACTTACAGATTTAAATAAGAACGATTTAAATGATTTTAGTTATGATCAAGCTTTGAATGGTTTATCACCAGCAACAATTGCTCGCCGAATTGCCACTATCAAAAATTTTTATATGTTTTTAGAAAGCGATAATTTAGCAAAAGGCATAATTAGTGAAGAAATTACTATTCCAAAAAAAGATAAAACATTACCACAAGTTTTAAGTGAAGAAGAGATTAACCAATTGTTAAATGCTCCTGATCTTACAAGCGAAAAAGGAATTAGAGACTATGCAGTTTTAGAAATTCTATATTCATGCGGTTTGAGAGTTAGTGAAGCTGCTAATTTACAGATAAATCAAATTAACGAACAAGAAGAAATTATTAATATCTTAGGAAAAGGAAAAAAGGAAAGAATTGTACCAATTAGAAAATCAGCTCTTAAAGCAGTGAAAACTTATATAAACGAGGTAAGAAATAAACATCTTGTAATTGACAATAAGTCTGTCTTTATTGGTAAAAACGGTAAAAGAATGTCTCGTCAAGCTTTGTATAACATTGTCGTTAATAATGCAAAGCTAGCAGGTATACAAAAAGAAATTCATCCTCATACATTAAGACATTCATTTGCTACACACCTTTTAGACAATGGTGCTGATTTAAGAGTTGTTCAAGAATTATTAGGTCATACTAATATTGGAACAACTCAAATTTATACTCATGTAACAACAAAAACGTTAGTTAAATCATATGATTTGTATCGGAAAGATTAGTACTTTATAATTTGTAGGAAGGAAGAAAAAATAATGGGTAAATTTAATAGAATATTCGTTATCGTAATGGATAGCGCAGGTATCGGCTATGCTAAAGATGCCTCTAAATTTGGTCAAGTTGGCGGAATCAGCGATGAAGGTTCAAATACTTGGAAACACATTGGTGAAAAAATGCCAAATGGTTTACATGTTCCTACTTTAGAAAGTCTTGGCTTTGGTGAACTTGATGATGTAAACGGAATAAAAGTAGTTAAAGAACATAATAATTCCTATGTCATGAAACTAAACGAAGCTAGTAATGGAAAAGATACAATGACTGGCCATTGGGAAATGATGGGAATCTTAACGACAAAGCCATTTAAAACATTTACAGATACTGGTTTTCCAAAAGAATTAATTGATGAGCTTGAAAAAGAAACTGGATATAAAATAATCGGAAATAAAGCAGCCAGCGGAACTGAAATTTTAAAAGAGCTTGGAGAAGAGCAAATTAAAAACAATTCTTTAATAGTCTATACAAGTAGTGATTCAGTTTTGCAAATTTGTGGCCATGAGAAATATTTAGGTCTTAATGAACTTTATAGATGTTGTGAAATTGCCCGTAAAATATGTATGAAACCTGAATGGTTTGTTGGCAGAGTTATTGCACGTCCTTATGTAGGAGAAAGTGCTGATACATTCAAAAGGACTTCTAATAGACACGATTATGCTGTCTCTCCAAGTGGAATTACAGCAATGGACATTTTAAAAGAAAACGGATTTGATGTAAGTTGTGTTGGTAAAATTAATGATATCTTTAATGGATGTGGAGTAACCGATACAGTTCATACAACATCAAATAAAGATGGAATGGAAAAAACAATTGAAATTGCTAAAGGTGACAAATTCAAAAAAGGTCTATGCTTTGTAAATCTTGTTGAGTTTGATAGTGAATATGGTCATAGAAGAAATGCTATTGGCTATGGAAAAGCAATTGAAGAATTCGATGAACAATTTAAAGAGTTGCTTTCTGTTATAAAAGATGATGATTTAATTATGATTACTGCTGATCATGGTAATGACCCAACATGGGCTGGTACAGATCACACAAGAGAAAAAGTACCTCTAGTTTGCTTTTCTAAATCAATAAACGATGGTAAATTTATCCAAGATCGTAATTCATTTGCTGATATTGGCGAAACAATACTTCAAAACTTTAATTTAAATAAAAAAGATTCAATGATTGGAGAGCCAATTAAAGAATTACTTAAATAAATAGATAGAAAGAAGGTATTATGAAAAAAATATTAAAAAGAAGTTCAGCTTTGATTTTTTTGCTTGGAGCTGTAGCTTTAAGTGGGTGTGGAGAACCAGCTGAGCAAAACGATGATTATATTCCAACATTAATTACTCCAACTGGAGCGCCAACATTACCAGCATATAAAGCGATGATTTCAGAAGACGTAAAAGTTATTTCACCAACTGATAATACATCAATTCCTGGTTATTTGAGTAAAGGCGATGCTGATTTTGTTATTTTTGATGCTGGAAATGCTCAAAAAGTTTTAAATAAGGCAGGGGAGAACGCTAAATTTGAATTTGTAAAAATGCTCACGGGTGGAAATTTCCACTTACTTGGCTTTAATAAAACAGAAAATGATGTTCCTTCCCAAGATGACATGATTTTTGGTTTCATGGAGAAATCTACACCTGGGATTTTATTTAGAAATATCTATGGCTCAGATCTTAAGTTTGATCAAGCTTTTGGTGCTATTGGAGACTTGCAAAATTCTCTATTAACTATGAAAGATTATCAAATTAACGGTACAACTATTGATTGGGCGATTGTTGCTGAACCAGCTAATACTGCTTTGCAAGCTAAATTAAAAGCTAATGGCAACACTAACATCCTTGATATTAATTTAAATAGTGCTTTTAAAGCGAAAAATAGCGATGATTGGAGCAAAGATTATATTGTACAAGCTGGATTATTTGTTAATAAGGAATTTAAAGTTAATCATGCTGAGGCATATGAAACCACAATATCTTTAATTAACGACGGAATTGAACGTTTATTTGCAGACTTAGATGGCGCTTATTCTGAAATGACTGCAGGAGATTATGCTGATGCTACCGTCTTCCAAAATAAATTTGGTTTTAATCCTTCGGTAATCAAAAATGTTCAAGGTACTAATTCAACAAAAAACGGCTTTGGAGTAGTGCCAAATGATGTTACATTCACTGTTGAAGAGATTAATTTATTTAATTCTTTAACCGCAGAACAATTATTATAATTGCTAGAAAAGTTCAATCTCATTAAAATTATGTCATGAGATTGTTTAATAAAATACCTACTAACTTTAAAACTATATTCTTTGAGGTTATAGGTATTTTATTTTTGCTTTTAATATGGGAAATTATTGCATTATGCGTGAATAATTCCTTTATTTTTCCTCATCTAGATGGAATTTTTGTTGCTTTAATGAATATTTTAGAAGAAGTGACGACTTGGTCAGCAATCGGTCAATCTCTTTTACGAACAATAATTTCACTAGTAATCTCATTTATTTTTGCTTTTATTTTGGGTTTAATTGCTGGTTTATTTAAACCAGTAAAAGACTTTTTAGCACCCCTAGTATATTTATTAAAACTTGTTCCGACTCCATGTGTAGTTTTCTTTATAATTCTTTTCTTTTTAAGAGAGCCAAATATTGGGTCTTTAATAATCACTTTTTTGATAGTTTTCCCAATCTTATATGAATCTTTTGTTGAGGGTTTAACGAATATTGATCCTTCTATTAAACTCTCGTTACGATTAGAAGGCTATTATTCTAAAAAATCAATTTTTAAGGTATTAATTCCTGAATCTATGCCTTATTTATTGCTGGGCTGCATAAATTCAATTGGTTTAGGTGTTAAGGTTTCTATTATGAGCGAAATTTTAATTGGAACAGATTCTTTATGGGGAATCGGACGTTTAATTCAAATTTATAAGATAAACGCTGAATACGATAAAATGATAGCTTTAACCTTGTTAGTAATATTTGTTTTTATAATTATTGATCTTTTATTTAGTTATATAAAATTTTTTTTCAAAAAAACTAAATAAACTCCTTTATATATGTAAAGGAGGATTTTGCCAATGGAAAAAGACAAAATGAATTTATATTATTTATCCCCATTTAAAAAGACAAATTTTTATGATCAATTTGAATGGGCTGATGAATTAATACAAAAAGAATCGCAATATGTATTTAACTCGGATTTTAAGATTTTTGAGCCAAAAGAGATTTATGAGTATATTAAAGGGCTAGATTCACAAGACAATGTAAATATGATTGGTAAATGTGTTGTTTTGGATGGAAGTAACAAATATGAACATAAAGTATTAATTTGTCCAATTTATCCTAAATCCAATTCGGATAAGAAATTTGGGATAAATATAGGGAAGATTTATGGATTAAGCGATGAAGAAGAATATATTGCAGCTTTAAGTGAGATTAGATTCATCTCTAAAAGAAGATTTAAAGTTAAGTCTAAATTGGTAAGTGAAGCTAAAAATCTTTGTTTATTGCCTTCAAGTTCCTATTTAATGATTTTAGAATCTTATAAACGCATTATAGAATCAATAATTAAGAGAGTTATGGATTTTAGTCCAAATATGAATGTTTATGGGAATATTTTATCAGCATAAATTCTAACTAGTAGTTAATTAGTATTTTATTAGTATATTTTTAGTAAATAAAAAAATTCACTTAAAATTTATAGATCTAATTTATAATAAATTATGCACAAAGCAAAAAATACGATAACTATCGTCAAAATTCGCTTATAAATTTACATAATAGATATTATACGAAGTAAATATTCATTAAAAAATTAGCTATTTCTTCTCTAAATAATATTCAAAACAAGCTTTTGATAATCTATTTTCTATAGAACTTAAATCATGAGTTTTATTTATCAAGAATAATCTATTTTCATTTAAAACATATTTAAATCCATCAAAATAATTGTTCATCATTGATTCGATCATTTTTGATGAATCATATCCTCTTAATGGATCTGTTTTATCTGCAGCATAAATTATCATTGCCATAGAACTCATATTGTCTTTTCCTGTGCAATGGAACATTATTGCATCGAGAATTGTTTCATTATTTATACCAAAATACTCTTTTGTTAATTTCGCTCCTACAAATTGATGAAAACTAAATAACGGTAAATCAAGATATTCTTTATAGTACTGATTCATATACTTCATCAATTCTTCTTTATTTAATCCTTTGGCTAGATCATGAAACAATCCAGCTAAATAATATAAAAACGGCTCTTCTAAGTGATTAGAGAGAGCAATTCGATACGATAACTCTGCTACACTTATAGAATGAGCCACTCTTTTTTCGCTTTTTATTATCTTATTAAGCTTATTGATTAAATTTTTGTCCACTATTACTTCGTTATTTGAGGTTACTTTAAAGTTTGACAATAATTTTGCATCAACTGACATAATAACACTACTTTTCTAAGATAATATGATTTTTAAGCTTTAAATTTGGTTTATAAATTAATACTGTATTGCCAATAGTTTGGATTACATCACAGTTTAAGGCGCTTACAAGATCCAAGATAATGGCGTTTTTATCACCATTTTCAATTGCAGATTTTAAGAAAGAAATTTTGATAATTTCTCTAGTATTAAATGCATTTTGGATGTTTGTGATAACTTTGTTATCCAATAAGTCTTTTCCAATATTAATTTTTAAGACCTCTTCACTATGGGCAATTTTCTTTAATTGTTGTTTTTGTTTGTTAGAAAGCATTTTTGATTTTACTACGTGTTGTATAAACGTAAACTCCTTTTGGTACATAAACTCTGAAACTTTGCTTATTTCCGTTGAAATTTATCCATCCAAGACCTAATATACCAATATCACGGTCTCCTTCTTCTGTAATTTGGAATTCATAAACATCAAAGTCTTTTATTGATTTAATTTTTTCACTAGCTGGTTTTAAACTGCCTTTCGAAAATACATTTGCAATATATTTAGAATTATCGCCCACAATTGATTTATGAGCCTTAACTTCTACTTTATTAGATGTGTAAACATAAGTTTGTGTTTTCTCTTTAGAAAGCAATTCTATGCATGCTAATGAGCCAAATAACAAACAAGTATCTTTAGTTAAACTCATTTTTTTAGCTTCGACAGCTTTTTTAGGAGTTATTGCGTTAAACACAGGTCTTTCTACCTTAGATAAAATGGAATTATCAATTGAGGTACCTGGAGTTTCGTAAATATATGTTTTATTTGTAATTGGGATTCTAATACCTCTTAAATGAGTATTATCGAATGTGTAAGTAACAATCATTTTTGAAGTATTGTTTAAATATTGTTTTAAGAATTCGCTAATTAATGCACTCTTACCACTTGTACTTGCTCCTACAAAATAAACATCTCTTTCGTTGGAATATTTTGTGATGAGATTAAACATTTCATTTAAATTATAACCATTACTTGTTGAGGTAATAACAGTATCAACTACTTTAAATTTAGCAACTCTTAATCTATGAGCAACATATTCTTTTAATTCATCATCGTTAACATCTGGAGGTAATAAATCACGTTTATTTGCAACAACTAAAACATCAACGCCATCTAGTAATTCAATAATTTTATTAATAAATGATCCTTCAAATGAGAATAAATCAACTACATATACGACCAAAGACTTTTTAGCACGAATTTCTTTTAAAATTGTTGTATAGTCTTCATCAAAAGTAGCTTCTTGAGGATTATTACTAAATTTTTCAGTTTTATAGCAATTATTACATAGTAATAAGCCTTCAGGATATTTCTCAATAATGTCAGGAGAAATATAACCTTCTTTTGATGGATCTTCAGTTTGGAGTAAAGCTCCACAATGATAGCATCTTTGTAATTTGTTTAACTCAGCCATATTAAATTTCCCTCCAATTGGTTAATTTATTGTGCTTTTTTAAATATCTTCGAATGTATTTATCAAAGAACTTATTTATCTTAGTAAAGAATTGATCCTTACTTACTAAATTATCGCATAAAATCGAACGAATTTTTAGTTTATTTGCAAAAAGTACATCAGTAAAAACTTGGTCTCCTATTATTAAATAATCTGATTTTGAATAATTCAATGTTTTCAGAAGTTTTTTTACTCTACCAGTTAATGGCTTCCTGCAAGAGTACGTATATTTGACTCCTAACTCTTCTGCGTATTTAGATACACGAGATTTCGTATTATTTGAGGTTAAAATAAGTTCTATGTTTTTCTCTTTTAAGCGCCTAAAAAATTCAAGAGCTTCTGGACTAGGTGTTTTTTGATAATATGCATCTAATGTATTATCAAGATCACATAAAATACATTTGACTTTAAGTTTTTCAAACTTATTTATATCAATTTCGTACACATTCCTTGCTACATATGTCGGTGTAAATTTCTTAAACATACTAATTTTATACTTGATATCTACTAATAATATACTAATTAAATACTCATTTATTAAATAATTGCAATAATTACTTATAGACTTATAATATTCACATGGACAATATGAGTTTTAAGAATAAAAAGTTACTATCAATAACACTTAGTACAATTGGCGTTGTTATTTCAGTTTTTATACCTTTTTTTGGGTATGCCTGTCTTATTCCATCTTTAGTTATGACTTCCAAAAGAGAAGACATTACACTTTTACACTTATTTGTTTTCAATATTGTGGCCTTAGTGTCTATTACAATTGTTTTAATAGTTTCTTTTGTTCAAACTATTCTATAAATTAATCTCCCATATCATCAAAAATTGAAATTTGTTCTACGTGGCCTTCTTCCTCATCACTTTCTTGAGGAATGTCACCTTCATAGTCAATTTTAACAACCTTAACTTCGTTTGAATGTTCATCTTCAATAGATTTAGGTTGAGTTCTTACTCTTTTTTTAGCAACTTTTGTATTTTGATCAACAACTTCTACATCATACGTATATACAAAACTTATTTTTCTACCATCTGGTAATTCATCAATATTTTTACGACAATACTTTTCAAGTGGAGTTACATGGAAATCATTGAAAGTAAGATGTAATTGAGTTGAATTATCTAATACGCAATCCATACCAATTTCTTCAGTGGAATTTGTAACTTTTCTTAATGCAATTAAATCATGAATTTCAGTTTTAAATGATTTTAAAAGCATATCGCCTTTTTCAAGTCTATGACGTAAATTTAAAGTATTTGAATCTAAAATCTTACACATGCCAAGATTTGTTAAGAATAAAAGCTTACATCTTTCGCCAATTTCAAAAGGTGTTAAAGATTCTATAGTAGAATCGCTTAATGTGGCAATACATTTAACGCCACTGGTTCTTAGTCTAGTATCAGCTATATCGTTTTCGTTAAAATAGGTAGCTTTACCAGCTTTTGTCATAATTAAAATATTTGTATTGCCATGTAATACACATACATCAACCATTTCATCGGCACTTGTTAACTTCATGCAACAAATTGGTTTGTTTATTCTTTGTGAATAGAATTCATTTAATGGCGTTTTCTTTATTTGCCCTAGTTTAGAAACAGAACAAATAGAAACACCGATATTAAAATCTTTAATTGCAATACATTTAATAATGCTTTCTTTTAATGGCAAATTACAGATGTAATTAACATGTTTTCCTTCATCTTTCCATTTTCCTTCAAGTATTTCATGGACAGGTAAGAGAATATAATTACCTTTATTTGTAAAGCAAAGTACGTAATCAACTGTATTAACAATCGAAGCCATCACGATTGAATCATTAACTTTTACACCAGGAAGAGCCCCATTAGATGATTTATAACTCTTTAGGCTACTTCTTTTAATATAGCCATCACGTGTTATAACAACATAAACATCTTCTTTAGCGATTAAGTCACGCTTATCAATTTGAACTTCTTCTTCTTTTTCTTCGATTGAAGATCTGCGAGGTTGACCAAATTGCTTAACAATAGCTTTTAAGTCATTGATAATAACTTTTTTAAGTTTGTTTGGATTAGCAAGAATTTCCTCGTAGTCATTAATTTGGTTAATTAAATTCTCTTTTTCGGCAACATAGATAGTAACGTCAGTATTAGTTAACTTATAAAGTCTCATTGTGACGATTGCTTCAGATTGAGGTTCTGTAAACCCAAAAGTATTTTGAAGATTAAGTTTAGCATCAACTTTATCTTTACTTTTTCTAATAAGTTGAACGACTTCGTTAATAATGCTAATAGCCTTAATTAAACCTTCTACAATATGAAGTCTATCTTTGGCCTTCTTTAAAAGGAATTGAGTTCTTCGTGTTATTACATCAACTTGGAACTCAATATAATAGTCTAAATAGCTAATTAAAGATAATGTTCTTGGGTGTTTATCACAAATTGCGACAATATTTGAAGAATAGGAAACCTTAAGCTGAGTTTTATTCATCAAATAAGCAATGATAATTTGAGGGTCTACTTCTTTTTTGGTTTCGATGACAATTTCAATGTCATCACCAGTAGATAAATCTTTAACTTCATTTATACCATCGATTTCATGAGATTTTTTGATTTTATCAATACTAAAAACAAGACTTTGTTTAACAACTCCATAAGGAATTTGAGTGATGATAATTTCGTTATAATTTTTGTTTGATGTATCTACTCTCAATTTGGAAGCAATCTCAATTTTCCCTCTACCAGTTTCATAAATATCTCGAATACCTTGTGATTTATAAATGATTCCGCCAGTTGGAAAATCAGGACCTTTGACGATTTCTAAAAGTTCGTCAAGTTCACAATTCGGATGTTGAATACGATAAATAACTGCGTCACAAATCTCAGTTAAGTTGTGAGGTGGAATTTGAGTTGCAATTGCAACAGCAATACCATCACTACCATTTACATATAAATTTGGAAAACGGCATGGTAAAACAACTGGCTCAAACTCAGTATCATCAAAGTTTAAAGTCATATCAACAGTATTCTTATCGATATCACTAATCAAATTTTCACTAAATTCATTAAGTTTAGCTTCTGTGTAACGATAAGCAGCCGCTGGATCATTATCGATTGAACCATTGTTTCCTTGGAAAATTACTAAAGGTTCAGACATTTTCCAAGGTTGAGACATTCTAACTAAAGCTTCATAAATTGAAAAGTCGCCATGTGGATGGAAACGTCCCATGACATCACCAACAATTTTTGCACATTTTTTAGTTTGTTTATCATAAGTATTTCCATTTTGATACATGGAATAGATAATTCTTCTTTGGACTGGTTTTAAACCGTCTCTAACATCAGGAATAGCACGATCTTGAATGACGTATTTAGCATAAACAGCATATTTATCACCCATGATTGAATCAAGAGATTCAACACTAATATTTTCTGGCACTAATTCTTCTTGCACTTTTTTAGCCATATTAATGTTTTACCTCCTTGATAAAGCTATCTTCTTCGTTAAAATCAACGTTTTGTTCTAACCATTTTTTACGTTTGTCGGCATCTTTTCCCATTAAAACAGCGACTTTGTTTTCAACAGACAAAGGATCGCCAATATTAACTTGGACTAAAAGTCTATTTTTTGGATCCATTGTTGTTTCTTTAAGTTGTTTTGGACTCATTTCACCAAGACCTTTATAACGAGAAACTTTGTATCCAGCACCTATTTTCTTTTTGCCTTCTTCTAGTCCTTTATCATCCCAAGCATATGTTTCAGTTGTTTTTCCCTTACTATCAACTTTATAAATACGATATAAAGGAGGTACTGCAATATAGACTTTGCCTTCAGTAATTAAAGATCTCATATTGTTGTAAAAGAAAGTTAATAAAAGAGTTTGAATATGAGCGCCATCTGTATCAGCATCACTCATAATAATAATTTTTCCATAATGTGATTCGCTAACATCAAAGTTTTGACCAACACCAGCACCGATTGTATTTATGATAGTTGCAAATTCTTGGTTTTGAACAATTTTTTCCATTGTTAAACTATCAGTATTTAATGGTTTGCCTCTTAAAGGAAGGATGGCTTGGAATTTTGGATCTCTTCCTTTTTTTGCACTACCACCTGCCGAATCACCTTCAACTATAAATAACTCGTTTTTATCATAGTCTTTACTTTGTGCAGGAGTTAATTTATCGCTTAAGATAATTGAATCTTTACTCTTTTTCTTTGTACGAGCTTCATCTTTTGCTTTTCTAGCTGCAAGACGAGCGTTCATAGAATCTTGACATTTTTTAACAAGTCGAACAGCAAATTCTTTATTTTCGTTTAAATAATATGAAAATTTAGTGTAAACAAGGTTTGAAACAAAGTTTTGAGCAATTTGAGTGCCAAGTTTTCCCTTTGTTTGACCTTCAAATTCAAGAATAGACTCTGGAAGTCTTAACGAAATAACTGCTGTTAAACCTTCTCTAATATCACTTCCATCAAGTTTAGCTTTGCTTCTCAATAAATTATTATTTTCGGCATACTCATTAACTGCTCTAGTTATACCAATTTTAAAACCAACTTCGTGAGTACCACCATCGGCAGTATGAACATTATTAACGTAACTTCTAATTGTTTCGTTATAGTCGTTATAACAATATTGAATAGCGATTTCAGCAAAAATATTGTTGGAATCTTCACTAAAATCAACAACAGGACCAATTGGTGTCTTGTTTTGATTCATCTCTTCAACATATTCTTTTAATCCATGTTCGTAATAGAATTCATCGCGATTTCCATTTCTCTCATCAATTAAAATAAAACGAACTTTTTTAAGAAGGAATGCGCTTTCTTGTAAATGTGAAGCAATTCTATCGTAATTAAATTCTGTGGTTGAAAAAATTGTAGGGTCAGGTTTAAAGGTAACCAAAGTACCATGTTTCATGGTATTTCCCAAAACTTCAAGTGGTGTCTTTAACTTTCCACCATTTTCAAAACGAATATGATAGATTTTATTGTCTTTATAAACTGTGATATCACAAAAAACACTTAAAGCGTTTGTAACACTGCTACCAACGCCATGTAAGCCAGCTGAAGATTTATAAGCTGTATCGTTAAATTTTCCACCACTATGAAGAGTGGAAAAAATTAATTGAATGGCTGGTACTTTAGTTTGCTTATGAACATCACAAGGTATGCCTCTACCTTCATCTTGTACAGAAACTGAACCGTCTTTATGTAAGGTAACGGTAATTTTGTTACCAAAGCCGTTTAACGCTTCATCAACTGCGTTGTCAACAATTTCCCAAACTAAATGGTGTAAACCCATGCTATTGGTACTGCCAATATACATGGCTGGTCTTTTTCTTACACCTTCAAGACCAGATAATAATTCTATATTGCTTGCATCATAATTACTCATAATCAACTTTGCTAATTTTACCAAAAAATTTGGTTAATTTCATTAAAAAATAAAGGACTCGAGGCAAACTGACAAATATAAACTTAGATTTATGCAACCGCTTACATTTTAAAAGAAATATCATTTTTAAAAATCCGTGTAGTAAAATAAATTTATGGAAATTTTATATCGAAGCTTGATACTTATTGGTTGCTTTATTCTAGGTTATCTATTTGGAAGTATCCCAAATAGTGTTATTATCAGTCGCTTATTCTATCATAAAGATCCACGTGATTATGGAAGTCATAATCCTGGGGGTACTAATGTAGGACGTTCAATTTCTAAAGGCGCTGGCGTTGCAACAATGGCTCTTGATTTTTTCAAAGTGATAATTCCTGTTTTAGTAATATTTGCGATATTTACATATTGTGAACCAGCCGTAAATTTAATGCTTGGTGATGATCGCTCATATAATGCTTTTGGACAAGGTAACACACTTGCTGAATTAACATATTATCTTGTAGCTTTCGGCTGTATGATTGGACATGCCTATAGTTGTTTTTTAAGATTTAAAGGTGGAAAAATTGTTTCTACTTTTGCTGGTTCTATTCTTGCAATATCTTGGACAGCTATTCCAATTTTTGCAACAATATTCTTCATTTGTTTAAAGAAAACTAAAATTGTTTCTATTACATCAATTATCACAACCGGTTGTATTACTTTATTCTCTTGGATTGTATATATTGTGTTTGCAACTTGTGGACCTACAATTTCCGGCTATTTAATGTTCTCAGAATTTGGTCCTCATGTTTCCATTTATATGCCAATTGTTTTTACATTAGGTTATGCATTATTAGTCTTTAAGCATAGATCAAATTTAATCAAACTTAAAAAAGGCGAAGAAAACAAAATTCATTGGATGAAATAACAATTAGTAGATAATTAGTACATTTCTAGTAGATGTGGAAAACTCTAGAAAAAAATTGTGAGTACAAAAAAATGCGATTATTATCGCATTTTTAATTGACTTTTTTTATAACTACTTCTTTTGTTTGTTAACTGAGTTCATGATTTGTCTGATTTGTGCTTCGCTTGGTTTTCTACCCATTTGCATATATAAAGCACGAATCATATTTTCATTAATTGGTGGGTTTTTCTCAAGTTGCTTTTTGAAAACATAACGAGCTAAGAAATATCCTCCAACAAGTCCTGCTAATGCACAAACAATGCAAAGTACAACTACTAACCAAACTTCAACCATTTAACTTACCTGATTAAGCTCTACCGTCGTAATCGCCAGTATCTGTTCTAACCAAGACGTCATCACCTTCATTAATGAATAAAGGAACTCTAATCTTAAGTCCGGTTTCAACTGTTGCATCTTTCATAGCTTTGTTAACAGTATCACCTCTTACAGCTGGTTCACAGTGAGTAATTTTTAAAGTTACTTTTGCTGGAAGGTTGATTCCTAAAATTTCATCTTCATAAGAAGTAATTTCAACTTCTTGATTTTCTTTTAAGAATTTAATTTCCCATTCAAGTCTTGCCTTTGGAATTTCGACTTGTTCATAAGTTTCATTGTCCATAAAGACTAAGAAATCACCATTGTCATATAGATAATTCATTTTCTTTTTATCTAATCTGACTGTTTCAACTTGGTAACCACTATTAGCACTTAATTCAGTGATAGCACCTGTTCTGACGTTTTTAACTTTTACTTTAGCAACCATTTTTCTCATTGCTGTTTTGTTTAATAAAATGTCAATAACGTAATATAAGTTGCCATCTTCTTCAAAATAATTGCCTGGTCTTAATTCTGTAACGTTCATTTTCTATTTCCTTTCTATGTTTAATAAATATGGATTAGTTTCTTTTTCTTTTTTGAGAGTCGTTTCATCGCCATGACCTGGATAGATTTTTAAATCATCTTTTAAACCTAATAACTTAGATAAAGATGAAACAACTAATCTTTCATTACCTTTTGGTAAATCAGTTCTTCCAATAGACCCCTTAAACAAGGTATCGCCACTAAATAAGGCATTTTCTTTTTCGCATAGAAAGCAAACGCTACCATTCGTATGAAAAGGTGTTGATATTACTTTGAAGATGTATCCGTTTTTAAAATCGATTTCATCTTCATCATCACATAAATAAATATTACTTAAATTAAGTGAGATATCATCTTCTTCAGGTTGAAAATGCGTTAAATTAAGCTTTGGATCTTCTAATAACTCTTGGTCATCCTGATGAACAAATACAGTACAGGAAAAAGTGTTTAAAAACTTTCGAATCCCTCTGATATGGTCGTAATGTCCGTGTGTTAATAAAATTCCGGAGCAAGAAGTAAAGTTTTCTTTAATAAATTCGATAATCCTATCTTGCGTTGAACCCAAATCAATAACAACACATCTACCACCCTTTTCGCCTACAACATATGTGTTGGCGCTAAATTCTTGTCTATCAGTGTCAAATCTAAAAGTTTTAATCATAGACTTTTAAGTTTAGCTTATTTCTTTTCTTTGAAAACTTGTACTTTTTGACAATGTGGGCAATATTTTTTCTTTTCAATTCTATCTGGATTGTTTTTCTTATTTTTTGAAGTAATGTATTGTTCTTCACCACATACTGTACATTTTAAAATAATGTTATCACGCATAATAAACTCCTTTCGCTAATGCATACGTGATTTTATCACATTTGCAAGCTTCTTTCTATCTTTTTTGTAGTCGCAGAACATATTAAATCCGATTAAAACAAAATAAAATAACATTGCTTTTATAGTTCGTAGTTTATTTCGGTATAACCAAATAACAAATATGTTTTATAATGAAATTACTATGAATAAAAGAGAACAAACTGTACCTGTAAAAATTGGTAATATTCAAATCGGTGGTAACAATTCTATTGTTATTCAATCAATGTGCGACATTAAAACTTCAAAAATCGATGAAGTTTCTAAACAAATTAATGAATGTGCTTCATTAGGGGCTCAAATGATGCGTGTAAGCGTGTTAGATAAAGATGACGCTTTAGCTATAAAAGAGATTAAAAAAAGAATATCAATTCCACTTGTTGCTGATATTCATTTCGATTATAAACTTGGTATTCTTGCTATAGAAAACGGAGCAGATAAAATTAGAATTAACCCTGGTAATATCGGCAGCGATGAAAAATTGAAAGAATTAATTGATGTTGCAAAAAAATACGATATTGCTATTAGAATTGGTGTTAATAAAGGTTCTTTAGAAAAAGACCTGATTAATGCCGACCTCAAAGAAGAGGAAAAACTTGTTTTAAGTGCAAAAAGATATATTAAAAAGTTTGAAGATTATGGCTTCACGAAATTAGTTATCAGTGTAAAAGCATCAAATGCACTACTTACTATTAAAGCTTATCGTTTAATGAGCGAATCAACCAAATATCCTCTTCATATTGGTGTAACTGAAAGCGGCTATGATGAAATAGGTATTATTAGATCAGTTAGTGCACTTTCACCACTAATTTTAGAAGGCATTGGCTCTACAATGCGTATTTCTTTAACCCATAATCCACAAAAAGAAATAAAAACATGCGTACGTCTACTACATGATTTAGGTTTATACGAAAACTATCCAACCATCATTACTTGCCCAACATGTGGTCGTTGTATGGTTCAGAATACTTCAAAAATCGCAGATGAAATACTTAATTATTTAATTAAAAACAAAAAATATATCACTGTTGCTGTTATGGGTTGTATTGTTAATGGCATTGGTGAAGGAAAAAGCGCAGATATTGGAATTGCCGGCGGGAATGGCTTATTCCAAATTTTCTCTAAAGGCAAGATATTAAAGACGGTTTCAGAAAAAGACGTATTAAAAGAATTGTTTTTATTAATCGATAATTTTTAAATCGTTATAAATATCATCTTTTGTTATTACATCTTTTTTTAAAGTTGATGATATTAAAGCAAATAACTTTAATGGTTCTTTTTTAGGACACTCAACAAAAATAGGCAATGTTTTGATTTCTTCTAAATTTAAAAAATTTACGAAACAATCTATTAAAGTGACCTCGTGCTTTCTAAATGGATTAGCGTGAATGTCATAAAACGATTCAATCCCTGTTATGATTAAATTTTTAAAAATAGACTTACCTTTAAAAACACTATCGAAGCTTTTTGTGGATATGGTTTTTAAAGAAGCTACATCTAGTCCTACAGAATAATTTAGAGATAAGCCCCTACACTTAAATTCTTCAACAAAAGGTTTTAATGAATCACTTATAAATTCGATATTATATGCATCAATGCTTGAAACAATAATAAAAATATTCTTGTCTTTCAATTCAAATTTATAATCGTCTACTAAATTTATAATTTTTCCTAAAATAGACGAAATATTATCTTTATTATACGAAATGAAATAGTTATTAACTACTCGATATATACTATTTATATACTTATAAACTACTAATTTACTACTATAATCATTTAAATAATCCAATTTATGAGAATTTTCAAATATACGATCAATATTGATATAAATTTGATTAGTAGCCCGTCCAACTTTTAAAAGTTCGTCTATAATTTCTCTTTGTGACAGCTTTCTATGGGAGACTTTTTGCGTATATGGAGCAATAACATCTTTATAAAAGCAAAGCATATCAAGACTATAAAAGTTAGCATTAATTAAAGAAGTTTTAAAAAGTCGAAAAGAAAATTTGTGTTCTAATAAGCCAACTTTTCTAACCATATTTACCCTTCTACTGCTGCTTTTTTGTATCTCTCAACTCTTTGTCGGCGAATATCTTTACGAATTACTTCTCTTCTATGTTTTCTTTTAACTTTATCAATAGCATTTTTAACTTTCTTTTTGTAGCCAGGTTTAATATTCTTTGACATGGCCATATGTTTTGCTTTTTTGATTTCTTTTTCTAAATCATCGTTTGTTTTTGACTTGTGCTTAAAAGACGATTTTTTATCTAAAGGAGAGTCTTTGATTAATTCATCATTACTAAATTTAAGGTATTCAACATTAAGTCCTTCATTTAAAAGTTTGAATGGCAAAGTTAAATTGTCGTTGTCATAAAAAGAATAACAATTACCGCTTTTGCCAATTCTACCTGTTCTTCCAGCTCTGTGATAATAGTATTCTAAATTATTAGGGATATTAAAATTTAAAACATCGCTAACGTCTTCAATATCAATTCCCCTTGATGCAAGATCTGTACAAACAACAATTCTAAATTCATCGTTTTTAATACGTCTAAGCATTGATTTTCTTTCGCGCTTTTCTAATTCGCCGCTGATAAACCCACATCTAAATTTATGTTCGGCTAAATATTCATAGATTTTTTTAGCTTCAGTTTTTGAGTTGCCAAAAATAAATAAAAGATATGGATTTTTTATTTCTATAAATTTTAGCAGTAATTCATACTTATCTTGATGTTTTGTGTTAATAAAATAATGCGTAACAGTTTTAGAGGCTTTATTATCCTCACTTGCTGTTAATAAATAGTCTGGAGAGATATATTTTCTTAAAAAATCATTTACATTATTTGAAATAGTTGCACTAAAAACTTCAATTTGTACTTTATCTTTACTGATTTTTGAAAAAATCTTATCGATGTCCTCGATAAAAGTACGATCAATCAGCATATCAGCTTCATCTAAAACGATAGTTCTTAAAGCAGATAAATCAAGGTCATTTTTGCTTAATAAAAAATTAAGTTTTCCAGGTGTGGCAACAATAATATCGGCTCCATTATAAAAAGATTTAATGTCTTTTAAACTATCTTCACCACCACTAAAAAGCTTACATTTAACACCGCTATAATAATCGTTGGTCAATATTTGCATAGCAAAATCGTATGTTTGCTTAGCTAACTCTTTGGTTGGCGAAACAATGATAGCTTGAATTTTTCCACTAGCCACAATGTTATTAATTATAGGCACTAAAAAAGCATGAGTTTTACCACTGCCTGTTTCGCTTTTGGCGATAATATTTTCGCCCTTTAAAGATTTAGGTATGACAATTTCTTGTATTTTTGTCAAATTGGTGTAACCTAATTTCTCTAAAATATCAATAAGTTCAGTTTTTAAGTTAAAAGATTTAAATAGCATGAGGTAATTTTATATAATTTATCCCATTTTTTCATTATAAATGTTAAAATAATTCCATGAATATCGAAATTATTGAACCATGTGGTTATTCTAAAACATTAAGTAATTTATTAGACGTTGCTAATAAAGCTCGTTTTTCATTTCCAAAATCTCAAATAGTTTTGCTTGGAGGTGTCTTAAACGGCGAACAAGTTAAGGTTGAATTAAGCAAGTTGGGAATTAGTATTGTTGACATTCCTTATGAAGGCTTTGAAGACTACTTAAAGAGTATTGATCCCGAAATTTTAGTCATTACTTCTCCTTACGGAACCGAGGACAAGCTTTTCAAAATAATGGAAAGAAGAAAAATTTTATATTTTGACGCAACTTCTCCATCAACTATTGAAAGAAAAAAATTAATCAAAAAATCTCGTTTCGGGCACAAAGTAATTTTTGTAGGTAATTTAAATACTATAGAAGAGAATTATCTTGCCGCTGCTACCAATCATAAATTTTTATTTTATGATTTAGCTTCAGATTCAAATGCAAACAACGCTATTTTGAGCAACAAATATAATAAAAAAGGCACTCAAATTATTTATCAAAGCGAAATAGCTAATGATACTCTTTCTTTAGCTCTTCACAAAATCAAAAACTATTTGCCAAAGGCCACAATTAACCACGAATTAAGTGATGAAAACTTTGAAAAGAAAAAACTACTCTTGGAAAAATTAAAAGATAATGATGTTTTATTAATCGCTAGTACAACTAAAAAATCTGATAAATATATACTAGAATACTACCATTTAAATACTAAAAGCATATATTATGCAACAATTTCTAACGTTCAAGAAGCTATTCGCTTGAATATTAAGAATGATAAAAAGATTTATTTAACTTCAGATGGAAGCGTTTCAAGAAAGAATATCGAATCTATCTTCAATTACTTCAGATACAAAGGAATTCAGGGAGATCTTCTTGATCAATCGTCAAAATCTGCAATTCAGGATTTATAGATAACAATACCTTTTTAAATTGCTTCATGAATATTTTCTCGATTTCGTGAGGCAAATCTAAATAATTGTATTTGTTAGCAACAACACCTCTTCTGCCATGATGAGGAATATCTCCGCTAACAAAAATATCATAACCTTCATCTTTAGCGTTTAAGTAGCTGCTCCATCCGCCACCGCCGATGATAGCTACTTTTTTTATAATAGTTTTGCCTTCATTAATTAATAAACCATAATTTACATTAAGTTTTTTCATAGCATATTTCGCAAAGTCATGAATTTCCATTGCCTCTATCAATTCTCCGCCTCTTGCCATTGGCTCGCTTTCAAGTTTAACAATGTTTATTAATCCTAATTCACGTGTTAAAGCATCATTCATTCCTTCTTTGCCACCATCAAAATTAGTGTGATAGCTATAAACAGGAATGTTAAGCGCTAATGTTCTTTCATATAAGACCTTTTTTAATGGGTCTTTTTTCAAGACTTTTGCTCGTGTTCCAAAGATAAAAGGATGGTGTGAAATAATCATATCGATCTTATTTTCTAGATGATTATCAATAATGTATTGATAAACCTCTTCATCATAATCAAGGCAAAGTAAAATTGTATTTGTTTCTTCTTTGATCTTGCCACATTGTAAACCAACATGGTCATAACTTTCTGCTAGAGACTTTGGAAAATATCGAGCTAACTTTTTAAGAAGTATTTTAGTTTTCATCTACAATTTCCTCCAACTTGATTATTTTTTCTTTGATTTCACTTTTTTTGGCTTCATCACTAATTTGTGTTAAAACATATTTCAGTTTATTAATTTTCTCGTTACACATATTAATGAAAGCAACTGGCTTATTTTTTAAGTTAAATGGGCCAAATTCAAGTTCTAAACTATTGTAATTAATGTTAATTCTATTTAACGAGAACCTGATAATGTCATAATAAATAGAATCTTCATAAATTATCATTTCATCATCAACTTTGTACCCTAAATTATAGAAAAATGTTCTAACTTCGTCTTGGTTTGTATGAGAGTCTATAATAAAAGTTTCTCTATAATTCCCCTTATCAATATCCCTTAAAACTATTTCTTTAATATTGTTAAATCCCATTCCAGCTATAACAATTGTCTGGTAATCTTTGGATACATTGTCGAGTCCACTAGATAAATTAGAACTAAAATTTGGCTTATTTATCAGTTTAATTGTTCGTTCTAGATTTTTATATGGGCCAATTTTGTTCTCGACACCAAGTACTTTATTAGGAAAATTACGTTCGTTTAAAAGAACTAAAAGAAGACCATGGTCGCTGCCAATATCAGCGACATCATGGTCATCTTTAATAAAATTCACTATTTGATTTAAACGATTAGAAATCATAAATGATTAATGTAAATCGTCAAGTTTTTTAGTTCTTGTAGGGTGTCTTAACTTACGAATTGCTTTTGCTTCGATTTGTCTAATTCTTTCTCTTGTGACACCAAATTCTTTACCTACTTCCTCTAAAGTTCTTGGTCTATTGTCATCTAAACCATATCTTAAACGCAAAACTCTCTCTTCACGATCTGTTAAATCGTTCATTACACTAAATAATGCGTCACGATTCATTGATTTTCTTGTATATTCTGTTGGAGAAACACTTTCTTTATCTTCAACAAAATCTCCTAAGTGGCTATCATCTTCTTCACCAATTGGGCTTTCAAGTGAAACAGGTTCTAATGCAAGAGTTGTAATTTCTCTAATACGGTCTGGGCTAATTGTGCCATCCATTTTTTTCGAAATTTCTTCTGCTGTTGGTTCTCTTCCTAACTCTTGTACAAGTTGTCTTTGAACCCTTGTTATTTTATTAATTGTTTCGACCATATGAACTGGAATTCTGATTGTTCTTGCTTGGTCAGCAATTGCTCTTGTGATAGCTTGTCTAATCCACCAAGTTGCATAGGTTGAAAATTTAAAACCTTTTTTGTAATCGAATTTTTCAACTGCTTTAATAAGACCTAAATTTCCTTCAGAAATTAAATCAAGGAATTGCATGCCTCTTCCGATATAGTGCTTTGCAATTGAAACAACGAGTCTTAAGTTAGCGTTAATCAATTGATCTTTAGCTTTTTTATCGCCGGCTGCAATACGTTTAGCAAGTTCGGTCTCTTCTTTTGGTTTTAATAATGGGACACGGCCAATTTCCTTAAGATATTGCTTAACACTATCATTTACTTTTACTTCACTAGAATCAATGTTATCTAAATTATTGATGTCAAGATTACTTTCGGCACTTTGCTCTTCATTGTCAAAATCATCAAAATCATCATCTTCATTTTCAAGGTCTTCTTCGTTAAAATCTTCTGGCATATCAGCGTTATCAAAATCATCATCTTTACTACCAGCTACCTCATATCCTAATTCCTTGAAGTGATCGAAGATTTTTTCATAATCTTTATCAGATAAGTCTAAATATGAAGTCTCGTCAAAAAATTGATCTTGATCAATAAACTTAGTGTCTTTGTTCTCTTCTTCAAATTTTTTAATAATTTGATCAAGAGTTAGCATATCGTCATGATCATCTGTTGGAGTGTAATCATCCAAACTTAATTCATCTTCTTCGTGCACTTTTTTAAGCTTTACACTTTCATTTTTAGAACTTTTTTTAGTCTTTCTTTCCATATTAAGACCTCCTTTTTTTATCTTCTTCTTCAATTAAAGACTTTAATTTAGAAATACAAGTACGAGCATATTCAGCTTTTTCTTGTTCTGACTTATTTAAAGTAGAGTTTTTATAAACATCAAACGTTTGGTTCTCTACTCTTTCTCTATTAATAGTTTCGACTAAATCGTTAAACTGTTCATCACTATAAGGTGGTATGTTATAACTATCTAAAGCAATATCAGTAATTTGAGATAATACTTTTTCTTTATTTTTACCTCTATAGTCTTCACTCGATATAAAAGCCATTAAGCTTTTAATGTTATAATCTTTCTCATCTTTTAAGTGAGTTGTATATTCAGCAATAATATTGGCTATTTCTCTATAAATCGGAGTTGAGAAATAACCAAGTTTAATATCATATTTTTCAATAACGTCTTTGCTTTCAAGCATATAACGAAGAACCTGCTTCTCAGCTAATTGGAGTCTACTCAAAACAACTTGAGGTTCTGATTTTTCTGCTTGCACAAAGGCATTTAATGTTTCAGAATCTTTTTTATCAAGACGCTTGATGTAACGTTTTAATGCTTTATAAATTGTATCGTAGTTATAACCGCTTAAATTAACTAATTGATTGATATAATAATCAATTTCTAAACTATCACTTAACGTTGATAAAAATGGTAATAAGTTGTTAACCAATTTCTTTTTCCCTTCAAGGGTGTTTAAATTCAACTCTTTTCTATAATAATTTAATAACCACTCACCTTTTGATAACAAATTAGATAAATATTCTTTTAACTTTTCATCACCATATTTTTTTAAAATTTCATCAGTATCTTTTTCTTTAAAAGAAACATCATTGTTTACTAAACGAAATGATATGTTCGACTCAGATAATATATCAGCAATTTTTAGCATATTTAATTGGCCTGGACCATCTAAATCAAGACAAAGTCTAATTTCACAATTTAAATATCTTAGTGATTGAAGGTTTTCCTTTGATAAAGCTGTACCCATTAAGCCTATTGCTGATTTTATTCCTACTCGATAACAAGCAATGACATCCATGAAGCCTTCAAGAAGGTAAACATAGCCGACTTTTTTAGCCTCATTTAATGCATTGTAGTAATTATAAAGTAAATTTCCTTTGTTAAATAATTTCGTAGATGACGTATTTATGTATTTTGCTACTGAATTATCGCCTTCTCTAAACTTACGGCAACTAAAGCCAACAACTTGATTATTTCGATCGGTAATCGCAAAAGTAATTCTGCCAGCATTTAAATCGCGATAAGGAGCATTTTCTAAATGAATAATTCCAGTTTCAGCGATGGTTTTAATTGAATAATTTTTAGATTTTAAAAATTCAATTATGTTTTCGCCTTTATCCTGTGAAAATCCAATCTTAAATGTACGAATAATATCATCGGTTAAACCACGTTTATGCAAGTAATCTAAGGCATCTTTGCCATTTTCACTCATGAATAAGCTGTTTTCGTAAAAAGTTGCAATTTCAGTTAAGCAATTTTGAATTGCCTTTGTTTCTGGATCTACTTTATCAATTATTTGATATTGATTTAAACGTGTATCTCGATAACCAATAATTTCAGCAACTTTTAAAACTGCAGCCTGGTAAGAACAATGCTCGATTTTTTGCACAAAGTTAATAGCATTACCACCAGATCCGCACGCAAAACATTTGAAAATGCCTTTTTCTTTGTTTACATAAAAGTTCCCTAAGGAAGTGTCGTTATGAAAAGGACAAAGCGCAGAATAGTTTCTGCCTTTCTTTTCTACTTTAATGTAATGCGAAATAACTTCTACAATATCTGTATTTCGTAATATGTCGTTAGCTAAATCAATTAAACTTCCACTCATTTATAAAATGTTCTATCTAATAAATAATTGCGTAAGTCCTCGATTTTAATTCTTTCTTGTTTCATTGAATCTCTTTCTCTAACTGTAACACATCCATCATTTAGAGTATCAAAATCGATAGTTACACAATAAGGAGTTCCGATTTCATCATTTCTTCTATATCTTTTACCAATACTTCCAGTTGTGTCAAAACTCACATTAATAAAAGGAATTAAGTTATCAAAAACTTCTTTTGCTTTCTCGTTTAATTGTTTACTTAAAGGAAGAATTGCCGCCTTGTAAGGAGCTAAGAATGGTTTAAGATGCATAATTTTTCTAATTTCACCATTTTCTAAGACTTCTTCATCATAACTGTCAGTAACAATCATTAAGAATAAACGATCTAAGCCAAGAGATGGTTCGATACAATATGGGACGTATTTTTCATTTGTTTCAGGATCAAGATAATCTAGACTTTCACCACTATAATCTTGATGGCGCTTTAAATCATAATCTGTTCTATCAGCAATTCCCCAAATTTCGCCCCAGCCAAATGGGAATTTATATTCTATATCAGTTGTTGCCTTTGAATAAAAAGCAAGTTCTTCTGGTTCGTGATCTCTAAATCTTAAATTTTCAGCTTTAACTCCAAGTGATTCGACAAAACTAATAGAATAATCTTTCCAATATTTAAACCACTCTAGATCAGTGCCTGGTTTACAGAAAAATTCAAGTTCCATTTGTGTAAATTCACGAGTTCTAAAAATAAAGTTCCCTGGAGTAATTTCGTTTCTGAACGATTTACCGACATTAGCTATACCAAGTGGCAATTTTCTTCTTGTTGCTCTTTGAACATTCTTAAAATTGACAAAAACACCTTGTGCTGTTTCTGGACGCAAATAAACTACACTTTTTGAATCATCAGTAACACCAATATGTGTTTTAAACATCATGTTAAATTGTCTAACGTCGGTAAAATTTGATTTGCCACATTGTGGACATTTTAACGGATGAGTTTTTATAAATTCTGATAAAGCGTTCAAATCCATTCCATTAACATCGACGTCAGGATATTGCTCTTTAACTAAATCATCTGCTCTAAAACGGCCACGGCATTCTTTACAATCAATTAATGGATCGTTAAAAGTCGTAACATGGCCAGTAGCCTCCCAAACTTTTGGATTCATCAAAATTGCAGCATCTATCCCGACATTTGTTGGTGATTCGCTGACAAATTTTTTCCACCATAATTGTTGTAAATTATTTTTTAATTCACTGCCTAAAGGGCCATAGTCCCAAGTATTAGAAAGGCCACCATATATTTGTGACCCTTGAAAAACATATCCTGTTGTTTGTAAATGCGTAACAACCTTATCAAATTTATTATCCATTATTCATCAACCTCACGACAAAAATTATCTTAATAATTAAATAAGATGTCAACACACTATGAGTGTACTTTAGAAAAAACTTAAAGAATTAATTTTAATGTTATTTAATTGAGCAAAAATTAATGAAATTCGCTTAAAAACTATTAATATTAGCTTTTCATCACATTTTTTTATAAATTCTAGAGCGATTAAATACTTAGCATTAAAAAGTTTCTCATATAAATTTAGAAAATTATTATACATTTCACTATTTTTATTAATAATTTCCCCATATTCATTTTTATAATCATTTAAAACCATATTAATTTCTTGTTCTAAAACATTAATAATTGAATATCCTGTAAACCTTAAATAAAAAGAAATAAATAAAGTTAAGTATGATATATATTTATTTTTATCAGAAATGAGCTCATCTAAAGTCAATTGGATTAATTTGTAATACTTAAAAAACTCATCAACAGGAGGAACCTTTGATATCACTTCTTTCAAAAATTCGTATGCTACCAAATAATCATTATCAGAATAAACAAAATTATATAGCGAATTTTCAATCTTATAATTCTTTAATTTATAATACGCTGTTGGGCCTTTATACAATTCAAATTCGCCATAATTTAAAATTTGAATATCGTTTGTATATCCTTTTTTGCTATTAAAAAATGATATAACTTCAAATGAAATAATTTCGTTTTCTAAAAGCAAATTGCATATTAAATTCTTATCTTTATATGGATTTGCACTAATTATTATGCCTTTTTTCAATTCCATTGTTTGAAAATGATTACAAATTATCTACTAGAAATCTACTAGAATTGCGCCAATTTTCTACTACTTGCACCATTAATTGCAAATTTATGTGTCTTCCAATCATTTGCTCTATGTCTTTTCTTGCTAATGTTCCGATACGTTTTATCATCTTCCCCTTAGCCCCAATAACAATCCCTTTTTGGCTATCTCTTTCGACAATAATTTTTGCGTATACTTCTATTGGTGATTCATCGTTTACAATTTCCGTACAAATTACTGCAACCGAATGAGGAACTTCTTCTTTTAACAATAAAAGCATTTTTTCTCTAATTATTTCTTGTATACGGAATTTGATATCCATATTAGTGATCATCTCAAGGTCATAATATTGAGGGCCTTCTTCTAGATTTTCTTTAATTTTCTTTACCAAATCATCGATTCCAAATTTTTCAATAGCACTTAATTCAACAATTGATAATGGTTGATAGTGCTCTTGATACATTACTTTCAACTTATTTATAAGTTCAATATTTGTTAAATCGATTTTATTAAAGGCAATAATCAATTTACAATCGAACTTCAAATGGTCAAATAAAAATTGGTCACCATCACCAAAATTACGACTAGCATCTACTACTAAAACAGCAAGATCACAATCTCTAATTGCTGAATAACTTGCCTTATCCATTTTTTCTCCTAGTTCATTGATAGGCTTATGAATTCCAGGAGTATCAATAAAGATAATTTGTGAATCTTCATCGTTGTAAATGCCTTGTATTGAATTTCTTGTTGTTTGCTTTTTTGGCGTAACTATGGAGATTTTTTTGCCAATAATCGCATTTAAAATGGTAGATTTACCAACGTTTGATCTACCAACTAAAGAAACAAATCCGCTTTTCATAAGTCTTCACTATCAAACGAATAAGGCAATAATTCATCGACGGTAGTTTCTTTAATATCGCCTTTTAAATTTGCTAAATATATTTTTTTATCGTGAGGAAAAAGTTCACTTAAAACTTGTCTGCATGCACCACATGGAGATACAGGTAACTCAGTATCTGCTACAATCGCTAAAGCTTCAATATCATCTTGACTTATTCCATGACAATAAGCATTGTAAATTGCATTTCTTTCAGCACACATTGTTAAACCAAAAGAAGCATTTTCAATGTTGGCACCGCGATATATTTCACCATCTGTAGTTAATAAAGCTGCACCAACTGCAAATTTAGAATAAGGTGAATAAGATAAATCACGAGCTTCTATCGCTTCGTATACTAATTCTTCTTTTGTCATGAAAGTTCTCCTTCTAATATCTTTTCTTGAAGAGGAAACATAATTTCCTCTTCTTCTTTAGTCATGTGGTCATATCCTAGTAAATGTAGCAAGCCATGAACGAAAAGAAAGCATATTTCTCTTTTTATCGAATTTCCATATGATTTTCGATTTTCATCTGCTACATCATAGCAAATATAAATTTCACCTAAATCAAGTGGCAGATCATCTCCTTTTATAATTTCGTTTTTGTCATCTAAAAAAGCAAAACTAATTACATCGGTTGGACGATCAATGCCACGATAATTTCTATTAAGTTCATGAATAAACTCTTTATCTACAAAAGTCACACTAACAATCGCATCACGTTCAATATTTAAAACCTTGAAAGTTTTTTCCATTAATCGTTCATAAAGTTCAATATATTCATCAATATTTGTATCGATTGTTGAGTTAATACTTATATCAAATTTCATGTGCTTATTATATCATGAAACAAGATAAGTATGCTATTTTTCGCATGCTTAATTGGAATAGTATTGATATAAAGAAAGATAATAAGGTTTTTCCTTAAATGATTCTATTGATTCTAATAGTTTTGTAACATTCTGAGCTAGGTAATAATAAATAAAAGTATGAAACAAAACGAAATTTAATGAAATATTATCAGTGAAAGCACAATAAATTAACGAAATTACAATAATCAAGAATATCAGAATCATTTTTTTAAGATTCATAAAATTAACGAAACTATAAGTCTTTTTGTGAAGTTCGGCTATTTTTTCTTTCAAATCACCATTTTCATCTTCTTTAAGAGTGAATATTTTGTTTTCATAATTAGAAATATCAGCCTTAGTGTTTTTGTAGAAACGTTTTTCAAATAATGTTAGAGCAACAGCTATTATAGAAATAACTATTAGATTAATTAAATTTAGATAGCTATTCAAAAATAAAATTATTGCTCCAAAAATTATGATAATTACGCTATTAATTATTTGAATTGGACCACCAATTAATAAAACTTTAAAATTATTCATCTCTACAAATCTGCTTTTCAGGGTATTTCTTTCTCTGATGTTAATGTTTGTTAATACTTTATTGTCGAAACTTTTCATCTCGTTAATTAAAAGTGTACGATAAATGAATTCGAATATAACAAAAGCTATTAAAAAGCATAATGGAATTAAAAATGAATAATTCTTATCAATAAAAAATAATGCTGAAATAAGAAAAGCAAAGCTAAGAAGTTGAAATAAAGGAACACAAATTTTATATGGCCAGGAAATAAATGAATACTTCTTTTGCTTAAATAATGACCCCTTAATATCAGCCGCCTCTAAACACTCCCCATTCCATTTTTTTGTAAATTCATAAAAATCAATCCATTTAGGTTCATCAGCAGGATCGAAAATTAAAAGTTTATCCTTCTTAATTTTTCTGATTAGAACCATATGGAGTGTATTTCCACTTTTTATTGGGACTAAAACAGGTAAACAAGCTTGTTTTAATAAGTCCTCCTTATTCTTAAACCTAAAAGCGTATAATTTAACGCCTTCTTTACTAGCAATATCAATTATTTCTTCTAAAGAATACGTTTTTTCTATATCATTTTGAGGATACAAAAGAAATTTCTTTGATTTATAAACAATTGCTAGCAGCATTTTCAGACATGTTAATGCACAGTCTTTTTCACCGATTTGTTTAATGAAATAACGCATAAATAAAAACTCCTTTCAATAATAAAAAGGAGTTTATTCAAGAAAAATTAAAAAAAGATGCATTTTCAGCATCTTTAATTTTTATCTATATTTTTTTCTAGCATTTTCGCTCTTAAGTTTTCTCTTAAGATTCTTTTTTAAGAAACATTCTCTTTTTCTGCATTCTTGGATAGTGCCAGCCTTATTGACTTGTCTTTTAAATCTTCTTAATGCTTCATCAAGAGTTTCACCGTCTCTAACTACTACTTTAGACATCTTACTTTCACCTCCAATCTTTGCAACGAAAAGTTTATCAAAAATAAAAACGAAAATAAAGGTTTTTTTACATCAATTTTGCACCAGAACTTGTTCCGATTCTAGTAGCGCCATTTTCAATCATTTCTAGCATTTCTTCGTGAGTTCTAACTCCGCCAGCCGCTTTAACTCCCATCGTAGGGCCGACAGTTTCACGCATTAATTTGACATCTTCTACTTTTGCGCCCCATTTTGAAAAACCAGTGCTTGTTTTAACAAAATCAACGTTTGCTTTAACACAAAGTTCACATGCTTTGACAATTTCTTCTTTTGTAAGTAAGCAGCATTCTAAGATTACTTTTAAGGTATGTCCTTTTGTAGCCTCTCTAACTGCTTCAAGATCTTTTAAAACATATTCATAATTTCCGTCTTTTAATGCACTAATATTAATGACCATATCGATTTCGTCAGCACCCATTTCAATGGCATCTTTAGCTTCAAACGCTTTTGACTTAATTGACATGCTACCGAGTGGGAAGCCAATAACTGTACAAATTAAAACGTCGCTTCCCATTAAAGCATCTTTAGCAACTGGGATAAAATCAGGATTAATACAAACTGACTTAAAATCAAACTTTTTGCTTTCCTCACATAAAGCTAAGATTTCGTCTTTTTTAGCGTCTGCTTTTAATAATGTGTTATCAATAAATTTGCTATATTGCATATATTTTCCTCCTAATTATCTACTAATTATTTACTATATAACTACTACTTTTAATTTTATCAATCAATTTCATAACTTTTAATGTTTCGGAATGAGGCATTGATACAGGTTCATTTATACCTGATTTAATAGCTAAAATTGCTTCATAAAACTGATACTCATAGCCATTTACATCTTCATGGATATGTATAGTATTTTTAAGTTCCATTGCGTTAGAAAAATCGTTAACTTTGCCATATACTTCAATAAAACTTGGATTATTAATGTTATCTATTTTTAAGTATCCTTCAGTACCATAAACAAATCCACTTCTGTCAGAATTGCCGTTCATGGAAGCATATAAATTTGCAACTACTCCGTTTTTATAAAATAGATTAATTAGACAAACTTCTTCAACACCTTTTCCTTTATAAATCATTGTTGATTTTACGTCTTTGTAATCGCTTCCTAACACCATAAAAGCAAAATTAATAGGATATACGCCACAATCTAGTAATATTCCACCGCCTAGCTCTTTTTTGATTAATCTTTCCTTTTCGTCTATCTTATAAGATAGATTAGCTGAAAGCATATAAACGTTACCAATGATTCCAGAAGCAATCAGTTCATTAATCATTTTTCTCGATGGCATATATCTTGTCCAAATTGCTTCGCCTAGAAATAGATTTTTTTGTTTAGAAAGGCGAATCAATTCCTCTGCTTCTTTTGAATTCATTGTAAAAGCTTTTTCGACAAGGCATGGTTTTCCATTTGTTAAACATAATTTTGCATGTTTATAATGGTCACACATCAAAGTCGAAATATAAATGAATTCAACGTTTTGATCTAAAACCATTTCTTCATAACTATTGTAAGCTTTCTTAAAGCCATATTTTTCTTTATATTCTTCTGCTTTTTTAAAATCGCGAGCAGCACATCCATATAATGTAACATTAGAATTTGCTTTTAAAGCTTTAATAATGCTATCACCAATTTTTGAACAACCTAAAAATCCTATATTCATGTGATTATTCTATCATTTTAGTTATAAAAAAACTCCATATTATGGAGATTTTTTATTTCTTAATAATTTGTTTTCCGTCGTAATAACCACATTTAGGGCAAACTGTATGTGATTTAATTAATTCGCCACAATGAGAGCAAACACTTAAACCATTAACGTGAAGTTTATAATGTGTTCTTCTCATTCTTTTTGTAGTTTTACTAGTTCTTCTGAATGGGACTGCCATGTTATTCTTGCTCCTTTACCTTGAATATTATAAATTATAAATTCTCTAAGTCAAATAATTTTTTGATATTTTATAAAATATCTCAAAAAAGACGATAATTATCGCAAAAATTTATTTTTACACTGTTAAAAATATTGAAAATTATCTTTTGTAAACAAAACTTTTCTAACGCAATTTTCTAAATTTTCATCGCTAGATAAGATGCATTCTAAATAATTTGAGCTATGCCCTCTATATCCTTTTGCTTCTTTGACATAATCTTCAAATAAGAACTCGATATTTTTACCAAAAAACATCGAAGTATAATCAAGTTCGAGTTTATTTGATAGTTCTAATAGCCTATTAACACGTTCTTTTTTAATAACAGGCGAAATTTGATCTTTAAATTTTGCAGCCACGGTTCCATTTCTAATCGAATATGGGAAAACGTGAATTTTGCTAAAACGAATATTTTTACAAAAATTGTAGGTTTCAAGAAAGTTATCTTCACTCTCTCCAGGGAAACCAACGATTACATCAGTTGTTATTGAAATTAAAGGTCTTATTTTTCTTATTTTATTTACTTTATCTACAAATCCATCGATATCATATTTACGGTTCATTCTTTTGACAACAGCCTCACTACCGCTTTGTAGAGGTATATGAAGATGATCAGCTAGATTTGGATAATTTGCTAATAGTTTCAAAAATTTATCATCGATTTGACTAATCTCTAAAGATGAAATTCTTAAACGGTATAAATCAGGATTATTAATAAGAATTGCTTCGATTAAATCGCTAAATGTATCTTGTGGCTCTAAGTCTATTCCATAACTAGACATATCAATGCCCGTTAAAACTACTTCCTTAACTCCATTACTAATTAAAGAAGAAATTTCATTTAAAATTTCTTCTCTTTTTCTGCTTCTTGAGCGTCCTCTGATGTAAGGAATTAAACAATATGAACAAAAATTATTACATCCATCTTGAATCTTTACATAAGCTCTAGTAGTTAAGTAAGTTCTTGTTAAAGAAATACTTTCATAAGTTTTAATCGAATTATTTTCATCATTTAAAAATATTTTTTTATGATTTTTTAAAAAATCATTAACTAAGCCATATACTTTTGCTCTATTTGAAGTCCCAACAACAATATCAGCGTCTAAATTTTCGCTAATGTTTTTATAATCAAATTGAGCATAGCAACCCATAACTACCAAGACAGCATCAGGATATTGTTTTCGGTATCTTTTTATTATTTTGCGGTCTTTGGTAACGCTAGTTTGAGTAACAGCGCATGTATTTATAATTATTACAGTTGGACTTTTATCTTTACTCTTGTCAAAAAAAGAGAAACCATTTTGTAAAAAAGTCTCTCCAATCGCTTCAACTTCGTAACTATTTACTTTACATCCTAAAAAATCTATTAATAAGGTCATACTTGATATATTTTACAAATCTTTCTAAAAACATAATAACTAACTAAATCATTTTTATACAATAGGTATATAAATAAACTTAAATCGTTATTAAAATAAGCTTCAACTAAAGGGCGGACTTTTTCAATAATGTTGTACTTATGAGGATTCTTCATATGCTTATCAAATAAGTAAATTATATTGTCTAAAGTTCCTTGTCTATTAATAATAAAAATAGCATTAAAATCATAATGATAAAAAGCTACTGCTGTGTCAGATTCTAAAATCTTAACTAATTGAGTAAAAAGTGATGAATATAAATCGATATTATAGGTTTCAAATGGATCAATAAAAAATGGTTCAAATTTTTTATATAATTCTACATAAGGATACTGAAACATCTTTTCGCTTTCATTTGAATAAATAATATTAGTCGCTTTATTAAAAAAAGGTACATAAATTTTAAAATTATCATAAGCAATATAAGGCAAATCACTTATTCTCTCTTTAATATCATCTTTAATAGATTCAATACTTAAATTTGCGTTAGCAACATACATATCATTAATTATGTTATCTAATTCATCTTTATTAATAATTGATTTAATTATGATATTAGCCTTTATAATGTCGAAATCATTATCGATCTCTAGATATTTAAAAAAGACAGGATTGCTTTTAAGAATTCCTTTAAACTTATGAAAAAAGATCATTTCTTTGCAATTTGAAATTCCTTTTTTGTCTCTTTCTCTTTTTAAAATGTTATAAACTTCACCCATATTACTCGTCTAAATATAAAGATAAAATCGATAGAACAAAAATACAAGCAGTTTCACTTCTTAAAATTCTTTTACCAAGTGAAATTTCTTTGTAGCCAGCCTTTGTTGCTATCTCAATTTCTTTTTTTGAAATTCCACCTTCAGCACCGATAATAACGTTTATAGTTTTTCCTTTTAAAGAAGGCAATAATGAAATTAAATCATTGCTTGTAAATTGAGTATTCTCATATGCGATTAATGAAAAATCAGCTGGATAATTCACAATTTCATTAAAAGAAATTACATCCGTTAACTTGCACAATTTACTTCTTTTAGATTGCTCACTTGCTTCTTTAATAATTTTATTAAATCGAATAAGCTTTTTAGCTTTCTTATCTTCGGTTATTTTTGCAATTGAACGTTCACTATTAACAAGAACAATTTCATTGCACCCAAGCTCAACTGCTTTTTGGATTACAAGATCTGTTTTTTCACCTTTTGGTAAGCAATATAAAAGCCTTACATATCCATTCAATTCATGATCTTCATTAATTTCTTTTATAACTTCAAACTTAAAAGGATTCGTTGAGCTTAATTTAGCAATTTTTAATTCGCCATCAACATTAATTTCAAATTGATCGCCAACACTCATTCTCATGACTTTTGTTATATGAAAAATATCGTCAGATGAAATGACGATATTTTTATTACTATCTAAAGTCGCAAAATATCTTTGCATTATTTTAAAAACGCTCCATTGCTATCTTTACGACTGTTTAAGAAAAGTCCAATAATGCCAAGAATAAAATAAACAACAAAAATAGAACCAATACTAATTAGCAAGCTATATAAAATTTCCAAATTCACAGCAAAATAAAGAATGCAAAATAAGGAAACAATATATATCAAACCTACTAATAATCTACTAATTCCTAACTTAAAATGTCCTAAATAAAAACTATCTGCGCCAAAAATACCCAAAAACATACATAAAAGCGAATTAACCAATTTACTATGTTGTTTGTAATTCTCAACAGTTTTCTTATCTACAGTATTAATTGTTTGTGTGATGTCTACTGTATATGATTCTACTCCTTCTAAAGGCTTTTTTCCTCCACAGAAAGGACAAATTTCTTTATCAAACTTAGTTATATTCTCACCGCAATATTTACACTTTGGCATACTTATCCTCTTCGTGTTATTAGTATAAACTTTAAGCTTTATTTTTTAAATGCTCTTTTAAATTTATCGAAAAAAGAATCTCCAGTAGATGTTGCTTTCTTGAAATCTTCCAAAGCTTTCTTTTGATCTTTATTCAAATAAGTTGGTGTTTTTAAATTGACATGGACATACTCATTTCCATAGCCATTTCCTCTTAAATCTTTAACACCTTTATTCTTTAAGCATAAAACGTCATTTGGCTGTGTACCTGCTGCGATTTTTAATTCGCTTTCTCCATATACTGTTGGAACTGTGATGGTACATCCTAAGCAAGCATCGACGAAATCTAAAGGAATATTGATATGTATATCATTTCCATCTCTAGTGAAGAAATCGTGCTTAGCAACGACTACCTCAATATATAAATCGCCGTTGTCGCCGCCATTAAAGCCTCTTTCTCCTTTTCCTTGGACTCTAATTTGTTGGCCAGATTGAATTCCAGCAGGAATCTTAACTTCAATTTCCTTTTTAACATGTTTATAGCCTTTTCCATCGCAATCAGGACATGGAGTTTTAACTTTTTTACCACTTCCATGGCAATCAGGGCAAACAGTTTCTTGCTGAATGATGCCAAAAATGCTCCTTTGTTGAGTTAAAACACGCCCTCTTCCATTACATGTTGGACAGGTAGTATATTCAGTGCCATTTAAAGCACCGGTGCCTTTACAAGATTCACACTTTTCATCATAAGTTAATGGAATAGTGACGGTTTTGCCATTAATGGCGTCCATAAAGTTAATTCTAATACGCATCATGGTATCATCACCTCTTCTAGGACCACCTCTTCTTGTTGAAGATGAGCTAGATGAGAATCCACCGAATCCACCACCAAAGCCACCAAACATCTTATTTAAGATATCGTTTAAGTCATCAAATGAACCGCCATTAAAGTTAAAACCTTCAAAACCACTTCCGCTAAATGGATTAGCACCACCAGCTGTTTGATCAAATGCAGCTTGACCGAATTGATCATAAGTTTTTCTCTTTTGTGGGTCATTTAAAACACTAAAAGCTTCTGTACACTCTTTAAATTTTTCGGCATCACCAGTTTCTTTGTTATCAGGATGGTATTTTTTAGCCAATTTTCTATATGCTTTTTTAATATCATCTTGGCTTGCGGATTTATCTACGCCAAGAACTTCATAATAATCTCTTTTTGATGTTGCCATTACTTATACCTCTTAATAGTAGCAAAGGGAAGTTATTAGCTTCCCTATAAAATAATTGATTTTTACTGAAAACTACTTCTTATCAGTGAAATCTGCATCGATTACATCGTCATCTTTTTTATTTGAAGATTCAGAACCGGTGTTACTTCCTTGAGTATAAGTTTGTTGACCTGCATTTTGAGCACCAGCATTGGCTTGTTGTTGTTGCATAAATGCAGCAGCTTTTTCTAAATCATTGATTTTGTTTCTTAATGTTTCCATATCATTGTTATCAAGAGCTGTCTTTAACTCATCTCTAAGTTTTTGAGTTTCTTCTTTTTGTTTTGGATCAATAGAATCGCCTTTTTCTCTTAAAGCTTGATCAATTGAAGCAATGTATCCATCGGCTTTATTTTTAAGTTCAATATCGCCTTTACGTTTTTCATCATTTTCTTTATTAGCTTCTGCTTCTCTAACCATTCTATCGATTTCTTCTTTAGAAAGACCATTTGAACCTGAAATAGTAATTTCTTGTTCTTTTTGTGTATCAAGATCTTTTGCGCTAACCTTAACAATACCATTAACATCGATATTGAATGTAACTTCAATTCTTGGAGTTCCTCTTGGAGCTGGTTTAATACCGCTTAATTGGAAGTGACCAAGTAATTTGTTATCGTGAGCCATTGGTCTTTCGCCTTGATAAACCATGATGTCAACAGCTGGTTGGTTATCGGCTGCAGTTGAGAAAATTTGTGACTTAGTTGTAGGAATGGTTGTATTTCTAGGAATTAATGGAGTTAAAACACCACCCATTGTTTCAATACCTAAAGTTAATGGGGTAACATCAAGAAGAATAACGTCTTTAACATCACCACTTAAAATACCACCTTGATATGCTGCACCAATTGAAACAGCTTCATCTGGATTAACACTTAAGTTAGGCTTTTTACCAGTTACTCTGCTAACCAATTCTTGGACAGCAGGCATTCTAATTGAACCACCAATAAGTAAGACTTCATTAATGTCGTTATAGGTCATCTTAGCATCACTGATAGCTTTATTTAATGGAGTTAAACATCTATCAAGAAGATGTTTTGTCATTTCTTCAAATTTAGCTCTTGTTAAAGTTGCTTCAAAACTAATAGGACCATTTTTACCCATTCCAATGAAAGGTAAAGAAATAGTTGTTTCTAAGCTACTTGAAAGTTCGATTTTAGCTTTTTCAGCGGCATCTTTATATCTTTGAAGAGCCATTTTATCGTTAATATCTTGTCCAAATTGAATTTTAATTTGAGCTTTAATCCAATCAGCAACAACATTATCCCAGTCATCGCCACCAAGTTTGTTATCTCCAGCTGTTGAAACAACTTCAAATGTTCCATCACCAATATCAAGAATAGATACATCAAGTGTTCCACCACCAAGGTCGAAAACACAAATTTTTTCACTCTTATCTTTACCAAGACCATATGCAAGAGCTGCTGCTGTTGGTTCGTTAATAATTCTAACAACGTCTAATCCAGCAATTGTACCAGCATCTTTAGTAGCTTGTCTTTGAGCATCATTAAAGTAAGCAGGACATGTAATAACTGCTTTTTTGATTTCGTGACCAATATTTGCTTCAGCATAAGATTTCATATAAGCAAGAATCTTTGCGGAAATCTCTTGTGGAGTAAAATCTTTGTTAATGCAATTGATATGGGCTTTGTAGTCACTACCCATATGTCTTTTAATAGATGAAACTGTGTCTGGATTAGTAATAGCTTGTCTTTTTGCAGCATTACCGACAATTGTTTCACCGTTTGCTTTAAAAGCAACAACACTAGGAGTTGTCATTGTTCCTTCTGGGTTTGGAATAACTTTTACAGTTCCATCGCTTTGAAGATAACTAACAACTGAGTTGGTTGTACCTAAATCTATACCAAGAATAATTTCTTTTGCCATAATTTCTACCTCCTTTAGGCCTTAATTTCTTCTTTGCTCTCGTTTTTATTGACTTCATCCTTCTTTTCTTCGCTTGAAGGATGCTTGCTAACCACTACCATCGCAGCTCTAATTAAGTGATCGTGAAGTTTATATCCTTTTAAAGTTACTTCTTTAACAACATTTTCTTCACCTTCATCTTCTACAAGTTCAACTGCATGCATAGTAGTCGCATCGAATTTATCACCGACTTTTGGTTCAATAGTTATCACGCCTTCTTCGTTAAGTACATTCATTAATGTGTTATGTACATATTGGAATCCGGTGAGATAATTTTTCATTTCATCAGTGGTTGGTTTTGCTTTGAATGCCATATCGAATGCATCAAGAATACCAACTATTTTATCTATAAAGCTTTCTAGACGATATTTAATTGCCTCTTTATGGTCTTTTTCAATATCTTTTCTAAGATTTGCCATATCAGCATATGCTTTATAGTATTCGTTTTTCCAATGTTCACAATCAGCTTCAGCTTTTACAAGTTTTGCCTCCACATCTTGCTTAGGATTTTTTTCTTCCTTTTTTTCTGAAGAAGCTTTATTTTCTTCAGTTTCGCTCAGGGTTTCTTTATTCTCTTCCATCTTCCCCTCCTTTTTCTTCTTGAATATTGTCATTTGATAAGCACTCCATAATTCTATCTACAATATAATCCAAACTATTTAATACTTTCGAATAATCCATTCTAGTTGGACCGATAACAGCAATTTTACCAATCTTTTCTCCATCTACAGCTATATCCTTTGATACGACGCTAACATCGTTATACTTCTCTTCAACATCGCCTGCATTTACGAGAAATCGGCTTTGAGCCTCATCAATGATTTTTTCAAGATCACTTGGATTCTCAAAAAGATCAAATAGTTTTTTAAGTTCATTTGCATTATCTTTAAATTCAGGTTGCTTTAATAAGTTCTCTTTTCCATAAAATGTTCCATTTCTTGATGAAGCAAAATCATAGAAAGTCTTAAGTAAAGCGTTATAGAGATATGCATAATCGCTCATATAATCAGATAATATAGGTTTTATACTCTCTAATTTATCTACAAGTGCATTAATTCTGGTTCCTTTTAAACGCTCATTCAAAATTTCAATGCATTTCTTTAAATCATCAACGCGATATTTCGAAGTGATCGTAAATGTTTTGTTTTCTACATATCCACGATCTGTTACAAATATTGCAGTCACGGAATTTAAAGAAAGAGGTATTAATTGAATTGAAACTAAGTGCTCTTCTTCAGCGCCAGGACCTAAGACAACACTTGCAAGATTAGTCATGTGACTTAAGATTTCACAACTTTCTTTCAAAATTTCTTCAACAGTAATTGAATTAGAAAATACTTTATTAAGCTCGTTTTTCATCTTGTCATCTATCTTATTGTTTCTTAGATGTTCAATGTAATACTCATACCCTTTAGTAGAAGGGACTCTACCGCTAGAAATATGTGTCTTTTCGAGCAAACCTTCTTTTTCAAGTGCATTCATTTCATTTCGAATAGTCGCACTCGAAATAGGAAGATCATATTTCTTAATCAAATAATTAGAGCCTACCGGCTCTGCTGTTTTAATGAAATCTTCGACAATAAGTTTTAATAGTTTATCTTTTCTAGTCAACATCATTTCTAATCTCATCTAGCACTCACAATTCCTAAGTGCTACTTAAATTATAAATATAAATTTAGCAGTGTCAATATAAAAGTGCTAACAAAATTAAACTAAATCTCTTAATAATAAATCTAACTTAATTAAGCCTTCGTCACTACAATAAATTTTGTACTTATTTACTACTAGAAAACCACTAGAAATATACTGTTTTATTATATTTTTATATTTTTCTTCAAAATTAAAACCAAAACGACTTTTAAACTCTACAGGCGAAAATCCATTCTTTAGTCGCAAATTACAAATCAAAAAATAATCGATATTATCTTTTTTATGTACAATTTCACCTTCGTAATTCCTCTTTCCGCGTATATAGTCAGTTAACGAAGAGGACATTTTATATCTTCTTGGGTAATAATAACCACTTGCACCACAGCCTATTCCAATATATTCATTATCTTTCCAATATGTAAGATTGTGTTTGCTTTCAAATCCAGGCTTAGAAAAATTACTTATCTCATACCTTTCAAAACCATGTTTTCTAAGAATGTTCAAAATTAAATCATAAAACTCTCTAGATAAATCCTCGCTCACTTCTTTTACTTTCTTAACGTAAAATAAAGACATTGGATTAATTGATAAACTATAAGTTGAAATATGATTTATATCTAATTTGATGAAAGAGTCTAAATCATTCAATAAATCTTCTTTTGTTTCTCCAGGTAAACCGTAAATCAAATCTACGTTTATATTTGTAATATATTTTTTAACTAATTTGATTAAATCAAAATAATTAATACCATAATCTCTATTAATTGTTTTTAGAAGCTTAGGATTGAATGTTTGAATACCAATTGAAATTCGATTTACGCCGCTTGATTTAAACAAGCGGAGTTTTTCTTCATCAAGTGATTCAGGGTTAGCTTCAATTGTAAATTCATAATTCTTTTTAACTAATAAAAGTTTAGTTAGTTTTAGAATTTTTCTTAAATCTTTCAAAGATAAAGATGTTGGTGTACCTCCACCAATATATATAGTTTTAAAACGATAACCAGACTTATATAGATTTTTTAAGTCTCTACAAATCTGATATGTATAATTAAACTTAAAAATGTCCTTACTTATGAACTTCGTAAAGTCACAATAAGGACAAATTGAATCACAAAATGGAATGTGAATGTAAAGGCTATTTATCTTTGTTTTCTTGATCGTACTCATCAAATTGCTTTTGAGTTTCAGGATTGTCTACTTCTTCTAAATAGCGGTTTAAATTTTCGTTTGCAATGGTATTTTCGTCTGGCTTTTCTTCCTTGTCTTTTTTATTAATAACAAATTTAGATAATAAGAAAACCCCTAATGCTAAAACACCAAAAATTAAAACTATAAAAATTAATATCGCCCATGGTTCATTAAACCAATCAGCCAAAATTCTCATTCCTAACATAAAAATTTAATCTCCTAATTTCTTTTAACTGGGATATAAACAAACTTTTTCTTTAAAATTTCCTTTTTATAATATCCTAAAAGAACTAAGTTGTTCATACTGCTTCTTGCTGTTTCGTAAGCACAGCCAACACATTTTTTATATTGATCAACAGTATAACTCATCCCAATTGTACAATGGCGAGCATAGAAGTAAGCTTGACCATGGGATAAATTTGGATTCATTTCCATAAGATGAGTTTCAAGTCTGGTTGCCTCTTCTTCGGTTAGACCAGTAGGGACATTAGTAATGGCAATATTTTGAGAAAAATGAACTTTTTCAGAGCCATTAATCGTAGGTTGAACTGGCTTAACAAGATTTTGATAGGCCTTAACTTCTTCTTCGGTTCTTCCTTTTTCAATCGAAGTTTCTTCAACTAGAGGTTCTTTATTAGCAGCAACTTCTTCATGAACTGGCGTTTCTTCAACTACTGGAGTCTCCTCTTTTTTCTCGTTTTCAATTTGGAGACTTTCAAGTGTTTCAATAGCTTCTGTTTTAAAGCCTTTATCTAAAGGTGTTGATAACTCTTCTTTAGTTAATGGCTCTTTTTGAACTTCTTCTTTATTAATAACAGGGACTTCTACTGTTACCGCTGAAGTTTTAAAAATAGGCTCTTTTTGAACTTCAACTTTTGGTTCGTCAGCTTGATAAAGTTCTTTTTTAATTGTTAAATTTTGGGATTCTACGATTTCATCATCAATTAAATTAATTAATGGTTCAACCTTATTTAAAACATAAGTAATTAAGTAAGTTAAATCAGTGTATTTTTGACAATCACCAATCTTTTGCTCTAGTTCTTCCTTGTTACCAAGCAAAGTTTCAAAACAAAGTAATGCTGCTATTGCATTTACATCGTTATAAGCAAGGACTTTCTTAAGCATTAAAACTGCAATTTCTTCACTATAATTTTCAAATGGTCGAATATAGTAAATATCATATAAAGTTGTAACAGCTTTAACGATTAAACTTTGATTATCGTAATTTATAAATTTAATTAATTGTTGAATAGCAAATTCAATATTTTGAGGGGCAATTCCTAATCTAATTCTCCCAATTCCATAACCACTATATTTATCTGTATCGTTTTTACGGTAATAACTGGTTAATTCATCAGTTCCCATCAATTTGGAATAAAAATCACCAATTGTATTTTCGTCAATGTCTTGAAGATAATTTTCTTCAATATCTGCAAGACAAGAATAATATCTTTGTAATATAAGTTGATCAGCAGGCAAATTATTTGTGATTGTTCCATCAATTATTCCATCTAAAACAGTATCTTGTGTATCAATTTTGTATTTTTTTGCAATGATACGAAGAATTCTTTTATAGACTTTATGTTTAAAATATTCATTGGCCAAATTACGTTGTAATCTTGAATATTGATTTAATATTGAAGTCAAACGTCTTTCAAATGAATTAAGTCTTTTTGAAATAGTTGGAGTTAAGCAAACAGAAAAACGATTAGCGTCATAATTTGCAATTGGTAAGACTTCATAAAATTCACTTCTATACTCTAAAACTTGTGTCCAAATACCATCAACTAGAGGTGTTTTCATTGCCTTAACAATGTCGTTTTTTGTTGCGTAAATTTCATTACTGAATTTTTTGATATATTCATTTACAGCCATAAATTATTTGTCCCTTTTCAATATAATTTAATTATAAAACAACAAGATATTTTTACAATATTTAATACTAGTTATCTACTAATTATTCACTAGCCAATATATAAATTAATTACTTTCGTCATCATCTATGCTCAATAATGACATAAATGCTTCTTGTGGAACATCAACAGACCCGATTGATTTCATTCTCTTTTTACCTTCTTTTTGTTTCTCAAGAAGTTTCTTCTTTCTAGTGATATCTCCACCATAACATTTAGCTAAAACATCTTTTCTCACTGCTTTAATATCAGCTCGTGCAATAACCTTGCCATTAATTGCAGCTTGAACTGGGATTTCAAATTGTTGACGAGGTATTACTTCTTTTAATTTCGAAACGATCTTAAGTCCTCTTTTATAAGCAAAAGGTTTATAAACAATTGAACTCAATGCGTCAATTACATCACCATTTAACAAGATATCCATCTTTGTTAAATTGCTTTCTTTATATTCCGCAAATTCATAATCTAAACTCGCATAACCTTTTGTATAAGATTTTAATTTATCAAAGAAATTAAAAATAATTTCACTTAAAGGCATTTCATAAGTCAAGATCATTCTCGTTTCATCAAAATATTCAAGATTTTTATATATGCCTCTTCTATCCTGACAAAGTTGCATTACTGGTCCAATATAATCCTTTGGCATCATAATTTCCGCTTTTACAAATGGTTCTTCAATGCGTGAAACAGTCGTTAAATCAGGTAATTCACTTGGATTAGATAACTCAAAAATTTCACCACTTGTTAAACAAACTTTATAGATAACGCTTGGAGCAGTTAAAATTAAGTCTAAATCATATTCTCTTTCAAGTCTTTCTTGAATGACATCCATATGTAAAAGACCTAAAAATCCACATCTAAAGCCAAAGCCAAGGGCTTGTGAAGTTTCTGGCTCAAATCTTAAAGAAGCATCATTTAAAGATAATTTTTCTAAAGCTTCTTTTAAATCTTCATATTTTTTAGAATCAGTTGGATAAATACCACAATAAACCATTGGGTTGATTTTTTTATAACCAGGCAATGGTAATAAAGCAGGTTTTTCTTTTAAAGTTATAGTATCACCAACTCGTACTTCTTTAATATCTTTGATTTGTGCGCATAAATAACCAACTTCGCCGCAATATAAAGCATCTGCAGGCACTTCTTTAGGTGTTCTTAAGCCAAGTTCAGTGACCATAAAATCCGCTCCAGAACGCATCAAATGAATCTTATCACCGACTTTTACTTGACCTTCTTTGATTCTAATTAAAACGACAACACCACGATATGAATCATAATAGGAATCAAATATTAATGCTTTTAAAGGAGCGTCATTACTACCACTAGGAGCAGGTATATCAGTAACTATTCTTTCTAAAACATCGCGAATATTATCACCTGTTTTAGCGCTTACTGGAATAGCATTTTCACCATCTAATCCGATTCTAGATGTAATTTCTTCTCGACATGTTTCGACTCTAGCACTCGCTAAATCAATTTTATTAATGACAGGAACGATTTCAAGATTATTATCAATAGCTAAATACATATTAGCTAATGTTTGTGCTTCAACTCCTTGTGTTGCATCAATTACTAAAACAGCCCCTTCACAAGCGGCTAAAGATCTACTAACTTCATAAGTAAAGTCGACGTGCCCAGGAGTATCAATTAAATTAAAAACATAGTCATTACCGTCTTTAGCATGATAATTCACAGTAACAGCGTTTAATTTGATGGTAATTCCTCTTTCTCTTTCAAGATCCATGTCATCCAGGATTTGAGATTTCATCTCTCTTTTTTCTATAGTATCGGTTAACTCTAAAATACGGTCACATAGAGTTGATTTCCCATGATCTATATGCGCTATAACGCTAAAATTTCTTATTTTTGATTGATCGTATTTCATACGAAAAAAAGTATATCATTAATTTAGTTTTTATAAAAAGAATTTAACGCCTTAATTAACCCGTTTGAATCCTTTATCTTTGTATAATTTTTATATCTATCTTTTAAAACGGAAAAATAATGGGATTGAGCGTATCGTGAATCGATAATTAAAGCACTTCCTTTATCGTTTTGAGTACGAATTACTCGACCTAAGGCCTGTAAAACTTTATTAATTCCAGGATTCATATATGCAAATTCATAACCATTCATTTCCTTTTGAATGTAAAAGTCCTTAACTAAATTATTTTCAAAATTTACTTGTGGTAAGCCGACCCCAACAACAACTACACCTATTAATCTATCACCAGTTAAATCGATACTTTCAGCAAAAGAACCGCTAATTACGCAAACTCCAATTCGGCTTTCTTGAGGATTTTCTTTAAAATTAGCTAAAAATTCATCTTTATCTTTATTAGTCATTGTTGCGGTTTGAAATACAAATCTATTATCGTTAATAAAATATTTTTCAATTTTTCTTGAATATTCAAAAGAAGGCACAAATATTAAATAGTTGCCAACCTTTTTTGATACAAAAATATTAATTTCTTTAACCACTTCTTCTAGTGTCTTATCCCTATCTTTATATTTAATTGAAATATTATCGTTAATAATTAGAAAAAAGTTATTTGGATTAAATGGTGAAGGCAATGAAATTGTCTTAAAACCATCACGGTTTAAATTAACTTTTTGAAAATAATCAATTGGGGTTAATGTTGCACTAAAAAATAAAGTGCCTAAAAAATGAAATAATGATTTATTAATAAAAGTAGATGGGTCTATGCAAAATAACTTAATAGTTAAATTGTCGTATTTATTATCTAATATAATTTTAAAGCCATCATTTAACAAATCGTTAATTACAATGAATTTATATAAATCAATTAGAAAATCTTTGCCTTTTTTAAGTTTCAGTTTTGGATTTTCAGTTTCTAAAACGTTTATTTCGCTTCTTAACTTAGTGATATGCTGAATAAATTTACTATCTAATTGTTCTAAAATTATTGGTTGATCATTAAATTCAAACTGCTTAAATAATCGTAAATCTTGATTGATTTTCCTTAAAATCTTATTGATTTCTGGATTTCGATACCCTTTTAACTCTTTTTTAAGGTTTTTATAATCTTCTTCGCTAAAAGTTACTGTAAACATATCTCTTGCTCGATCAATAAGGTTATGTGCTTCATCGACTAAAGCAAAAATACGATAAGTTTTATCAGGAACTTCAAAAAATCTTCTTAGGTAAGAAATTGGGTGAAACGCGTAATTATAATCGCAAACAACAAAATCAGTATATACCGAAAAATCTAAAGACAATTCAAATGGACATACATCATATTTTTTCGCATATTTATCGATTATTTCACTATTTAACAAGTTTTCGTGCACTAAACAATCTTTTAAAACATCTTTTAGTTTGGAGTAATAGCCAACTGTCAAAGGACAATCATCCGGATTACAAGTTTTCTCTAATTTATAAGGACACATTTTTGAACGTGCTCTAATCTCAGTATATGATAATAAATAGCCTTCTTTATTTAATATTTCTAATGCTTTCGCCGCATTATCAAAATTCGTATTTTTCGGACATAAATAGAATACATTATCAAGTTTATCTTCTTTTAAATATGATAATGTCGAAAAAATTGTGGCCATAGTTTTTCCAATTCCAGTACTCGCTTCAGCAAAACGAGAATCGGCGCTTTCTATAGCTTGTTTTGTAAAATCAATTAATTCCATTTGCCCTTCTCTAGCGTTAGAAAAAGGAAATCTTAAAACACTTAAACTTTCATTTCGTCTATTTTTTCGTGTTTCAATAATGCGTGCAAACTGAAAGTAAACATCAAAATATTGATGAATTTTTGTTAACAATTTATCGGTTTTATAACAATAATTCTTTTTTAAAATATCGTTGTTTACTTGTGAAATATAAGTTAAACGAATTTTAACCTTATCTAAGCCTTTTTCAATAGCATATAAATATCCATAACATATAGCTTGACCAAGATGCCATTCTTCATTTTCTTTAAAGAATGAGTTTAAATCGCAATTAGTTGATTTGATTTCTTCAATAATTGGCACCTCTTCAAGTATTATTCCATCGCTTCTTCCACTTAAGTAGATTAAAGAATCTTCATAAGAAAATATACCTTTTAAAGGATATTCTTTTAGATAATTCGAGCCTTGTTTGCTATGATAAATGTTATGAATTCTAGTTCCTTCTTGCATCGTCATCGAGTTAAAAGAACGAGAATCAATATCGCCTTTTCTTAAAACAAAGTCTACTAATTCATGAACAGAAAGCTCAATTTGTTTCATTATTTTATCTTATCGTTCTCACAAAATAATTTTTGATTACCGTTATAAAAGTCTTTATAAGACATCATTTTTTTACCTGGTTTTTGTAAAATTTCAATGCTTAAAGCATTTTTAGAGCAAGCAACTATGAATTCTTTTTTATCGTATTTTATTACGACTCCAGGCTCTTTTTTGTGATCTAAGTCAATTACTTTTGCTTTTGCTACCTTTATTTTCTCGTTATTAAAAACAAAATATGTACCAGGATCTGGATAAAAAGCACGAATCTTGTTATTAATCAAAAAAGCATCCTCGTTAAAATCAATTATCGATTCCTCAGATTTAATTTTTCTAGTAAAACTAACAAGATTTTCATCTTGATCTTCGCCTTTATTTTTCCCATCAATTAGATCTTGAATGCCTTCATCAAAAACCTCATAAGCTAGTTTTGCTAATTTATTTGAAAGTGATTCGTAATTATCGTCTTCCTCAATCGCTATTTCTTTTTTGAAAAACATCTTTCCAGCATCCATTTTATCAACCATTTCCATAAGAGTAATTCCGGTTGTTTTATCGCCGTTTAATAAAGCTTGTTGTATAGGACTTGCTCCACGATATTTTGGAAGAATTGAACCATGCAAATTTAATGGCATAATTTTTGGTATATCTAGCACTGCTTGCGGAATAATTTGACCATAAGCCATAGTCAAAATAATATCTGGTTCTAACTCCTTTAAAAAAGCATAATCATCGCGTATTTTAATAGGTTGAAAAACTGGAATATTATATTTTTCACCAATTAATTTTGTCTCAGTTGGTTTAACAATCATTTTACGACCTTGTGGTTTATCAACTTGTGAAACTATACCAACGATGTTATAACCATTAATTATTAAATTTTCTAAAACAATAGCACTAATTTTAGGTGTACCTAAATAAACAATTTTCAAATCTTTTTTAAACATATTTAAATTTCATTTCCCAGACATTTATTTTATCAATTCATGTTTGCTTTTACTATTTCTTTTATGATAAAATCTTTTTCGTATCGAAAGAGGTAATTATTATGGCAAACATTAAATCACAAAAGAAAAGAATTCTCACAAACGAAAAAGCTAGAATTAGAAATGTCGCTTATAAATCAAAATTAAGAACCGCAATGAAAGCAGTTAGAGTTGCTTGCGAAGCAAAAGATATCGAAAAAGCTAAAGTTGCTTTAGTCAAAGCATTCTCAATTATTGATAGAGCTGTTGTTAAAGGCATTGAACACAAAGGTACAGCTAATAGACAAAAGTCACATCTTCAATTATTAGTTAATAAACTTGGTAAATAATTAAATATTTATCAACAAAATTAAAAATTAATTGAGCATACGTAGTTATGCTCTTTTTTTCGTTATAAAAATATCTATAAAAACTAAAAAATAATCAATATTCTAATAAAAATGTTTCAAAGGCTAAGAAACGATCGGTTTTACTATGCTTTATATCTTTATCAAGTTTTGCTAATTGTTCTAATTTTTGCTCAACAAAACTTATGGACATATTTTTAGATGTTTTAATTGTCATGTAAACTCGTCCAGCACTACTACCCGTAATTTTGGCTATATCGTCAGTCTTAACTTTTTGGGTCGTCAAATTCTTAACGTTAAGAATATAAAAAAGTGATGATGAAAATAAATTAATTAATGTTATTGGTTCTATATTTTTAATTCTTAAATCACGGTATACCTTTAAAGCGGTAGTTTTGTCTCCTGCGTTTAAAGCATTCATAATTTTAAAAACATCATCTTCTAATGACTGAGGAACAAGCTCTTGAACATCCGCTAATGTAATATTGTTAATTTTGTATAAGATGAGTTTGTTTGCTTCGTTATTGAAAATACTCAAATCGCCATTTGACCTTTTGATAAGTTCTTCGATCGCATCAGGAGCAATAGTAATGTTTCTTTTCTTAAAAAATTGATTAGCAAAAATTGGCCAATCTGTTTTTTGAATATCTTTGAATTCCAATATTTTGCCACTTTTTAGTATTAATTTATAAATATTATTCTTTTGATTTACCTTTGTTGAACGTACTATGAAAATTACACTAATATTTTCACTAATATTTTCTAATGCATTGTACAACTCATTATAAAGCTCAATTTCTTTTTTGCCTTTTATTTCAGACATAAAGAAATCAGCGTTATCAACGATAATTAGTTTATTTTCTCCGTAAAGGAACATTTGATTTATTTCGTCCACTAAATCATATATTTTTGCATTATTTAAGTCGAAATTGATTATATTCTCATCTTTTTCATCAAAAAGTTCTTTTCTAATTTTCTTAATACGATTTAAAATCATCGTACGTTCGTTTCCATATAATAAGTAAATCATACTTAAATATTTTACTCATTTTAGAAAATATATTCTATCGTTCCTTCAAGATCTGTTCTTCTAATATTGATATCAAATTCATTTAAACGATCAATTACTTCTTTATTTGGATGCCCATACATATTGTTAACCCCGCAACTAATAATAGCGTCTTCCGGAGATAAAGCTTCTAATAGTTCGATTGAGGTACTAGTTTTGCTGCCGTGATGGCCAACTTTTAAAATATCGCAATCAATATTTTCATACGAATCAATAATGGATTTTTCGATATCAATTGGCGCATCTCCCATCAACATAATTTTTTTACCACCAAGCGAAAACCCAAGTACTAAAGATCTACTATTTTCATCTACAATCTCACTAAAATTTGTATTAAAGTTGTATATGTCTAAAATTGAATTATCATATTCACTAAAGTTATTATAATCATAGACATTTATAACGTTAAAATTAGTTTTTAAACTATCTAAAGCATAATAATGATCCATATCATAATGGGTTATAAAAACAGCATCTAATTTATAAATACGTTGCTTTTTAAGATAAGGAATCAAAGATTCTGTAGCTATGTCTTTATAAAGACTTCCACCAGTATCAACAAGAATTGTTTTATTCTTTACTCTAATTAATGTTGCATCTCCTTGCCCAACATTTATAAAGGAAATTGAAGAAGTAAAAGTATTTTTGATAGGTAATGAATATAAGAATATGAAGCTAAAATAAACCGCTATACCTACCTTGTAAATTTTCTTGAAATTTATTTCTAAACCATAAAGTAGAAAAACCAATATTAAGTAATAAATACATATTAGAAATTGATTCATTGGTGGAATATTGGCATCTAAAAATCTAATATTAATTCCTAATAAAATGTCATAACTAAAATTGAGAATATCTTCCAAAAACGGCACTTTCAAACATAAAATTAATGGGTACATTAAAATCAATAAAATGCGAATAAATGGCGTTAAAATATAACTCAAAACCATTGTTAAAATATTAAATGAATTATTAAATTCAATTGTGAAAGGAAGCACAACTAAAAACATCAAAAGTAAAGATCCAAATCTTTTTATGTACCACTTTTTCCTTTTAAACAGCAATTTAGAAAAAGACATAAATGTTGATATAATGAGAGGCATTATAAACCCATATTGATATACGTTATATTTATTAATAAGTAAGAGTAAATAAACTATACTTCTTTTGCCAAGTGAATCAAAATATCTAATTTTTAAGCATATTAAATTAACTAAGAATGCCACTATCATTCTCTTGGTTATAAAGCTATCGATGTTTAAAAATAAAATAGGCGCAAGTATAGAGAATGAAATTAAAAGAGCAATCCAATCTTTAAAATAATTCCTTAATATGTTAGTCAACTTATAAGAAAAGAAATTTAAATACATGCCTGATAAAGAGAATAAATATAATATCGAATTAGAACTAAGAGCTGACTCCAAAGAACTTCCATATTGAATATTATCAAGCAATATAGTATTTACAATAATTTTAGATTTTTCGCTTGACAAACTGTCAATAATCTTATTTTTAAATATACTACAATTTATGTTTAATTTAAGTACATGTGTATATGAATTTTGGTAAATTTGTCTAGATATTCCCTGATATTCGAGATATTTTTTGAAGTCAAATTCGCTTTCTATTGAGGAAAAAGAAATCTCTGAGTAATTTCCATTGATTCTAATTATGTCAAATAAGCCAATTTTTAAATCATCAGATTTAACATATATCCTTTCAAATCCATCAAATACAATGTAATATCCTTCACTTCTTTTTATAACAAACCCAGTGAAATTTTCAGCTTCTTGAAAAGTCTTCAATTTTACTAAGCCGACTATCAAAAAAAGAAGGAAAATAAAGGTACAAATTACAATAAATCTCTTATCAACACCATATTTCTTAATAAGTAGGACTATAGCAAAGGCTAATACAATGATTCCTATAAATATTGTATTTAAGTCACTTATTATTATCCCAGAAATGCTGAATAATAGGAGTATGAAAAATTTCATCTAACTATTCATGCAAATAAATTGAATCTTTTAATTTCTCAAATGTTGCATTACCAATTCCATTAACGTTCATCAAATCTTCTAAGCAATAGAAAATACCATTTTCATTTCGATAAGAAATAATTTGACTAGCAATAGCATCTCCAATTCCACTGATGCTCATTAACTCTTCTTTTGAACCATCATTAACGTTAACTTTAACTAGAGGTTCATCTCCGCAAATGTCTCCTAAATCATATTTTGGAGCAATGTAATATTCTTCATTTGCCTCGATTTCAAGATCTGCATAATAACATCTTTCGTCAGCATTCGAATTAACGCCACCGGCTTTATCGATCAAATCTTGTAAATTACTTTCTTGCTCTAAAATGTAATTACCAGGTTTTACAACTTGGCCAGTAATTCCAATCGTTAATTTATTTGGGTCATCAACGACTTGGGTAGGATCACCTCCGCCTCCTCCACCTGACAATGTTGGGATAAAATTCATTGCAACAATACCAATAATTGTTGCGACGACTACAATAGCAATAATCTTTAACATAAAAAAACTCCTTTCACTAATAAAAAGGAGTTTATTCGAAAAAAATTAAATTTTTTTAAATATTATTTGAAATCGATGATTTTTACTTTGTAATCTGGGTTTGCTTTAACTGTAACTTCATCACCAATTTTATGGCCAATTAATGCAGCCCCAAGAGGACATTCATTAGAAACTTTAATGTTATCAGGGTTTGATAATGGATCAGATTCAATACTAGAAACAATTTTAACAGTTAACTGTGTTCCGTCAGTTAAATCTTCAAAAGTAACAGTATTTGAAATATTTATTGTTTTAGTTTTTCCTGCTTCGACAACTTTAGCATTAGCTAAAATGTTTTCAATTTCATTAATTCTACCTTCGATTTCAGCTTGTCTATTTCTAGCAGCATCATAATCAGCGTTTTCACTTAAATCGCCCATTGCTCTAGCATTTTGTAAAGCTTCAATTACTTGTGGTCTTTCAACATCAATTAAATTTCTATATTCAGCATTTAATTTGTCTAAACCTTCTTGAGTTAAAATAATATCTTTTGTAGCCATCTTTTTTCCTCGCTTTTTCGATTAAATATTATATCAAAACTAAGACTAATAATGCTATTAATCTTTTATATCTTGAATTGTGGGATCTTCATTATAAGCCTCTAAAACTTCCTCAGCTTCCTTGAGTTCCTCTTCATCAGTTACTTCAAATAATTCATGGTCTTCATTATATTTCATAACAATGACTTCATCTGGGTCATTATCATCATAAATAAAGACATATTCAGCTTTTCTTTCAGGATTTTCATAAGTAAAGAGAATATTCATTAAATATTCCTTACCTTCTTCATCATAAATTATGATTTGGTTATCGTTTAATGGTTCCATTTTGCATACTCCTTAAATAATCTTCCAAAATAACAACAGCACTCATCATATCAATAATCTTTTTGATTTTTTCTTCTTTGACGCCTTGTTCTCTTAGTCTCTCTCTAGCTTCAATTGTAGTATAGCTTTCATCACAATAATAGATTTTTAAATCTGGCTTAACTTTTAATAAATCTTCAACGAAACGTTTAACCGACTCACATCTTTCGCCTTCTTTTAAATCAAGTTGGACAGGGTAGCCAATAACAATATTTTTAACATTTTCAATTTCAATTATATCAAGAAGATGCTCACGAGCTTTTTTATAATTACCTTTTTCAAAATTAAAGTTTTCTTTTGGGTGGACGATACCAAGAGAATCAGAACCTGCAATCCCAAGACTCTTAGTACCAAGATCTAAACCTAAATATTTTTCCATTTTAATTAAATAATTTTTCCTTTGTTATTGAAGAAAGTTTCTCAATAGATAAGACGCTACCTTGAGCCATATCTTTTCTTCCTCCACCGTTACCACCAAGAATTGATGTAACCTTTTTAACAACGTTTCCAGCAAAAATTCCTCTTTCAATATTATCTTTGCTAACACCAACTACTAAATGATATTTATCATTTTCTTTGCCGATCAAAATAGCAATATATGATTCAGTTTTGCTCTTAATGGCATCAAGTAAAGATAATAAACCGGCTTTATTGAAATCAGGTGTATAAGATACAGCAAATCCTTTTTCTTTAATATCTTTAACAATACTTTCAGACTTATTTAAAGCTATATCGTTAATCATTTTTTCAATTTTTAAATTGAGATTTGCAAGGTTTTCGTTTAAATTGCTAATTTTTATTGAGATATCAGAATCAATTTTTGCATCTAACAGATGCTTTGTTTCATTTAATCTTTCTTCTTTACCTTTAAACTCTTCATATGCACTTAAAGATGTTTTCGCTTCAATTCTTCTAACTCCACTTGAGATAGAAGATTCACTCATTATCTTAAATAAGCCAATCTCACTTGAATTTCTAACGTGAGTTCCGCCACAAAATTCTTTTGAAATATCTCCGAATGTGACAACTCTAACTTCATCGCCATATTTTTCATCGAATAAAGAAATAGCTCCAACTTTTTTAGCTTCTTCTATTGGTAAAACTAATGTTTTTTCTTCGATACCTTGAGCAATATATTCATTAACAAGTCGCTCGACTTTCTTAAGTTCAATTGGCTCAATCTTTCTTAAAAATGAAAAATCAAATCTAAGATAATCTTCATTTACAAAGCTACCTTTTTGGCGACATTCATCACCTAAAACTGCAATTAAAGCAGATTGAAGTAAGTGAGTTGCTGAATGGTTTTTTTCAATTGCAAAGTGTTTCTTTTTATCAACAATTAGAGTTACCTCATCACCAGCTTTTAAAGTTCCATAAAGCATTTTTACATGATGTAAATGTTGCTTATTTGGAGCTTTAATAACATTAACAACTTCTGCACTAGATTCTTTATTTTCAATTTTACCTGTATCGGCAATTTGACCACCCATTTCTGCATAAAAATTAGTTTTGTCAAATATTACATCGCCTTCTTCATCTAAAGAATCAACTTTAACTCCATCTTTAAATACAGCAAGAACTTTAGCTTTTATATCGTTAACTGTATATGTGTAATCACTTGTTTCTTTAAAATCTAACAAATCTTTTGATTGTTTATTAAAAGATTCAATATTTTTTCTAGAACTTCTGGCTAATTCCTTTTGTCTTTCTAAACAAGTGTTAAATCCTTCAATATCAACACTTACATTATTATCAGCACAAATCTCTTTTGTAAGTTCGATTGGGAAACCGAAAGTGTCGTATAACTTAAAAGCTAATTCGCCGCTTAACTTATTTGTATCTTTAATATAAGAATTTAAAATACTTTCACCGCTATTTAAAGTTTTGATAAATCTTTCTTCTTCGTTTTTAATTATCTTTTGAATATAATCCTTCTTTTCTTCTAAATAAGGATAAAAATCATGCATGACTTCAATAACACTATCGACAAGTTTATAAAGGAATGGTTCGAATAGGCCAATCTTTTGAGCATATCTCATAGCTCTTCTTAATATTCTTCTTAAAACGTATCCTCTACCTTCATTTGAGAAATTAGCTCCGTCAGCAAGCGCAAAAGTACATGCTCTAATATGATCAGCTATAACTCTATATGGCATTAAATTTTGATCATTATATGGTTTATGAGCTAATTTTTCGGTTGCTTTAATAATTGGCATGAATAAGTCTGTTTCGAAATTAGTATCTGTGTTTTGTAAAACGCAGCAAATTCTTTCTAAGCCAGCGCCTGTATCAATATTTTTATGAGGTAATTCTTTATAATCTTCTCTTTTAACACCATTTACAGCATTAAATTGAGAAAAAACGATACCCCAAATTTCAATATAACGATCATTTTCAATATCTTGTTTTAAAAGTTCAACTCCAAGATGTTTTGGATCCCATTTTTCACCACGATCAAAGAAAACCTCAGTGTTAGGTCCACATGGTCCTTCTCCAATTTGCCAGAAATTGCCTTCAAGAGGGATTAAATGTTCAGGATTCATCCCTTGTTTAATCCAAAGTTCACGAGTTTCTAAATCAGTTGGATGGTAAGTAACATAAAGTTTATCTTTATCCATTCCAAAATACTTATCATTAGTTAAAATATCAAAAGCCCATTCTACAATTTCTTTTCTGAAATAGTCGCCAATTGAGAAATTACCAAGCATTTCAAAAAAGGTATGATGTCTTGCAGTTCTACCAACGTTATCAATATCATTTGTTCTAATACACTTTTGAACGTTGGTAATTCTTTTGCAATCTGGAACTTCACTTCCATCAAAATATTTCTTTAAAGCAGCAACGCCTGCATTTATCCAAAGTAAAGAAGGGTCATTATTTGGAATGAGGCTTGCTCCTGGTTCTATCATATGACCTCTTTCTTTGAAGAAATTAAGCCATGTTTCTCTTACTTGTTGACTACTCATGTATTTCATAAAAAGTCTCCTTTAAATAAAAAAATCCTAGTATAACTAGGAACGAAATTATCGTGGTACCATCCTATTTCCTAATAGATATTAGGCACTTAATTAATAAACTTTGTATATAATTCATTTGGAGTGGCTAATTTATATTCTCTTTAATGCTTTGCACCAAATCGCATCTCTCTAAGAAAGTTCATATAAATTTCTTTCCTGGTCAAAATTGTATATTTTTACGTAGTAAAAGTAAAGGAGAATTAATGCTAAAAAGCAAATTTCTCCATATAAAATAGCCAGTTTAACTGGCTACCTTAAAGAGGGGTTTTTAAGTTATTTTCTTTATTTTTTAATTGTTAATGCATGGAAGAAAACAGTAATACCAGAAAGCGCACTTAAAATGCCTAATAATAAACTAGGTACATCAATTACTGTAAGTCCTTCAACATCTTTTAAAAATCCTAAAGCTTCACTATTAATTGAAGTAAATAAAACTGAATCTAAACAAAGTAAAATAGCTCCAGCAACAATTAGTAAAGCACTAAGAAGTGAAAATTGTTTTTTTCTAAAGAATAAAACTGCTAAGACGATACCAATTACAACAAGGATAAGACCGATTAAAACGACATAATTAAAGCTAAGTTCGCTTCCTAAACTTGGAAGGAATGAATCTGGAATCTCAAAGCCAGTATCTCCAGAAGTTATTTTTCCTGAAACAGAAAACTCATCTAATTCTCCACCAAATAAAGCTCCAAATCCTTTAAGTCCTAAACTAAACGAAATAACTGCTTCTGCAATTATATAATCTACTGTTTTGTTATAGTTAATTAAAACCCCGACCGATGGTAACGTGCTTAGAAATAAAATCATTCCTAACGCAAAAAAACCAACGATGAAAATCGTCCAAATCAAACGAGAAAAAAACCCGCCTTTTCTTTTTTTACTCATATTTTTCATCTCCCTTTTAATTGATTATATGGCAGTTTTGCGGGCTTTTCAAATAAATTTCAGCTTTTCTTAAGATAATTAACCAATTATTAAAAAGGTTAATTAATTAGCTTATCACCATTATAAACTTTATCTATTATTCCACCACCTAGACAAATATCGCCATCATAAAATACACAAATTTGACCTGGGGTGACAGCTTTGTACTTTTCATCAAAAACAAGTTTTATTAAATTATCATTTACATTATATAAAGTAACACCTTGATCTTTTTGACGATAACGAAATTTAACATTAATATGTGTTCCATCTTTAATAAGTCCATTAAATAAATTAATGTTATCAATTAAGCAAGAATCGCTAAACAAATGTTTATCTTCGCTTCCACTTCCAACATATAAAATATTTTTCTTAACATCTTTTTTGCAGACAAACCAGCCATTAGTTGGTAGACCTTTAATGCCACCAATTCCAAGTCCTTTTCTTTGACCAATTGTGTAATAAATTACGCCTTCATGATGTCCTATAACTTCATTTGTATCAATATCAACAATATCGCCACTTTTTGCTGGTATATAATTCTTCAAAAACTCTTTAAAATTTCTTTCACCGATGAAACAAACGCCAGTTGAATCTTTTTTATCTTCAACGCTTTCTAAATCAAGTTTATGAGCTATAGCTCTAACTTCTGGCTTTGTAATGTCACCAAGTGGGAACAAACAGCTCTTTAACTGATAAGAAGATATTTGACTTAAAAAATACGATTGATCCTTATTTAAATCTTTTGCTTTTAAAAGATAAGTTTTACCATCCTTATCGACTCTTTTTGCATAATGCCCCATTGCAATCATATCGCAGCCTTCTTTTTTAGCATGTTCTAAAAAAGGACCAAATTTAATATATTTGTTGCAAAAAACATCAGGATTAGGCGTTCTCCCTTTTTTATATTCCTCTATAAAATAAGTAAAAACATTGTCCCAATACTCTTTAACATAGTCTACTCTTTGCATAGGAAGATTTAATTTTTTAGCAACTGCCACAGCATCATGATAGTCTTTTTCTTGTGGACAAATATCATCATCTATAGTTGGATTTCCTAAATAATCATTATTAGCCATTGAATCCCAATTACGCATGAAACAGCAAACTACATCATAGCCTTGTTCTTTTAATAAATATGCGGCAACTGCACTATCTACACCACCGCTTAAACCTATCATTACTTTCATAATTAAAAACCTAATTCTTTAGAATCTAAAACAAGTGTATAAGGACCATCATTAACAAGTTCTACCTTCATATCTGCTCCAAAAACACCTTCCTTTACATCAAGATTGCATTTTTTAAGTTCATTGTTAAACATTTGATAAAGAAGTATTGATTCTTCTCCTTTTAAAGCTTCAACATAACTTGGTCGATTACCTTTTTTCAAATTTGCATAAAGAGTAAATTGCGAAACAGATAAAACAGAACCACCAACGTCAAAAATTGATAAATTAGTCTTTCCATTTTCATCTAAAAATACTCTTAACTTTGATATTTTTTGAGCCATTTTTTCGATAATTTCTTTAGTGTCTCCTTGCGTAAAAGATACTAAAAGTAAATACCCTTTATCGATACTTGATACGAGTTTTTCATCAATCTTTACACTCGCACTCTTTACAACTTGTAATACAATTTTCATCCACAACATTATATTAAATAGGCCCTTAAAAGTGTATAATTTTATTGCATTTATGATTAGACCTCTAGCTTTTAGATTACGCCCTACTAAATTAGATGAAGTAATAGGCCAAGAAGACCTTGTGGGCCCAAATGGATTTTTAAGAAAAAGTGTTGAGAATAAAACTCCGCTTTCTTTTATTCTTTTTGGCGAACCAGGAACTGGAAAAACTACTATTGCTGAATGTTACGCAAATGAAATGGGAGCTAAATACTATAAAATTAATGCAACTAGTTCTAATAAAAAAGATTTAGTCGATGCAATCAATGATAGTAAAAATTATGAATGCCCAATTTTAATAATTGATGAAATTCATCGTTTAAATAAAGATAAACAAGATATTCTTTTGCCAGCCTTAGAAGATGGCACTGTTTATTTAATTGGCGCAACAACTGCTAACCCATACATTTCTATTAATAAAGCTATTCGTAGCCGTTGCCACCTTTTAGAAGTTAAAAAATTAACTGTTGATGAATTACAAGAAGGTCTTAAAAGAGCAATTATTTCAAAAAAGGGTTTAGATAACAAAATTAAAATAGATGATGAAGCAATCCGATATATAGCCCAACAATCAAATGGAGATTTTCGTTTTTCGCTGAATTATTTAGAAATTGTTGATATCACCTATAAAAACGAAGAAATCAATCTTGAAAAAGTTAAAAAAGTAATCAAAGTTCCAAATTCTGGAATTGATAATGATGGTGATGGACATTATGATGCAGTTAGCGCCCTTCAAAAATCAATTAGAGGGAGCGATGTTAATGCGGCTATTTTTTACGCTTCTCGCCTTTTAGCAAATGGAGATTTAGATTCTTTAGCCCGTCGTTTATTAGTAACTGCCTATGAAGACATCGGAATAGCCAATCCTCAAGCCTGCATGAGAACAAAAATCGCCATTGAATCAGCATACGAAGTTGGCTTGCCAGAAGCAATCATTCCTATATCAGTTGCAATTGTTGATTTAGCATTATCTCCTAAATCTAAAGCAGCCTGTACAGCAATGCAAAAAGCCATGGCTATAAATAATGACTTCCCGTTAGATGTTTTAGATTATTTAAAATATACGCCTGTTAATGTATCTGAAGACGAAAAATATCCTTACGATCAACCTGAAGTTTGGCCACATCTTCAATATTTGCCTGATATTATCAAAAATATGAAGTTTTTCATAATTAATCCCGCTACTGAATCAAGTTATGAGAAATTTTTAAACGAACAATACAAAAAATACCTTTCAACTTTTAGAAGTAAAGATATCAAAAAGATGAAACAATTATATAAAAAGAAATAGGTTTCCATTTACGGAAACCTATTTTTAAAATTATTTTTTGTTTTTTATTTTCGACTACTTGCCGCAATTGTCACTAAAATTCTTAAAACGTAAATAAATAAAGTAATAAAATCGCTATAAAGAGTTAAAGCACAGTATAAGGCTAAATTTTTACTGCCATATCCTCTTTCAGCAATTGTTCTAATTCTTGCCATATCAAATGCAGTCATAACAATAAATAAAAGTAAAACAACACCTTCAGTGATTAAATAAGTAATTATATATCCTTCATAAGCGGCAAAATTACCACCGAAAACAACAAAAGGAATAAAAACTAAATTTAATAAAGATAAAAGAACTACAGTAAGAGATAAGCCGATAGCAACTTTAGCCCATGTGGCAAGCTTATTATGTGTTAAATAGCCAATTCCACACATTCCTAAAAAGATTAACGCTGTAATAAATAAAGCTTCACCAATGATATATGTATCACCAACGAAGAAGGTAAATGAAGATAATAATAATCCCATTACCATTGAATATAAAACGTAAGGAACAAGAATTGAGCCACTACCTTTTAATGATTTAAAAGTAATAACAAAGGAAAGAATTAATAAAGCTAGCGAACTAGCGATAATTAAGCCCACATAAACACCTAAAGTTTCTTCGTTTAAAATAAGTTCGCCATCAATAATTGTTGAAATAGGCCAAATAGAATTAAAAGCCCAAGAGACAATAAGACAAACAACGGCAGTTAATAAAATGCCTAAGCCAAAATATAAGAAAATTTGACTATAGAACTTACTTTTACTAACTTGATCATCAAATACCTTACTAGCAGGATTTTGTTCAACGTAACTTTCCAAAATAGATACCTCCAGAAATATTACTTACATAAATAAATACATTTTTAATCAATAAAACGTTTGAAAATAATTGACAATATATTTATTTATCTAAGTTCTATTGACTTCTTTTAAAAAATAATTGGGTTTTGCATGATTTTTTAAATATTAACATGCTTTATAAAGAAAATAAGGTGTCTTTACGATGTAAATAAAGACACCTTAAATTAATTAAAGAATTGAAGTTAAAAGTTCTTTATATGATTCAACTTCTAAGCTAGCGCCACCAACAAGAGCGCCATCAACATCTTTTTGAGAGAGATAGCCTTTGACTGAAGCTGGTTTAACACTTCCGCCATAAAGGATTCTAATCTTGTTAGCAACTTTTCTATCATATAAATCTTTAATGATGTTTCTAATGAACTTACAAATATCTTCTGCAATTTCTTCACTTGCATTTTTGCCAGTTCCGATTGCCCAGATTGGTTCATAAGCGATGACTACTTTTGCAGCGTCTTCATAAGCAACATCTTTGAAGCCGGCAATAATTTGTTCTTTAACAAATTCTTTTGTTTTGCCTTCTTCATATGTTTCAAGTGATTCTCCGCAGCAATAAACAGGGACCATGTTATTTTTTAATAAAGCAAGAATCTTTTTATTGCACTTTTCACTTGTTTCACCATCATATTGTCTTCTTTCAGAATGACCAATAATACACCAATCAATTCCAATTTCTTTTAACATTGGAATTGATACTTCACCAGTATAAGCGCCATGATCTTCATAATGGCAGTTTTCTGCACCAACAATTAAAGATTTTTTAATAATTTTTTTAACAGGAACTAAATCAATATAAGGAACACAAACACCCATATCGACCTTGTTACTTCTGGCAAGTTTTCCAAGATCTTTACTAGCCTTAGCAAATTCAACTGCTTGGCTAGGGGTTTTATTCATTTTCCAGTTTCCAAGTAATAATTTTCTTCTCATAAATTATCCAATAACATCAATTCCTGGAAGATGCCCATCATTTTCAATCATTTCAAGGGAAGCACCGCCACCTGTTGAAACGTGTGAGAATTTATTAGCATAGCCAAATTGTTTTGCAGCAGCTGCACTATCACCACCACCAATAACTGAAAAAGCTTCAGTGTTATCAGTAATAGCCTTACAGACTTCGATTGTACCTTTTTGGAAGTGTTCATCTTCGAAAACACCCATTGGTCCATTCCAGAAGATTAATTTTGCTTTAGCAATTTCATCTCTATAATTTTTAATAGTTTTTGGTCCAATATCTAAGCCTTGATAGCCATCTGGGATGACATCATTGTTGATTGTTTTAATGTTATCTGGATTGTAGTTATCAAATCCATCAGCAATAACGTTATCAACTGGAAGCATAATTTTGCCACTTTCGTAACATTTTTTAGCATAATCTAATTGATCGTCTTCAACTGGGCAATTTCCAGTTTTATTTCCTAAGGCTTTTAAGAATGTATAAGCCATAGCACCACCAATTAAGATCTTATCGCATTTTTTAAGTAAAGAATCGATAACTTTAATCTTATCAGAGACTTTAAATCCACCTAAAATTGCAATATATGGATGGACATCACCTTTAACACAAGCACCTAAGTTTTTAACTTCTTTTTCCATTAAATAACCTAAAGCAACTGGTTTTCCTTCTTTCTTTAAGATTTCTGGAACACCATATGTTGAAGCGTGAGCTCTATGTGCACTACCGAAAGCATCCATTACAAAGCCATCAACATAGCTTGCCCATTCAGCAGAAAGTTTTGCATCGTTTTTACTTTCGCCTTTTTCATATCTAGTATTTTGAACAAGTAAAACTTCACCAGCTTTTAATCCAGCGATAGCTTCTTTAAGTTCATCACCACTTGTAGCTTTACAGAATTTAACTGTGACGCCATCTAAATGTTTTGCAAGAACAGGATAAACATATTCCATATTGTTCTTTTCTTTTTCTTTAGCGATTTCAGCATCATCAACTTTACCCCATTTAATTTTTCCAAGATGGGACATTAAAACTAAAGCAGCACCTTCACTTAATAATTTCTTAATGGTTGGTAAGGCAGCAACAACTCTATTGTCGTCTCTTACTTCAGTACCTTTTAAAGGGACATTAAAATCAACTCTGACAAGAATTTTCTTGCCATTAAGTCCTTTTAAATTATCAATTGTATTCATTATCTAACTCCTTAATTATAGAAAAGGGGCCTAATATGTTCATTATTAGCCCCTAAAAAATCAAATTATTGAACTATTTTAATTCAGCAAAGTATTTGATTGTTCTAACCATTTGGCTGGTATATGAGTTTTCATTATCATACCAAGCAACGACTTGGACTTGATAGTGATTGTCATCAATTTTGCTAACCATGGTTTGAGTTGCATCGAATAATGAACCATATCTCATACCGATAACATCAGTTGAAACGATTTGATCTTCGTTGTAACCATATGATTCAGAAGTATGAGCTTTCATATAAGCATTGATGCTATCTTTTGTAACATCTTTACCTTCGACAACTGCAACAAGGATTGTTGTTGAACCGGTGCAAACTGGAACTCTTTGTGCGCTTCCGATTAATTTACCATTAAGTTCTGGGATAACAAGACCGATTGCTTTTGCAGCACCTGTGCTGTTTGGAACAATGTTAACTGCAGCAGCTCTTGCTCTTCTTAAATCACCTTTTCTGTGTGGTCCATCAAGAACCATTTGATCACCAGTGTAAGCATGAACTGTTGTCATAATACCAGAAACGATTGGATATAAAGCATTTAATGCACCAGCCATTGGAGCTAAGCAGTTTGTTGTACAGCTAGCTGCAGAAATGATTTGGTCATCTTTTGTTAATGTCTTTTCGTTAACACCATAAACGATTGTCTTTAAATCGTTTCCTGCTGGAGCTGAGATGATAACTTTTTTAGCACCGGCAGTGATGTGAGCCATAGCTTTTTCTTTCTTTGTATAGAAGCCTGTACATTCTAAGACAACATCAACACCAAGTTTTTTCCATGGAAGGTTAACTGCATCTTTTTCGCTTAAGATTTCGATTTCTGTTCCATCAACAATAATTGAATGATCAGTTGATGTAACTTTGTCTGCTAAAGCATATCTTCCTTGAGCTGAGTCATACTTTAAAAGATTTGCTAACATTGCAGGAGCAGTTAAATCGTTAATTGCAACAATTTCATAACCTTCTGCTCTGAACATTTGTCTGAATGCGAGACGTCCGATTCTTCCGAATCCATTAATTGCTACTTTAATAGCCATATTTTTAAATTCCTCCTTAAGAATTTTACCTTTAATAGTATATAACATTTAAGAACCTAATTAAACTATATTAATTAACGAAATTTAACAAAAATCGCTATTTTTTGCCAAAAATCGATAAAAAAGTAAGGAATTCAAATGACTAAAAGGTATTGACAAACGCTTTAATTTTAATTAAGTAGTCACTACTTTTGCTTATTCAAAAGAAATAATATTTCTTTAACATAAACTACTGTTATTAAAGAAAATATATTAAGTTTGTCTAAAATCAAAGGTTAAGCACACCTAACCATGAAAAATCTTGTAAAAATGCTTACAATTGATATACTTGTTATTGGAGGTTAAGGAAAAATGGCAGTTAAAGTTACAGTTAATAAAGACGCTTGCATCGGATGTGGTTTATGCGTAGGAAGCTACCCAGAAACATTTGAATTTGATGAAGAAGGCAAAGCAACAGTCATTGCCGATATGGATGAAGCAGTCGTCGATGAAGCTATTAGCAATTGCCCAGCTGGCGCTATTGAAAAATAAGCTTCAATAATAAATTGAATTGTTAAAAGCACCTCTACTGAGGTGCTTTTCTTCTTCACTTTTTAATATTTATAAACTTTCTCACAAATAAATCTTAAAGGTTTATATGCAATAAAAGTAACTCCTACTACAATCGCGTTTTTAATAATATTAAATGGAAGTAAAAGGATAGCTAGACGAGGATCAAGATCGCTTGTAATTCCCCAGTTAAAAATGGCATTAAATGCTCCAGCAATATAACCATCTTCAAACCCATAAACAAATTTATAAAATTGAAAAATTGTATATAAATTAACGATTGAAGTCGCAATTAAATTGCAAGCGACACCAACTGCTAATCCTATAGCTGCGCCTTTAAATGTACGATTCTTCTTATAAATTAAAGCAGCTGGAATTACTAAAGCAAATGAATAAAACATATCGCCAAGTTCACCTACACATAAACTTGAAGTCATTGGTAGTTTAATTAATGTTTTTAAAATAATCTCAAATACACCTAGTAATGGACCATAAGCAAACGATGAAATAAGAATCGGAATTTCATCTAAATGCACTGACATAAACCCTGGAGCAACAAATGGTAATTGAAATTGTAAACCAGGAACGCAATACAAGATTGCAGCTAACCCACCAAAAATAGCGGTTTGAGTAATATAATTTATTACTCTTCTTCTTTTGTTATTCATTAAAAAAGGACCTCCTACACTTCAGGTCCTAAAAAAGTATAAAACTTACTTCTTTATATCAGACTTTACTGCTGCCACTAGAATTTCACTAGTTCATGAGTATTTACTCGCACGGGGTATACCGCCAATAAGGAATTTCACCTATCCCTGAAGCAAATTTATTATACAACTTGTTCTTATGATTAAAATTCTTTTTTTAATAATTCATTAATTTTTTTGTAAATTCTATTAAAGTTTTCTTCGCCATTTACTTTAATAATTATGCTCTTATTCTTTTTGCGAATAACATATTCTCTTTTGATACGAACATTTTTATCTTCAAGTTTAAAAGCTAATTTCTCAGTATCACGAACACTTAAACTATAGTCATAAATCTTTTTAATGATACTTTTTATATCTTTTTCTTTGAGTCTAGAAATAGCTTTTGCATGTCCAAAAGATAATTTATTAGTCGAAATATCGTAAATTACATCTTTAGGCATATTTAGAAGTGATAAATAATTGCTAACTTGCCCGCTTGATACATGTAAGATTTCAGCAATATCTTTCTTTTTGTAATTAAAATCATCGGCTAAATGTTTAATGACAAGAGCAATTTCTATTGGATTAAAGTTTTTGTTTTCCCTGGCATCGCAAAGAAGAATTAATAAAGTTTCTTGATCATCATAATTTTTAATAATTACAGGTATCTTTTTATAATCTAACTTTTTAGAAGCTATCCATCTTTTTCTTCCAATAATTACTTCGTATTTGCCTTTTTTATATTCTCTGACAATTAAAGGATTGTAAATTCCTCTTTCTATGATAGATTTTTCAATATTTTTAATTGTTTCTTTGTCAATTTTAGCGTCTTTGATAAATGAATTATCAACGATTTCGTCACAAGAAAGATATTTAACATTCTCTCTTTGATAATTTTTATCAATTCCACTAATTACATCATCTTTTGAAAAACGTTCTATGAGTGATTTTAAATCACTTTGAATTAAAGTTTTTTTATTTTCTTCTGCTGTCATTATCTAAAATCTCCCTTGCAAGTTGTAGATAAGATCTTGCTCCTGCACTAGTAGGTTTATATAAAAGTACTGGCATACCTTTTCCACTAGCTTCGCTAATTGATATGTTACGAGGAATTTCAACATTAAAGGTATTTTCTCTAAATAATCCACGAACTTGGCCAACAATTTCTTTGCCAAGTGTCGAACGAGTTTCATACATTGTAAGTAAAAATCCTTCAATTTCTAGCTCATGATTGTAACTTGATTGAACTTTTTTAATGCTAGCCAAAACTTGTGCTAAACCTTCCATTGCAAAATATTCACATTGAACAGGAATTAAAGCTGAGTTGGAAGCTGCTAATGCATTTATTGATAAAAGTCCTAAGCTTGGTGGACAATCAATCAAAATAAAATCATAATTTCGATTCAATTTTGCTAAGACATTTTTTAAAACTGTAAATGGTTCAACATGTAAATTACCTATTTCGCTATCAAAGTAAGATAAGCGTAAATTAGCAGGAACAACATCTACATTTTTAACTAACGTCTTTTTAATAATAGCATTTATATCGTATTTTCCAATAAGTGCTTCGAAAATAGTTTTATTGAGTAAGGTAATATCGATACCATACCCTCTAGAACTATTTCCCTGAGCATCAAAATCAATAATTAAAACTTTTTTACCAAGTTGTGCTAACGATGCTGCTAAATTAATGGCGGTTGTAGTTTTGCCGACGCCGCCTTTTTGATTTACGATAGATATAACCCAATTCTTCATAACGGTCTCTTTTTAATTAAACTATAATTTCTAGGATATTTGTTTGAAATTTCTGCCTCTTTTTTAAAAATAGCAAAATTTCTTGTTTCATTTGTAAAAGGTAAATCACAATTAACTACTAATTTATTACTAGTTTTCAACTCATTAAGTACTAATTTAATACTGGAAGCCTCGTTTTCGTAGTTAATTCCTTTATACGCAATAAATTCACCCTCAACTTTTAAAAGAGGCATAGCAAGTTCTAATAATATGTTAATATTAGCCACTGCACGAGCTGTTCCATAATCAAATTTTTCATAATTGCTTCTTGCTAGAATTTCAGCTCTTTCATTAAGTACTTCTACATTCTTAAGGTCAATTAACATTACTACCTGTTTTAAGAAATTGGCTCTTTTTGTTGTTGGTTCTAATAAATAAAATTTGGTGTCGGGATAATAAACAGCTAGAGGTATACCTGGTAAACCTGCTCCGCTTCCAATATCAACAACGCGTTTATTTGTTAAATCAAAGTCAATGATTTTTACTGCTAAAAGCGAATCGATAATATTTTTGATAATAAAATCGTCTTTATTATCTAAAGCTGTCAAATTAAACTTCTTATTTTCTTCAAGTGTAAAATTCATGTACCTTTCTAAAAGAATTGTTTTCTCATCAGTTAATTCTTTTAAGAATTCAATTTTATTTAAATCAGATAGTTCCATCATTTTTACCTTTTTTTAAATTTAAAATAAGTACTGATATATCACTAGGATTAACACCACTAATTCTGCTAGCTTGTCCTAGCGTTTCTGGTCTTACTTTATCAAGTTTTTGACGAGCTTCAAGTCTTAATCCGCTCATATTGAGATAATCTAAATTTTTAGATAACTTAATATTTTCTAGTTTTCTAAATTTATTCGCTTCTTTTCTTTCATTTTCAATATATCCTTGATATTTAATCATTACCTCAAGTTCGAATTCACCTAATGTGTCCAAAGAAAGCGAATCATCAAGATTTAAATATTTTTTGAGCTCATGATAGGAAACACCATTTCTTTTTAAAATATCTGTTCCTTTCACTCCGCTTTGTAATCTTTCATAGCCAAGCGAAGTTAAATATTCATTAATTTGGCTTGTTTCACCAAAATAAGTTTTTTCAAGTATTGATGCAATTTTTAGCATCGTTTCTTTCTTTTTGGTAAATTTTTGATATCTTTCTTCATTAATTAAGCCTAAATCGTGGCCATATTCCGTTAATCTAAGATCAGCGTTATCGCTTCTTAAAAGTAATCGATATTCGGCTCTACTGCATAATAATCTATAAGGTTCTTTAGTCCCTTTTGTGATTAAATCATCAATCATAACGCCAATATAGGCCTCATCCCTCTTTAAAATGAATGGATCTTCGCCTTTTATATATTTAGAAGCGTTAATGCCAGCGATAAGACCAAGTCCAGCGGCCTCTTCATAGCCACTAGTTCCACAAATTTGGCCAGAAATAAATAATCCGGGCCATTTTTTAACCATTAATGAAACATCAAACTCTTCGCTTTCTAAAGCATCATATTCAATTGCATAAGCATATTTAAGAATTTTTGCATTTTCTAATCCAGGCAAAGAATGAACCATTTCTACTTGTACATCTTCCGGCATACTGGTGGAGAAGCCTTGAAGGTAGATAGAATTTGTATCATAGCTTTCTGGTTCTAAGAATAATTGATGACGAGGTTTATCAGCAAAACGGACAATTTTATCTTCAATAGATGGGCAATAACGTGGCCCTACACCTTGAACAAGACCGCCATACATGGCACTTTTCTCTAAATTAGAACGAATAATTTCATGTGTTTTTGGCGTTGTATAAATTAAATAACAAGGTATCTGATCTTTTAAAGGGACAAAAGAATGAGTTTCATAACTAAAAGCCTGATCATCAACGTTTCCATATTGGATTTCTGTTTTACTAAAATCAATCGATTCTTTAGCGATTCTTTGTGGAGTACCGGTTTTTAATCTTTGAAGATTAATACCCATAGACCTTAAGTTGTCGCTTAGCCCAACACTAGGCTTTTCACCATCTGGGCCGCCACTAAACTTATGATGTCCTCTTAAAATCTCACTATTCATATATGTGCCAGTTGCTAAAACAACAGCTTTTGAAGTGATTTTTTGACCTTTTCTAGTAACTATGCCATATACTTTAGTTTCATCATGAAGTATCTCAACAACTTCATCTTCTAAAATAGTTAAATTAGGTGTCTTTAAAAGTTCTTCTTGCATGTGATGAGGATAACGATGTTTATCGGCTTGTGCACGTAAACATTGGACACCTGGGCCTTTTTTAGTATTTAACATCTTCATTTGAAGATATTCTTGGTCACAAATTTTCCCCATCATGCCTCCAAGTGCATCAATCTCACGAACAACAATACCTTTAGCACTGCCTCCAATTGATGGATTGCAAGGCATATTAGCCATCATTTTAATATTTAAAGAAATCAGAAGTGTTTTATCACCACGATGAGCACATGCAAAAGAAGCCTCGCATCCTGCGTGGCCTCCTCCAACTACAATTACATCATAATCGTAATTAATCATTAACCAACACTTCCCTCCATATCCATCTTTATAAGCTGATTAAGTTCAACTGCATATTCCATTGGGAGTTCCTTTGAGAATGGTTCAATAAATCCCATAATAATCATTTGAGTAGCGTCTTTTTCGCTAATTCCTCTACTCATTAAATAGAAAAGTTGATCTTCGCTAATTTTACTAACCGTTGCTTCATGTTCTAAATAGCTTGAATTATTGTGACATTCATTCTTTGGAATGGTGTCCGATTTAGAATACGAATCTAAAATTAATGTATCACATTCAACATGTGCTTTTGAATTAATAGCTTCTTTTTTAATGCGACAAGTTCCACGATAATTACTTGTACCACCATTTTTAACAATAGATTTAGAAATAATAGAACTTGTAGTATTAGGAGCTTCATGAATCATTCTAGCTCCTGCATCTTGAAATTGTCCTTTTCCAGCTACAGCAATTGAAATACAAATTCCTTTAGCTCTTTCTCCTTTTAATATACAAGCAGGATATTTCATATTAATTTGACTACCGATATTTCCATCAATCCATTCCATAATGCCATCTTCATAGACATTAGCTCTTTTTGTGACTAAATTAACAATATTATTCGACCAGTTTTGAACTGTTGAATAACGACATTTAGCACCTTTCATGACGATAATTTCAACAACAGCCGCATGAAGAGATTCTTTTGAATAAATTGGAGCTGTACATCCTTCAACATAATGGACGTCGCTTCCTTCATCACAAATGATAAGCGTTCTTTCAAATTGACCAGTTTTTTCGTTATTAATTCTAAAATATGATTGAAGAGGTTTTTCTAATTTGACGCCTTTAGGAACATAAATAAAACTTCCGCCACTCCAAACAGCACCATTTAAGGCTGAAAATTTATTATCAGCAACTGGAATTACAGTTCCAAAGAATTTTTTAACTAAATCAGGGTAAAGTTGTAAAGCCATATCAGTTGAAAGAAATATAACACCTTTTTCTTCAACTTCTTTTAGCATATTATGGTAAACCATTTCAGATTCATATTGAGTTGCGGCTCCACTTAAATATTTTTGCTCTTGTTCAGGTATACCTAATTTTTGGAAGGTGTTTTTGATAGTTTCAGGAACTTCATCCCAGTTATTTTTGTCCCCTTTTGCATAACGAGTAAAATAAGTATAACTATCAAAATCTAAATTAGTTACATCAGGACCAAAATTTGGGAAAGGCATTTTTATAAACTTGCGATAAGCGTCAAGACGAAAATTTAGCATCCATTCTGGTTCGTTTTTGGCTTTAGAAATTTCTCTTATGACTTCTTCATTTAAACCTTTACCAGTTGAAAAGATACTATCAACCTTATCTTTAAAATCGTATTTATACTCTTTATCTTCTTTTAAATTAATTTTATCTTGTGTGTCCATACTTATTTATCATCTTTCCCATTTATGATATCTTCAACTCCACTTGGACCAAGCGTAGCACATTTTATACGAGCCGCTTGTTTATGAGTGTTAATAAAAACAATTAATTCATCAAGTACTGAATCATCAAAATCTTTTTCATAAATCATATTTTTATATTGTTCAACAATATATAGAGCGTCTTTTAATGATTTTCCAATAATTAAATCACATAAAATATCAGTACTTGAGGTTGATATTGTACAAGCTACTCCTTCAAAACAAGCATCAATAATCTTATCATCCTCAATTTTGATGTAGATGGTAATATCGTCGATGCAAGAGTCACTATCCATTCTTATTTTTTTATAACCTTCTAAATTTTGAGGAACATTTTTATGAAGTGGATTATTATAGTGATCCATAATAATTTCACGCATCATTTGTGGATTAATTGAAATAGGCATCTAAGAAATTACCTCCATTTTTTAAAGCTTCAAATAAAACGTCAATTTCTTCTTTAGTGTTATAAAAATAGAAACTAACTCTTACTGTCGCTGGTATTTTTAAAATATCTTTAAGAAGTTTTGCGCAGTGTTCGCCACTTCTTACACAAATCCCATGGCTATTTAAATAACTAGCCTCATCTTGAGCAAAAACACCTTTATAGTTTAATGTAATGATTCCGCTATCAGCAGTTTCATTATAAATAATTAAATCTTTAATAGTTTTTAATTTTGAAATAGCATACTCGTGTAACTCATTTTCGTATTTTTCAATTTCATCCATTCCGATGCTATTTAAATAATCAATTGCAGCACCAAATCCATAAATTCCAGCAAGATTCATAGTCCCAGCTTCAAATTTTGCAGGTGGTTCTAAATATGCTACGTTACCACACATATCAAAACGCGCATTATCTCCTCCACCAGTCATAAATGGATCAGTTATTTTAAGTAAATCATATTTGCCATATAAAACACCAATGCCAGTTGGTCCACACATTTTATGAGCACTTAAACACATAAAATCACAATCTAAATCTTTAACATCAATCTTCATATGAGGAGCACTTTGAGCCGCATCGCAAACTAAAATTGCTCCAAATTCATGTGCAATTTTACTTAATTCTTTAATATCATTTTTAAATCCTAAAACATTAGTGATTTGAGCAACACTAACAACCTTAACATTTTTATTAATCACTTTTCTTAAATTTTCAGGAGTTAATTTGCCTTCTTTAGTTAAAGGAATATAACGAATTTTTGCTCCAGTTAATTCACTTACTTTAAACCAAGGTAAAACATTGCTAGCATGTTCAGCTTCAGTTAATAATATTTCATCGTCTTTTTTTAAATATTTAAAACCATAACCAAAAGCAACTAGGTTCATACTCATCGAACAGCCGCTTGTAAAAACAATTTCAATTTTTTTAGCGTTAAAAAAATTAGCAATCTTTTCTCTAACTAAATCAACTTCTTTATCAACTTTAAAAGCGAGATCGTAATCACCACGATGAGAGTTAGCACTTTCATTTTTATAATAACGGTCACATGCTTCAATAACAGAAAAAGGTTTTAAAGTAGTCGCCGCATTATCAAAATAAATTATTGGTTTACCATTATTAGAAAAATGATGTCCATTAAGCATTGGGAAATCTTGTCTTATTTTCTTTACATCAAACATACTAAAATTCCTTCTTAATTAGATTTTCGAGTTCTTCTTTATCTTCATCGTCAAAATAATTAACGATAGGATTTAAATAACCATAAGTAATTAATTTTTTAGCATCTTCTAAAGCGATGCCTCTGCTTAAAAGATAAAAAAGGTGATCATCGTTTAAACTACCAATTGCACAAGCATGGCTTGCTTCGATATCATCGCAATCGATTTTTAAAATTGGATTTGCTATTGCAGAGCTAGTTTCATCGAATAAAATAGCTTTTATTTTTTGACTAGCCTTAGATTTTATAGCGTCTTTTTCAATATGAGAAATTCCCTCAACTTTAAGCTTTGATGTGTCGGTATTAACGCTATAACCTTCCAAAATGGATTCACTCTTTTCGCCGATATGTGAGAACGAAATCGAATACTTTTTGTTATCATTTTTTGTTGTAAGAGATGAAAATTTAAAACTACTTTTTGAGCTTTCGCCAAGTAAAATAACATTGCTTAATAAGCTAGAGTCCCCATTAGAAAAATCAGCAAAATAAATGTTTAAAGTTGCATTATCATTTAAATTAGCGTGCAAAACTAAACTATTTTTTTGATTTTTAAAAAATATTCTTAGATTACAAACACTATTTTTTTGTAAAAATAAAGTAAGAGAAGCATCTGAAATATTAGTTAAATCTAATGAAACATTTTCATCTTTTTTAACATTAATTTCTTGCTCTTTATTTTCTAAAAAAGATATTTTTTGTTTCATTAAATTACTTTCCATTTTTAATAATCTCTTTAGTTGCACAAACACCGATTGAAACTTGATTCATGGCTTTTTCATTTTCGTTTTCTAGCGAAACATTAAGCTCGTCTTTAATCCATTCATATCCTTCTTTATCAATGCGTTGATAAATTTCTGGACCGCCTTCTAAAACAACTTTTCCATTAATAATAACAGCACTTCTAGTTGGTTTAATAAGTTCAAATAAACGAGCATAATGTGAAATTATTAAAAAGCCAGTCCCTTTTTCACTATATTCTTTATTTATACATTCACTAACAGTGTTAATAGCATCAACATCAAGCCCACTATCAATTTCATCAAGCATAGCGATTTTTGGATTTAGAAGCATCATTTGTAAAATCTCATTACGCTTTTTTTCTCCACCACTAAAACCATCGTTTAAAGCACGATTAAACATTTCGAATGGAATTTTAACTTCTTTAGAAACGTTATCTAAAACCTTATAAAACTGATAAAGTGAAATTCTTTTTTCAGAATGTTCTTGTAAAGCGTTTTTATAAAAATCGGCTGAAATAACACCAGGAATTTCTACAGGGTTTTGAAAAGCAAGAAAAAGACCTTTTCTGCTTCTTTCATCAACTTTCATTTCAAGAACATTTTCCCCATTTAACAAGATTTCACCTTGGGTAACTTTATAACGAGGATTGCCCATTATTGCGTTTAATAAAGTGCTTTTACCATGACCATTTGGGCCTAGTAATGCGACTTTTTCGCCCTTGTGTATAGTAAGGTTTAAGCCTTTTAATATTTCTTTATTTTCCACACTAACATGTAAATCTTTTATTTCTAAAGTATCCATATTTATCCCTCAAGCAAAATATTTTAAACTAAAAGAGCCTAAGATTGAAACAATATGATAAAGAAATTCTTAGTAAGAATTTAAATCATTTTGACATTTTTAATTTTTGTGTAAAAATCATTGCTAAACATGGTGAAAATTACAAATATTTCTATGTTGTCTAAATTATACTTATAGTATAAAATTATAAGCGCTAATTAATTTTAGCAATGTTTTTAATGTTGAAAGGATTGAATATGATCAAAAGAAAGAAATCAATATGCTTAGCTATTGCAGCTTTAAGCGCTGTTTCCCTTTCAGGTTGTAGTTCAGTAACAAGTAATTCAGAGGGGTATATTCTTACCTACACCTACAATGGAAAAGAATTGTCGATAAGTACACGTGAAATCATTGACCGTTATTTAAACGAAAACCGTAATGACCACGCTGCTGCTTTTTATAATGCCTTAAACGAAGTTGTTATTAGACGTGCTTTCGAAGAAGGCGGCCCATTAGCTAGTTTTAAATCTACCGTTGACAACAACGCAACAAACGATGTTAATACAGCAAAAGATGAAGCAGACGAAGGTGGTACAAGTTGGTCTGATTACCTTGATGGACAAATTACTGACGACTCTTTAACAACCGAAGAAAAAGAACAAGAGTTTTTCTTGAAAAAGCAATACGAAAGAATGCAAACTACCGTTGAAGAACAATATTTTGAAAACTTCAGCGACTATCAAAAAGATTCAAATGACAGCACAGCTGACTTACAAGATGAATATAATCTTTTATATGGAACCAATGGCTACATCCAAAACAAAGTTCCTTATCACATTAGACACATTTTAGTACAAGTTGATGCCAGCCAAGATTACGGATACTCCCGTGGCCATATTTCAAGTGATGATGCTCACCAAATCTATCAAGTAGTAACCGCTTTAGCAAATGGTAAAGCAAATGGTACTTCTTTTGCTGATACTGCAAATCTTTATACTGATGATACTGGAAACAAAGATTCCAACACTGGAACATTAAATGGTGGTGAATACATCATGGATACTTCTACGCCATTTGTTAATGAATTTAAACTTGGTATCTATACATACGATTTACTTTTAAGTGATAATGGCTATGAAAGTGATACAAATTATAAAACTAAACTTGATAATCTTCATATTCCTGAAAGCGTTAAAGATACTTTAACAGATTTTGGCGTTAACTGGATTCCTTATGATGTTATTCTCGAACTTGAAAGAGTAAAAGATCAAACAACAGCTAACGGTGTTACTGTTAATGACAATGATGAAGATTATTATCCAAGAAATATCTATTTCAACAAATATTTCCAAAATAGAAATGTTGCTTTTATCACTGATGAAGCTTTATTAAATGATTCACAATTAGGCTATTACAATGATTATTCATCATTTAGAGGAGACAATTGGACAAATGTTGGTATGGATAAAAGAAATGACAAAGTTTCTGGAAATACTGTCTATAGCGATGTCAATGAAGAAGGTCACTATATTACTTCTGGAGTTCAATCCACTAACTTACCTAACTTAGACGATAAAGAAAAATCCAATTTCCAAGAAATAACCATCGATGGTGTTACTAAAAATGTTCTTTGTGATCAAAATGATAATCCAATTATGGTTGTAAGAAACCAAGAATCATCTTCTGGAATTCATTTTATTGTTATTGAAAGATCTGCTTTTGATACTGCTGGTGGTACTGCTGAAGATGAGCCATATAAAGCGACAATTGAAGAATATTATGCTCCAGTAACTCCAAAAGAAATCGATGGTATTAATCCAGATACACAAAAACCATATTGGACAACCGATGGAACGTTCCCAGTTTATGAAGATATTTATGAAGATACTAGTGTAACTCTTCCAAAACAAACATACGTTCAAACTGAAGTTGTTAGATATGACAGCGATGTTAATAATACAGTTGGGAACTACACCTCTCGTGTTAGTACTTTAAAAACAAGTATTGAAACATCAATTGACACATACGATACATTTAAATGGTTAAATCCAAATTACGAAATATCATTAAATGATATTGCTGGTCAAGATATTCAAAGTATGGTTGAAACATATATTAATAAAGAAACAAGAGCCAGCGAAGATACTGCCGCTCAATCTTTAGAAGATAGTTGGATGAGTTATGCTAACTCAATTGTTCAACAAAATCGTCAAAGACAATATATGCTTTTACCTGAAGTTTTAGCTAGACACTTTGGTGAAGCAAATCTTTACGTACAAGGTGCTCCTGGTTATAACGCTAAGTACGATAACATCAATTCAAGTACTGGTTCTGGTTCATCTCAAAACAACTAATCAAGGAGAAAAAGTATGAAGAAAAAAGCATTATTATTAACTTTAGCTACATCAACACTTCTTCTTTCTTCTTGTGGAAAGATTAGTGCTGAATTCCCAAATGAAAATGATCCATTAACCAATTCAACAATTGAACTTGATCATAACACTTTAAAAGTTATCTATGATTCAATTAAAAATTCTGATAGCTACGAAAGTGATGTATCTTCAATTTTAACTGCTGCAATTGCTAAAGAAGTTATTGGTGACTTCAGTCTTGTTGCAGACGAAACTAAAGGATATCGAATTGTTTTAATTGGATATGATGAAAAAGAAGATGGCACAGCTACTACTGATGCTGAAAAAACAGCATTTATTGAATCACATCCTGCTTATAACAATTGGGAAGTTTCTGGTTATAGATTAACATTATCTGAAGAAGCACCAAACCTTAAAGATATTCAATTTAATAAAAGATTAGAATCAATTAGAAACATTATTGAGAGTCAAATTATTACAAGCATTTGGAACGAAGCTAATGCAAGTGACTATAAGAGAAATAACAGATTTTACGAAGTTTTATTTGCAAGACATGTTTACGAACAACTTTATACAGTTGATATTCCTGCAAGTGAACTTTCTAACACCACTCTTGAAGAAGTTTTATATACCAACCCAACTTATACTAACCACTATAACGAAGGTGAAAATGGTGAATTCTATGGATTTAACGACACTGTTGAAGACTTCCATGGATTAACAAATGGTGTATTAATTGATGGTACTTATGACACTACCACTGAAGATGGTAGAGAAAAGATTAAAGAAGTTTTACATATTAACTACTACTTAGATTATATTAATAACACTATTTTACCTGATATTATTGAAAACTTATTAGTCGAACAATACATTTTTGAGCAACAATATACCGCTATCGGTAATACTCAATCAAGAAAAGTTAACTATATTTCAATCACTGATAACTCAGAAAAAGATGCTAAAGCTTTCTTATCAAGTTTCATTAGTGACTATATAACTTATACTAACGATACTAACGAGACCAATCAAAATTTATCAACAGAAGAGAAATTTGATATTGCTTCTACTGCTTGGAAAGGTATTGACTTTGAAATCGCTCAAAATACAAATGCTAAAGCTATGGCCTATGATAGATTTGGAGCTTCTACAACTGAAAATCCATCTTATGGATTAGATGGACATAATGGCGAAAATAGTTACAAATCTTACTATGCAACATATGATAGCAAAGAAGCTAACGAAAAATACTTCAAGTATTATGAAAACACTGAATTTGCTGATTTAGTTGAACAATATTCAACATTAACAAATGATCAAGATACTAATAACGCTACAAATTATGAGACATTCACTACTATCGATTCTCATAATTATGATCCAGTTGTTGGTTTTACTATCAAAACTGATGAATTAATTGTTAAAGATTTCACTACTAGTGGTTGGCAAACTAGAGATGCAAGTTCATTGCCTGATGCTATCAAAAATAAACTTTATAGTTTCAGCTTTGTTAACGAATGGAATTCTACATTAGAAACTGACAATTCATTTGTAGGTACCTACATTTTTGAAGATCCAGTTACACAAAGAAAATACTTAAGAAAAGACTCATTTAGTTCAACTATTGACTCTCTCTTATGGAATGATGGTGACAACTACTATATTGTTGAAATCGAAGACATCGTTACTCCTTCACTTGTTTCTATCACTAATGATGATGAACAATCTCAAGATGAAAAAGTTGAAAGAGAAAAGAAAGCTAGAACTATTGGATATTCACTTGCAAGTAGCGATACTTATACAACTAATGCAATAACCTATTATCTTGAACAATGTAATATCAATTACCATGATCAAGATGTATACGATTATTTCAATACTACATATCCAGATTTATTTAAATAATTGAAAAAAGCCTCATTTTGCAGGCTTTTTTCTTAAAAATAAGGAGTTTTATAATATGGATTTTGATACAAATTGTGTATTCTGCAAAATTGTTCATGGAGATATTCCTTCAGCAAAGCTCTATGAAGACGAAGATGTTATGGCCTTTTTAGATGTTAATCCGGTTACTTACGGACACGCTTTAGTTATTTCTAAAAAGCACTACTCAAACTTCTTATCCACTCCAAAAGATGTTATGAATAAGGTTATGAACGTAGCTCAAAGAATTGGCCAAGTTCAAATGGAACAATTGGGTGCTAAAGGCATAAACATCTTAATTAATTGTAAGGAAGCTGCTGGACAAGAAGTTCAACATTTCCATGTTCACGTTATCCCAAGATACACAGCAACAGATGGATTTAAACTTGAATTAAAGCAAATGAAAAAAATTAATTTACCAGCCGTTGCTAAAGAAATAAAAGAAAAACTCGACAACTAAGCCGAGCTTACTTTCTTTAAATTTATTGAACCACTTGTTTATCGGTGGTTCTTTTTATTTTGCTTTGCTTTTATAAAAAGCACGATTATCTAGACCAAACAATCTTTCGGTATAGCTTCCTTCTTCTACATCTTTATATGCTTTATCGAGCATCATCATTTTAGCATCCATATCATCAATCATCGAAAGAATTAAAGCTTCTCTAGTTAATGGCAAAACAGCAGCCCCAAATTCAAGTTTTCCATGATGAGAAAGTATCATATGCTCTAAAAGCATTGGGACTTCGCTTTTAATATTTAATTGATCAGCAATTTCTTTAACAAGGGACATCCCAATAGTTAAATGTCCAAGAAGTGTGCCTTCTTCAGTATATTTAGTGGCGATTGGTCCAGAAAGTTCAATAACTTTACCTATATCGTGAAGTAAACATCCACTAATTAATAAATCTCGATTAAGTTCAGGATAATGGGTGCAAAGAAAATCAGCAATATCACACATTGAAACAGTATGATAAAGAAGACCATGATAAAACTCATGATGATTTTTTACAGCCGCTGGATAATCAATAAATTCTTTATAATAGCGAGTAAAGATTTCTTTAAGGATTAATTTACAATCTTCATTTTTAACACTTGCATAATGCTTTTTAAATTTAGCTATTAATGTTTCAACAGGAATTGGGGATTGTAATAAAAAGCCTTCTAAATCAGCGTCATTAGGATCAACTTTATATAAACCCAAAACTTTAATTTGTAGTTTGCCTTTATAATCTAATGTAGTTCCATCAACTCTAACAAGTCCGCCTATCTCTAAAGTTTCGAAATCTTCATTAGTAACGTCCCATTTTTTACCATCAATAACGCCACTACCATCTTGAAAATGTAAGTTCAAATAAGCTTTACCACCATTGGTTAAGCATTTAGCAAAATCCTTAACTAAATAAATTCCACTTGCATTAGAGCCATCAGTTAAATCTTTAATCATTTAGCTCCTCCTTAGTTTCATCAAAATCTTCATCGCTTTCAATAATCTCGTTAATATCTTCTAATGAATATCCTTTGTTGATAAGCTTATTAACGATTTTTGAATTAGCATCAACTTGGTTATCATTAGTGATGAAATATTTCATCTTAACTTTTTTAAAATCTTTTCTTAATCTTTCTTTTTCACTTTCTTCATTAATTTTAAGATTATTTAGAACGTCTAAAATAACAGTAATATTAAATCCTCTTTGAAGCATACGATCATAAATTTTCTTTTTTTGCTTTGCAAAGTTATTACTAACAAACTTATTTTTGATGCTATCAAAATAGTTTAATGCTTTCCTTTTTTCATTTTCTTCGTCAAAATCAAGTTTTTTTATTAATTCTTCTTTCAAACCACTTGATCTAAAAAAGTTAATAATAAAATATTGACCATAATTATTTTTATCAAAATAATCTAAATAATTATCGACAAATTCTTCATCATCAATTAAATGTGAGACTTTAAGTTCTTTAACAACTTCAATAACTAAATGATAGTCATTAAACTTACCGATTGCTTTTTTTAATAACTCTCTTTCGGTATAAGGTTTTTTATTTACAAGAGCCTTAATGTATTTTCGAATTTCTTCTTTTTCTTCAAAACGTTCAATATCTTTTTTTGTTTTTGCATCAAGTTCCTTTCCCTCAACAATTACAAAATTATTAAATGTTGGTCGAGAAATTTTTAATTTGGAATCGTCAAAAAAAGTAATGATGATTTTGCTCCCTTTATCTTTTATTTCTTTAATTTTAAGACTTAATTTGTTACCAACTTCTTCTAATTGCACGTTTATATACCTCAATAATGTTGTTATAGAAAGTCTTTTCAGAAAAACAATCAATCGACTCAAAAGCGTTTTTTCTTATTAAATCACTTTCTTCTTTATTTAACGATAATACATAGTGAAGTTTATCTTTAAAATCAGTTACATCTTGGAAGAAGAAACCTGTTTTATTATTATAAATAACCCCTACTAAATTATTATCAAAACGACATAATACTAATAAATCACTAGCCATAGCTTCCATAAAAGTCAAACCTTGTGTTTCACTAATGGAGGCATTTAGGAATATTTCACTCATTAAATAATAATATGGAACCAATGAATTATCGACTTTACCAACAAATCTAATTCTATTAGAAACATTAAGTTTTTGAGTTAAAGCTTCTAATTCCCCTCTTGCTGGCCCATCTCCTACAAAAAGTAAAACTGTATCTTGATCATTATATTTTTTTAAATAATCAGCATACCCTTCAATAATGATGTCAAAACTTTTTTCTTTAGCGATTCTGCCAAGACACAAAAGTATCTTTTGATTATCTTTAAAACCTAGATTTCTTCTCATTTCTAAGCTTTTTTCTTTATTTTCTGGATTAGGAATAAAGCGATCAAAATTAAATCCGGTTGGCACTACATTTACATATTTTTCAACACCTACTGAACGAATATAAATCTTAGTTTTTTCACTTGGTGAAATAATTTCAGTTGCTCTATTCATGCATGATTTATCAAATTCTCTAATTGCCCATTTAGAAAAACGATCAAAGTAACCTTTTGTTGCATAATATGTATAATCTTCATACATTGTATGATAAGTATAGACACTAGGAATGTTTAATTTACTAGCAACAATAAAACCAAATTGTGAAATTCCGAATTCAGTATTGATATGGCACAAATCTAGTTTAAGTTTTTTTAAGATTTGAAAAGCTTTTTCATTATAAATAAATGAAGCACGATAACCATATAACTTTTTAAGTTCTAAACCAGGAATTCTTAAAATATTATCTTTAAAAGAAATTTCTTTTTCGCTACTGGTAGTTACTACATAAGCATTGTGCCCATATTTAGTCAAAAGTTTAAACAGAGAATCAACACTGACCGCTACCCCATTAATGTCAGGCAAATATACATCCGAAAATATCGCTATATTCATTTCTCTTCTTCTTTCTTTTTCGCTTTTTTCTCTTTTTTAGATATTTTATCACTCTTTTCCTTATCAGATTTATCTTTAAACTTCATCATCTTTTGAAGAAGTTCTTTTCTTTCCATTATTCTTGTTTCATATGCAATATCAGAAGTTTCTTTTCTTTCAGCATAAGTTGAAAGTTGGATGGTAAGCATAGTTTTCTTATCGCCAACTGGAAGAATTCTATCTTTAACAGGCATTCCTCTAGATTTATAAGTTGCAGCAACAACTCCATTAATAATAAATGGAATATAGAAAGTAATAAATCTCCACAAAAGAAGAAGAATATTTATTCCACCGCCTGTGCTATAGAATTCAGCACTAAAATATCCACTAGTTTCGCCAAATAAAGAACCAAAAACAATTTCACTTGCTCCAGCACTTCCAGGCAAAGGCAAAAGACCTGTTGCCATTTGATGGAAATTAGAATAAACAATACTTTGATATATTTTTTGGAAAATAGTACCAGCAGAGCTTAAAGTTTCTGCATCAAAAGCATTCAAGGCTAAACCACATAAAAATGGTTGAACATTAGAATTTATGATTTGAACACAATAAATTAAGAAAACAAGTCCGGTAAAAGCCATATTTGATTGTAATCTTCTAAACTCAATACGATAATTCTCAACTTGAATTCTAATTGATTTTCTTTTTTCTTCTGGATTTTTGATAATCTTTAATTTCGCACAAATTCCGATTAAACCATTGCAAATAAAGTTTTGGAATTTTCTTGATAAAGACATAAAGAATAATGCAACAATAACAATAAGATTTAAAAGGAAACCAAAAGCAATAAAAATCCATATTGGAAGATCAAAACTAACAATTCCAATACTAATTGGGACAACATTAATTTTTAAAATATCGCCAAAACTAGTAATCAAAGAAATAATTCCAAAGATAATTAAACAAGATTGGTAAACAATAAAGCTCATTACAAAAATAGAAGCAGCATTTGAAACAGGCATACCTTGCTTTTTAAATACATAAACCTGAGCAAATTGACCACCACTTGCTCCAGGTGTAATCGCGCTATAAAAAGATCCTATAAGCGCATTTGCAAAAGCTTGGTGCATTTTATAATGTTTTGTATATAGCTTTGCAAAAGTCCAAATAATCAAAGCCGCAATAAAGAAACCAAAAATTACCGATCCAATCAAAAGCAAAAAGTACCAAACATTAGTTTTAGAAACAACATCAGGAATTGTTTCATAAACCAACATATCAGAACCATCAGGACCTTTAGTTGGCTGTACAAGGTTGTACCATAAAACAACTACAGTAATTAAAAGAATAATTGATAGGTAAATTAAATACTTATATTTATTGCTTTTTTCTTTATTTTGTTTTACCTTTTCTTTTTCTTCGACAACATCTTCTTGAATACTTTCACCTAAATCAGTTTTCTTGTATAAGATGTCGTCAGTATAATCTTCATCTATATTATCAAAATCATTTAATTCTGCAGGGTTTTCTTCAATTTTACTATCGTTTTCTTCTAAATTGTCAGTGACAATTTCTTCTATGTCTATGTCTTTATTTTTTCTTTCTTCGTCCATAAAATACCTGTGTTAATTTTATCAAAGATTGTTGAATATAACTATAAAAATAGTATCATTTTGTTATGCGAAAATTTTGGAAAATTTTGATGGTAATGATAAAAGATTGTAAATTTGTTTACTTCTTTTATTTCTTCTTGCTTTTCCTTTCTGTATTCTTCACGATAACATCTTCTTACTTAAATAAGATTTTAATTGATGTCCTTCAAGCTCAAGAAAATCTAGGTGGAATTGGAACTCCTATTAAAGATATCTCTTCACTTGGCAGTGATGTTAATATTTTAACTACATTTTTTGTAACAATTTTTGGTGGAATTGAATTTTTAAGTTCTAACTTATGGATGTTTGCCGTATTAATTGTTGGATTTGCTCTTTTAGCGGCTGCTATCATCATCACTAGAATGATTATGAGAAGTTCTTTTATGAACAAGATGAGTAAAAATCTACAACTTCTTCTTTTTTCACATATCGAAAGACTTCCTTATTCAAAAATTAAAGGGATGAAAAATGGTGATATTATTCAAACCTGCACTAGAGATGAAGATATTGTAAGAAGATTTGCTGGACCAGATATAACGCTTATTGTTTATACCTTTTATATCGTCCTCTTAAGTTTTATCTTTCTTGCCATAACCAATTGGATGATTGCTTTAATTAGTATTTGTATTCTTCCACTTATGTTTATCTATTCTTTCTTTATTATTAAAGAAGTTAGAAGAAGATATCGTTTAACAGATGATAGCGAAGGAAACATGACGGATAAAATTGAGGAAAATTTAGCAAGCGTTAGATTAGTAAAAGCTTTTAACAACGAAACTCACGAGATTAATAGTTTCGAAAAATACATCACAGATTTTAGAAATAAGTATCTAAACTGGCGTAAATTATCAGCTTTTTTCTTTGCTAGTAGTGACGTTTTTGTCTTCAGCCAAATTGCGTTAACCACTATTTTTGGTTTCGTTCTTTGCTTTAATAACACCATTTCAGTAGGCACATTATTCGTTAGTTTTACTTTTGTTAATTTAATGGTTTGGCCAGTTAGAGATGTCGCTACAGTTTTATCTAATCTTGCTAGAGCTAATGCTAGTTTAGATAGAATCAATTTGATTTTAGATGAACCACTAGAAGATACCGAAACTGGTTTAACTCCAAAAATTAAAGGAAACATAGTTTTTGACAACGTATCATTCTTTTTCTGTGATTCTGATCAAGCTGCAATTGACAAAGTTTCATTTTCTGTCAAAGAAGGTCAAACCGTTGCTATTATGGGCAAAACCGGATCAGGTAAGTCCACTCTTGCTTATTTATTAACTAGATTATATGACTATACAAGCGGAAGTATTAAGCTTGATGGAGTTGAACTTAAGGAAATTCAAAAATCTCACTTAAGACGAAATGTTTCAATTGTTTTACAAGATCCTTTCTTATTTTCAAAAACAATTAAAGATAACATTCGTATTGCCAGACAAAGTGCTAACGAAAAAGAAATAATTGCTGCTACTTCTATTAGTCAAATTCATTCAAATATCCTTCAATTTCCTCATGGTTATGATACACCAGTTGGGGAAAAAGGAACCACTTTAAGCGGCGGTCAAAAACAAAGAGTTGCTATTGCAAGAACTTTATTAAGTGATGCTCCAGTTTTAATTTTTGATGATTCTTTATCAGCTCTTGATACAGAAACCGATTACAACATCCGTAAAGCATTAAGAGAAAAATCAGGAGAAAGAACAACTTTTATCATCACTCATCGTATTGCAACTGCAAAAGATGCTGATTTAATACTCGTTTTAGATAATGGAAAAATTTCTGAAATGGGCAAGCACCAAGATTTAATACAAAAAGATGGTCTTTATAAAAGAATTTATGATATTCAAACCAAAATGGAGTAATTATGGCTGGAACATCGGTTTTTAAAGAAGAAGAAATCAAAAGCAAATTTAGTATTGCTGTTTGGGCAAAAACTTTTAAATACGTTTTTGTAAAGTGGCCACTACTCATCGTTCTTTTTATAGGAATGATGTTTACATCTTTTTATGATGCTAGCTTTATTCCATCAATGAATGCTGGTTTAATTAGTGCCTTTGATAGTGGTCAACTTGTTGGCTACAATTCAATTTTTGATGTCATCTTAAACGTTAAAATCTTAGGAATTGATTTATCACTAACTTTTTTAAATTACATAATCTTCTATATCATAATGATTGTTTTAAGAAGCATTTCTATTTTCTTAACTTTCTTTACCATGAGTTATTTTGAAATGATAATAATGACTGGTTTAAGAAGAGATGCCTATAAACGAATTCAGGAACTAAGTTTTTCATATTTTGATAGAACTCCAAGCGGCTGGTTGATTGCAAGGCTTCAAAATGATGCGGCTAATATTGGTGATGTATTGTCAAATTCCGTCTTAAGAATTTTCTGGATTGCCGTTGAACTAATCTTCACTTTAATAACAATGTTTAGCTATAGCTGGTTGCTATCATTAATAATTCTTGCAACTACTCCTCTTATTTTCTTTATTGTTTTAATATTCCAAAGAATTATTTTAAAACTTTCCCGTATTGCAAGAACAGCCTATAGCGAATTCGTCCGTTGGCTTGCTGAATCAATTAGTGGAAACAAGACTATTAAATCTCTTGCTATTGAAGACACAATTTATAAAGAATGTGATGAAATAGCAACAGATGTTTGCAAGAAACGTTTTAAAACTGGAAAAGTAAATGCTTTCTTTAATCCATCAATAAACGTCTTAAGCGCAATTACTACCGCAATTATTATTGTGGTTTTTCCAATGATTAACATTTCTAATGAAACGACAAGTACAATTGCGATGATGGTTCTTTTCCTTGGCTTTGTTGGTAGTATTTTTAATCCTATCGCCCAATTTGCTGAAATTTTCGCTGAGTTAATTTCGACTCAAGCTAATGTCGAAAAATTATTTATGCTTATTGATACCAAACCAGAACTTGTTGATTCAAGTGAAGTTATCAAAAAGTATGGTAGCTTATTTGATAATAAAACAGAAAATTTCGAACAGATGAAAGGCGATATCACTTTTGATCATGTTTCTTTTTCTTATAAAAAAGATTTAGAAGTTTTACATGATATGAACATTCATATTAATGCTGGAAATAGCATTGCTATAGTTGGCGAAACAGGAAGTGGAAAATCCACTACTGTTAATCTACTTTGTAGATTCTATGAGCCAACCAAGGGTCAAATATTAATTGATGGAGTAAATTATAAAGATAGAAGCGTTGGATGGCTTAGAAGTAATATCGGATACGTTCAACAAACTCCATTCATCTTTAAAGGAACAATCAAAGATAATATTAAGTATGGTAAATTAGATGCAACCGATGAAGAAGTCATTACTGCTGCAAAGGTTGTAGATCTTCACGACTTCATTTTGTCTTTAAAAGATGGTTATAACACTTTCTTAAAAGATGGTGGCGATGAATTATCGCAAGGCCAAAAACAATTAATATCTTTTGCTAGAGCAATAATTCGAAATCCTAAACTTTTAATTCTTGATGAAGCAACTTCATCTATTGATACTGAAACGGAACACGTCATTCAAGAAGCAATTGCTAAAGTTTTAAAAGGTAGAACAAGTATAATGATAGCTCATAGACTTTCAACAATCGTTGATTGTGACCGTATACTAGTTATGAAAGATGGTAAAGTTATTGAAGACGTAAACCATAAAGTTTTGATGGAAAAACATGGTTACTATTACGAACTTTACATGAACCAATTTAAAGACCTTAATTTAGAAGCACAAATTAAAACTTTCGATGAACAAATAACAGGTAAAAACGTCAATCTTTAATTAAACGAAACTTCATCTTCCATTTTTACTGCCGCTGGTATTTTTGGAAGTCCAGGCATTGTTAAAATATTTCCACAATATACAACAATAAATCCTGCTCCATTAGATAAAGATAAATCTTTTACATGTAATTTAAATCCTCTAGGAGCGTTTAAAAGTTTAGCATCATCAGAAAAACTAGATTGAGTTTTTGCTATACAAATTGGTAAGTTGTCTTTCCCCATATTTTTATATAATTCAAGTTTTTGCTTAGCTATATCAGTATATTCAACACCATCAGCTCGATAAATTTCTTTGGCTAAAATCTCGATTTTATCTTCGATTTGCGAGGTTAATTTATAAATCGGAGCAAAATTGCTACGTTTAGTTTCTAAAACTTCCATTACTTTACTCGCCAATTCGCGACTACCCTCTCCTCCATTTAGATATCCATCAAGGAAAGCGAATGGGAAATAGTTTTTATTAAGAAGTTCCATAAGTTTTTTAACTTCATTTTGACTATCGCTTTTAAAGTGATTTATAGCAACAACAACAGGAACATTAAATTTTCTTAAATTTTGATAATGTTGTTCTAAGTTTTTAAAGCCGTTTTCTAAAGCTTCAAGATTCTCATGGTCTAGATCATCAAATTCAACGCCACCATGTAATTTTAAAGCTCTAATAGTTGCGACTAAAACTACAGCATTAGGATTCAAATTACCTGTACGACATTTTATATCAAAAAATTTTTCAGCACCTAAATCACTAGCAAAACCAGCTTCAGTAATAACTAATGGCGATAATTTTAAAGCAAGTCTTGTTGCTATTAAACTGCTACAGCCATGTGCAATATTAGCAAATGGCCCGCCATGAACAAATACCAAATTGTGTTCTTGTGTTTGAACAATATTTGGCTTTAATGCTTCTTTCATGAGTTTTAAAATAGCAACCGATATCTTTAAGTCTTCTAAATAAACTGGTTTATCATCAAATGTATAAGCAACTATGATTTTTCTAACTCTATTAATAAAGTCAGTTTCATCCTTTGCTAAGCACATTATTGCCATTAATTCACTTGCAACAGTAATCTGAAAATGATCTTCCCTTTTTATACCATTTTTATCACTTCCTAAGCCAATATTAATGGTACGAAGTTCACGGTCATTCATATCAAGTGAGCGCTTCCAAACAATTTTATTTGGGTCGATATTAAGCTCGTTACCTTGATAAATATGATTATCGATAACAGCACTTATTAAATTAATTGAACTAGTTAAGGCATGCATGTCGCCAGTAAAATGCAGATTAATATCTTCATGAGGTTCAATCGTTACTTTGCCTCCACCTGTGGCTCCGCCTTTTAATCCAAATACTGGACCTAAACTAGGTTCTCTTAAACAACCTATTGCCTTTTGTTTGATTTTGGCAAGTCCATCTATTAAAGCAATGGTTGTTGTCGTCTTTCCTTCACCAGCTTTTGTAGGAGTTATGGCTGTTACTAAAACAAGCTTACCATCTTCGTTATTTTTGACCTCATTCCATATCTTTTTAAAGTCCACTTTTGCTTTGAAATTTCCGTAATATTCAAGAAAATCCTCGCAAATTCCAAATTTTTTTGCAACTTTACCAATATTATCTAACTTCATCTTTATATCTCCTCAAGAGTTCTTTTATTACATAAGAACTCATTAATAAGCCTGCTGCATTAGGAACAAACGCCATTGAAGAAACAACTTGTCCGCTAACTAAAGGTTCTTCTAAAGAAGCAACAACATTAATCTTTTTTAAATCAACATTTTCTTTTCTTAATAAGTAACGAAACTTTTTAGCTAAAGGGTCACCGCTTGTCTTATCAAGGCGTGTAATTATTAATTTTGAAGGGTCTAATCGATTGCCTGTACCCATTGATGCAATTAATGAAATATCATTATTAATTGCAAATTTAGCTAATAATACTTTAGCCGCAATATCATCTATGCAGTCAACAATATAATCAATTCCTTTTAAAAAAGAAAAATCAGTTTCTTTATCAATAAAAATATGTTTTTCTTCAAGGTTTAAGTCTTCTCTAATTTCTAAAAGTTTTTCCTTTAAAACTTCACTTTTAAAATGACCAACATCTTGACTAAAATAAGCCATTTGTCGATTAAGATTTGTAGCATCAACCTTATCGCCATCAATTAAAAGTAAATTTTTGACTCCACTTCTTACTAAAGACAAAGGGACAATTGAGCCTACGCCACCTAAACCAATGACAACAATTTTAAAATTTTTAATTAGATTAAAATCGTCACCTAATAACAATTTGCTTCTTGTATCAATTAAATCATTCATTTATATTAATCCATTCGACATTGTCAAATTGATGTTTGAAGAAAGTCATCTGCCTTTTAGCATAATGATGAGTATTGTTTTTAATCATCTTTTTAACTTCTTCAGCATCATCAGATAGCAAAAATTCTTTATAGCCAATCGCTTGTAGTCCTCTTAAAGAATTATCATAATTTTTAAATAAATTACGAGCTTCTGCTTCGAGTCCGTCTTCAAACATTTTATCTACTCTTTGATCAATTCTTTCATAAAGAAGAGATCTTTCAATATTTAGTCCAATAAACTTAACTTCAGGATAAATAAGTTTATTTTTACCATTTTCATTTAGTTCATTCTTACTTTTTTTATGAGTTTCATAAATATATAAGGCTCTTAATAATCTTTTACGATTATTAACACCAATTTTTAAGGCATCATCATGGTCAATCAAAAGTAAACGATTATAGAGTTCTTCATTTGATAATTCCTTTAAAAAGTCATCATCCATTTTCTCTTCTTTTAAAAACTTATAATCAAATAAAGCAGCTTTTAAATATAAGCCGGTTCCGCCAACCATAATAATATCTTTATTTTTAAACTTACTAATTAATGCACGAGCTTCTTCTTGATAACGACTAACATTATAATCTTCAGTTATGGAAACAAAATCATATAGAAAATAACGCCCGGAATTTAGCTCATCTTGACTAGGTTTTGCTGTTCCTTTATTAAGTTCTTTATAAACTTGAAAAGCATCAAAATTTATAATTGGAGCATTATATTTTAATGATAATTTTTCTGCAAAATCACTTTTTCCAGAACATGTTGGACCTAAAATAGCATAAATCATAAATCTAAAAGTTCGCTAATTTCTTCAAGCAAGTTTTCGTTTTCTTCTTTTGATATAAAGTAGTTATGCAAAAGAGGATCATTATTAAATGATTCCATCTTAATTTTAGCGTATTCTCTTCTTTTTTCAGTTGGAAGAGAAATATAATCCGAAGTAATAATCTTTTTAACGTCTTCTTCCAAATAACCGCTATTGAGTAAAGCCGTTTTTAAAGATATATACTCTTGATAAATCTCACTTCGAGTAATCTTGTTTCTAATTTGACTAATAAGTTTTTCAGTTTCGTTTTCAATCATTTATCAATTCACCAATTAAAGAATATACATGTGATTCTGTAACTTTAACTTTTACTAGTTTTCCAATTAAAGACTCATCGCCTTTAAAATGAATAATTTTCATATTATATGCATATCCAGAAAGCATATTTTTGTTCTTTTTACTTTCTCCATCTACCAAAACTTCAAAGGTTTTACCAACCATTTCGTCAGCGTGTTTTTTAAAGTTTATTTCTAAAGCATCAACTAATTCTTTAAAACGTTTAACTTTCTCATCATAGGTTACATTATCAACAAGTCGAGCTGCTGGTGTTCCTTTTCTTGGAGAATAGATAAAAGTAAAAGCGCTAGTATAATCAGCTTTAAGAGCAAGATCTACAGTTTCCTTAAACTCTTCATAACTTTCATTTGGAAAACCAACAATAATATCAGTAGATAAAGCAATATTAGGAATTTTATTTCTAATACGGTCTACAAGATCTAAATACTCTTTAGAAGTATACCTTCTACCCATTCTTCTTAAAGTTTCATCACTTCCGCTTTGAACAGGAAGATGAATGTATTTCATGATATTATCGTGGCGAGCAATAACATCAATTACATCGTCATGAAAATCGCTTGGATACGAAGTTAAAAATCTTAAACGAGGCATTCCTAAAGATGCTACTTTATCTAAAAGCATCGCAAAAGTCGTTCCATCTTTTAAATCTTTACCATAACTATCAACATTTTGACCAAGTAAAGTAATCTCCTTATAACCAGCATCGACAAGTTCTTTACATTCAGATAAGATATCATTAATATTACGACTTCTTTCTTTTCCTCTAGTATATGGAACTATACAATAAGTACAAAATTTATCGCATCCATACGAAATATTAACATAAGCCTTATAATCATCAATTCTCGTAACAGGCATTTTTTCAATGATGTTACCTTCTTTAGATAAAACATCAACATGACGAGAATGCTTTTTATCTTTGATAAACTTTTCAAGTAAATTTAAGATATCTTCAAGGTTATGAGTGCCAAAGAAAATATCAACGTGAGGAAATTTATTTAAAACATCTTCAACAATATGTTTTTGCTCAACCATACAACCACAAAGCATCAAAATTAAATCTTTATTTTTTGCTTTAAGATTTTTAAATTGACCAATTTCTCCATAAACCTTATCTTCAGCATTTTCTCTAACGGCACAAGTATTTAAAACTGCAATTGTTGCTTCTTCTGGATTTTCAGTTTTTTCCATCCCGATAAGAGATAATAAACCCATTATAGTTTCTTCATCTCGATAATTAGCTTGGCAACCATAAGTTCTAATAAATACTTTTTTATGAGCAAATTTATCGATTAACTCTTGTGAAGGAGTATAAGAAAAGTTAACAGTTTCAATCTTTCCAACTCTTGTTCTGGCCTTATCTAAATCAGGCATTGATTCAATAATTACGTTTCTTCCCATAGTTAACCTTTCTTATTAATAATATATAAAGGGATAATTTCTTCACCTTTAAATGTCAAATCGTCAAATTTTAAAATAACGGCGGAAAAAAGTTTATCATCATCATCAAGATAGGTAAATCTTTTTGTTTCGTCATGTTTGATAATGCGTTCTACAACACTATTAATTTCAGTACCTAAAACGCTATTATATGACCCACACATCCCAACATCAGTTATATATAAGACTCCAGTATTTAATATTTGAGCGTCTCGAGTTTGAACATGTGTGTGAGTACCTAAAACAGCACTTACGCTATTTTTCAAAGCGTAGGCCAAGGCTTTTTTCTCACCTGTTGATTCAGCATGAAAATCGATAATATGAATATCACTAATATCGTCTTCAATTACATTTAATACTTCTAAATAAGGATCTTTTACTGGAAAGGAAGAAAATGCACTCCCAAGTAGATTAGTAACTCTAATTGAGATTCCATCTACATCAAACACTTTGCTTCCTTCACCAGGAAAATCTTCAATTAAATTTAGTGGACGTATCAATTTATCAGTTCTTTCAATATAATTCTCTATGTCTTGTCGATCTTTGTAGTGATTACCTAAAGTAACACAATCAACTCCATTTTTAATTAGAAAATCATAATGATTTCGGTTAATTCCTCGTCCTCTTGAAATATTCTCACCATTAGCAATAACAAAAGATATGTTATATTTCTTTTTTATGGTATTAAGATTATCAACTAAAGCTTTTCGACCAACTTTTCCAACAATATCACCAATAAATAATATATTCATTATTTAGCTGTCTCTTGTGCTCGATATTCTCTAATGACATTAACCTTAATTTGACCTGGATAAGTCATTTCATTTTCAATACGTTCTTTGATATCATGAGCTAATTTGAAAGCTTGTAAGTCATTAATCTTTTCAGGAATAACCATGACACGTACTTCTCTACCAGATTGCATTGCATAGCAACTTTGAACACCATCATATGATTTACAAATAGATTCAAGTTGCTCAACTCTTTTAATATAGCTTTCAAGTGTTTCACTTCTTGCTCCTGGTCTAGCAGCTGATAAAGTATCGGCAGCTTGAACAAGATAAGCAATAATTGATTTTGCTGGTACATCACCATGATGTGATTCAATAGCATTAACTACTAAATCATTTTCACCATACTTTTTAGCAAGTCTTGCCCCAATTTCAACGTGACTCCCTTCAACTTCATAGTCAAGACCTTTACCTAAGTCGTGGAGTAAAGCAGCGCGTTTTGCAAGTTGAACATTTAAACCAAGTTCACTAGCCATTGCTCCACAAATTTGAGCGGTTTCAACTGAATGAGTTAATTGATTTTGACCATAACTTGTACGATATTTAAGACGTCCAACAAGAGTTACAAGTTCTTTATTCATATTAGAAATACCAAGTTTAGCAACAGCGTCTTCTCCAGCTTTTCTAATAATATCATTAACTTCTTTAGTACATTTATTAGCGACTTCTTCAATTCTTCCAGGTTGAATACGTCCATCCTTAATAAGTGTATTTAAAACTCTTGAAGCTACTTCTCTTCGAATTGGGTTAAAGCAAGAAATTGTTATAGCTTCAGGAGTATCATCGATAATAATATCGACTCCAAGCAATTGCTCTAAAGATTTAATATTTCTTCCTTCTCTACCGATGATTCTACCCTTCATTTCATCACTAGGAAGAGAAATAGTTGTAACAGTTCTTTCATTTGTTACATCTTGAGCATTTCTAGCCATTGCCATTGCTAAGATTTCACGGGATTTATCATCAGCTTTTCTTTCAGCTTCATCCTCTTTTTCTTTCATGAATTTAGCAATATTTTGAGTTTCTTTTTCTTCAACTCGACGATAGATTTCTTCTCTAGCTTCTTTTTCTGTAAGATTAGAAACTTTTTCGAGTTCAGCAAGAATAGAGTTAATTTTTTCGCTTAAAATTTCACCTTTTTTCTTGTTGTCCTCAATTTGTCTATCAAGATTCTTTTCTTTATTTTCTAAAGCATTTTCTTTTTTGAGTAAAGCTTGATCACGAGCATCAATTGATTGTTCTCTTTGAAGAAGTTTATTTTCTTGAACAATGACTTCTTGTTTTCTTTCTTTAATGTCCTTATCAGCTTCTTGCTTCATTTCAAAAACTGTTTGTTTAGCGTCAATTTGCGCATTTTTTTGAATTTTTTCAGCCTTTAAATTAGCATCATTAATAATCTTTTCAGCGTTAGAATTTGCTTTTTTAACCTTTTCTTTTGCTAAAAAATAAACGCCAAAACCACCAAGCAAAGCGCCAATTATTAAAACAGCAATAGCAATTACGCAGACAATCCAAATTTCAATGCCTGAGCCAGAGGCATCGGCAAATACATTTAAAAACTTATCCATCTTCTAATCCTTTCTACGTTAAAGGATTATGCAAATAATTTATGTTACTCCCCAAGGAGAAAATTCATTCAATCTATATTTCAACTTCCGGTTCTTTTTTAATTGAGTCTTTAGCCAAAACTTCTTCTTTAACTCTTTTAAAGATATCTTGGTTTTCACGAAGATAGGCTTTAGCTGTTTCGCGCCCTTGACCCATTCTTTCGCCATAGACTTCATACCAACTTCCAGCTTTTTTAACAATTCCTTTTTGGATCGCTAAGTCTAGAAGTTCACCTTCTTTTGAAATTCCTAATCCGTAAATGATATCAACCTTACAGCTTCTAAAAGGTGGAGCAACTTTATTTTTGACAACTTTAATATTACAAACGTTGCCAATTATACTATTGCCTTCTTTAATTGCTTCAGATTTACGAATATCAATACGTACTGAAGAATAAAATTTAAGAGCTCTCCCACCAGTTGTGGTTTCGTTACTGCCATAAATTACCCCAACTTTTTCTCTTAGTTGATTAATGAAAATTACAGTACAATCATTTTTATTTAAAATGGCTGTAATTTTTCTCATAGCTTTCGACATCATTCTTGCTTGAAGTCCAACATTAGAATCAATCATTTGTCCTTCAAGTTCGGCTTGTGGAACTAAAGCAGCAACACTATCAACAATAATTAAGGAGAAAACTCCACTTTTTGCTAGAGTCTCAACGATTTCTAATGCTTCTTCGCCACTATCTGGCTGAGAAAGAATTAAATTATCAATATCAACTCCTAAATTTTTTGCATAATCAGGATCGATACTATTTTCAGCATCGATATAAGCAGCAAGACCGCCTTTTGCTTGAACTTCCGCGACCGCCGTTAAAGCAAGGGTTGTTTTGCCACTACTTTCCGGACCATATATTTCAATAATCCTTCCTTTTGGGTATCCACCAATTCCAAGACAGTTATCTAAAAGAATACTTCCGCTAGAAATGGCTTCAACGTCAACACTAGGTTTGTCGCCTAAACGAACAACAGTACCTTTGCCGAATTCATGCTCGATTTGAGCAAGAACTTCTTTTAATGCGTCCTTATTAATTACTTTGTTTTCAGACATAAAAACTCCTTTCACTAATACAAACGCATGAATTAAGAAAAAATTTAAAAAAATTTTAAATAATGCTTAAAAGTGCATTAATTGCGGCTTGTACTGAATATTCTCTATTTTCTTCTCTACCTAATTCTAAATGTAGAGGAATTGGCCAAACTTGACCTTTATAAACAATGGCAATATAAATTTCGCCAACATTTCCGCCTTCTTCATTAGTTTCAGGGCCGGCATTGCCTGTAAAAGCAACACAGACATCAACGCCTAAAACTTTTTGGCCTTTAATTGCCATTTGTTGACATACTTCATAGCTTACAACACCATGCTCCTCAATATAAGCAGCAGGAATCCCAAGCAAGTTTTCTTTTAATTCTTTTGAATAAGTTACAAGAGCACCTTTAAAAGTTTTACTTGCTCCACTAACATCGGTAATGGTTTTTCCAAAAAGTCCACCAGTAAAGCTTTCGATTGAGCCTAAGGTAAGATTCTTTTCGGTTAATCTTTCGACTAACATTTGAGCATTATTCATTATTTTCCCTCCTCGTAAAATAGGTATTTAATGTTTTGTTTTACATAAATGATGCCACTTAAAACACTAAAGAATGTGGCAATATAACATAGCCAATCGCTAATATGTAAATAAGCTGGCCAATTATAATCAAAATATGAAAATGGGAAGCCGTTTAAAAAGACAACAATGATTGCAATCATTTGTGTGACTGTCTTTAACTTACCAAAGATATTTGCCGCAACAACTACATTCTTTTTAGCAACCATAAAGCGTAATCCATCAACGACTAGATCACGAATTACCATAATGATAACTAAGAAGAATGCAAATTTTTGATTTCCCACTAAACTAGCAAAATTTAAACTTAAAAAAATCATCATTGAATTGATGAGCATTTTGTCAGCGATTGGGTCTAAAAATTTTCCTAAATCAGTAACTTCATTATTCTTTCTTGCCAAATATCCATCTAAAAAATCAGTCATGGAAGCTACTAAAAAGACAAACATCAAAATAAGCATTATCCAATTAATAGTAGCGCCACCTTCATTTAAAGCGATATCTCCAACTTCTTTAATTGAAAAAACTTGGAATTCATCGAGGAAATATAAAACAATTATTCCAATAATCAAAAGAGTTGCAAGAGCAATTCGAGCTAAAGTTATTTTTGTTGGCAAATTAATTTTCTTCATACTTCAATCACGAGCGAGTAATTCAGTCCATAAGCCTAGTTCTGTTATATGTAACCATTTATCTAAGTTTTCACTTACCAGTCTTGATTCAGTTCTCTTGACTAGTTTCCTCTACCAAAATTTGAGTTTCTTGCTTAAGGGGTTTACCGCGTTTCACTTTGAAGTTTCCTTCAAATTCGTCACTGTGGCACGTTAAGAAAAATCATCATGAGCATAAGCTTTTAGACTATTTTCGCCGTTACTTTCTCCAAAGTACCTAGTTTTATTTATTCAACTAGCATAATCACTACAATCATCGCAGATTGTGCAAGCCAGGACTTTCCTCTACCTACACAAGTTAGGCAGCGGTTACATAGACTGAAATTTATTTAACTTTATTAGGATCAACACCAAGCTCATAAAGTTTTCTTTCATAAGCTCCACATTTTTGCAAAAGCTCAAGATTATCAAGTGAAGATTGATGAGAACTCATTAAAGCAATATTTTTACTTTTTTGAATAGAGATCGCTTGATCTTTATCACGTAAATTTGCTTTTAATGTTTCATTATCTCTTTTTAAGGAGATAATTTCAGCATTTAATCCATCAATTTCTTTATCGATACTACGATAATCTTCAAGAATTTTATCCAAAAAAGTATCAACTTCTTCTGGATCATATCCATTAGCCGATTGCTTAAATTTTTTGTTTAAAATATCTTTTGAACTAAGGCGTAATTTCATAGAAATCCTAACTCCTTAATTATAATTTAAAATCATGCTTTATTCAATCTATCTAAGTAGATAATTTTAACCCTTTTTCTATAGAAAAAATATCAATTTCAAGGCATTTTATAGATGGCAAAAACCAGAATAAAATTGAAAATTATAGCCTTGATTTTTATAATTTTAATTGTGAAATTTATTAGACGAATTGTAAAAGATTGTAACAGTATTGTTTTCTTAGATTTTGAAGCCACTGATTCATCAATGGAAATTATTTCAATTGGCGCAATTAAGGCTGAATTAGATTCTAAAAAACAAATCAAAAGTTATGATAAAGGTTTTAAATGCTATGTATATACAGAAACTAAGATTTCTCCTTTTATTGAAGAAATGACTGGCATCACTAACGAACTTTTAGATAAAGAAGGTATTAGCTTTGAAGAAGCTATTAATCGACTTAGTAAATATGTTGGAGACCCAACTTTTGTCCATTTCTTCACCTATGGAAATTACGACATTAGACTTCTTCATATTGATGCAAAAAACAACGAATTATTGCAAAATAACCTAGTTTTGCAGGTTTTTCGTAAGCATTCAGACTTTTCTAAAATCTTAAATCACTTTGTTAGAAGCGAAACAAATCAGACTTTATCCCTTATTAAAGCTTTAAAAGTATTTAACGTTAAACCTGTCGAACCAATTCATGATCCATTAAGTGACGCCAAAAATTTAATGTTTTTATATGAAGCATTTTTAAAATCTCACAACATTATTCGAGTCCAATATTTAAAAGTTATTGCTAATAATCCTAATTTAGAACCACCTGTTAAAAAGTTATTAAATAAACTAGTAAAAGATAAATCAGTAACTATCGAAGATTTAAATACTTACATTAATGAGGAAATTAGTTAATGCATTTTAAGTTTAAAATTAATGAAAACAATGAGATAGTTAACTTTCAAAATCGTGGAATGGAATTAGAACACGAGCTTAATGAAACTAATTCTTATTATAAAGATAATAAAATTGCTTTAATCAGTAAGCGTCCTACACCTATAAAAGTTGTTAAATGTTTTAACAAAAAGATAAGTGAAGCCTATTTTGAAGAAGCTTCCACTACTGATTACTATGGTGTTTATAAAGGAAAATACATTGATTTTGAAGCAAAAGAAACTACCTCAAAAACTTCTTTTCCTTTAGCTAATTTAAGAGAAAATCAAATAGAACATATTAAAAGCGTCATCGAAAATAAAGGTCTTTCTTTTTTAATTGTTTCTTTTACTGATATTGAAAAATACTATCTTTTGTTAGGAAAAGATTTAATTAGTTTCATTGATTTAGATCAAAGAAAAAGCATCCCTCTTTCTTACTTAAAAGAAAAAGGATTTGAAATAAAAAGAGGCTTAATTCCACCTCTTGATTATCTTGCTGTTTTAGGTAAAATAGTTGAGTTTTAAGGGTTTTTTGTGCAAATTCCTGCTAATTTACAGCCTTCACACTTAGGTGAAATAGCTTTACAATAATATCTTCCAAAATGAATAAATTGATGATGTAATTTAATCCAATTTTCTTTTGGAAAGTCTTTTTTAAGTTTATTTTCAACAGTTAAAACATCGTCTTTTTTCTCAGCTAGTTTAAAGCGTTTAGCTAAACGTTCAACATGTGTGTCAACTGGAAATTCTGGAATTTTAAAAAGTTCAACACGCACAACATTAGCCGTTTTATTGCCTACACCCGGTAAAGACATTAAATCATTTTTATCGCTTGGTACTACTCCATTAAAGCGAGTTAAAAGTTCATGGACAATACCTTTTAAATTCTTGGCTTTATTTTTATAAAGCCCAAGTGATTTAATATTGCTTTCGATTTCTTCTATTGTTAAAGAATCAATTTCTTCTAAACTTTTATATTTTTTAAAGAATGGTCCAGTTACTAAATTAACTTTTTTGTCAGTGCATTGAGCACTTAACATAACTGCAATTAAAAGACCATAATCAGAATTATAATCTAATTCACATTTTGGATTAGGCAAAATTTCATCAAAATATTTTTGTATGATTATGCATTTCTCTTCTTTATTCATGATCATTAATTACATCTTGTCTAATTCGTTTAATAATGGCTCGATCTATTTGATTAATTGAAGTATATCTTTTGCTTTCTGCTTCTTTTAAAGATTCTTTAATAAATGGGAAGTTAGAAGAATCGGCAAGCCAATCACTAATACGATTTATTTCAACTGGCGTCAAAGATCGATTGAATAATTTTTCAAGTCTTTCATAAGTCTCTTCTCTTAGTTCTTCTGCTTCATCATTTTCTTTTAATTCAATATCAGTAAAAATACTTTCTTGAAATTTTCGATATAAAATCTTTTTTAAAGGTTCGATTGAAATTGATAAACTATTCCCTTCAAGAATAACTTCTAATAATTTCCTCTCGTAAAGTTTAGCTAAAATATCATCAATCTTTTTTTCGTCGTAATTCATACTTAAAGCTAAAGAAGATGAATTAAATACCTTGTTTCCTTGACTTATTAAATGATCAACTATTAAAACAACAGCTAGTTCTTCTTCACTTAAGCCAATTTTTTTATAAAATTCAATTAATAGATATGAAAAGTTGATTGCGTTTGCGTTATTAAAATTCATAATTTTCACCTTTCGATATTTTATCAAATTTACGTTTTTCTTCTATAATTTTGCCTTCTTTTATAGTAGAAATTAAATCTTTATTTTCTTTTAAAGCTTTTAAAGTTTCTCTTTCTGGAGTTAAGTCATATTCAACAATAAATCTTTTTGCTCTTAAAATACGTAAAGGGTCTTCTTTAATACGTTTAGTTGGATCTCCAATAAATCTTAAAATTTTGTTATTAAGATCACTCACACCATCTTTAGAAACATCTTTTACTTTATAATCTTCATCAATATAGATTGCATTAATGGTAAAATCTCTTCTTTTATAATCTTCATTAATATCTTTTATAAATTCGATTTTACTAGGATGACGTAAGTCTAAATATCTGCTTTCTTTTCTTAAAGTAACGATATCACAGTGCTTATTGTTAACTTTTAAAGAAAGGGTCCCAAACTTTTTATAAGTTGCATTGCAATCTAAAAAGCTTAGAACTTCATCCGGAGTTGCATCTGTTACAAAGTCATAATCTTCAATTTCCCTTTTCATCAAAAAATCACGACTGGTTGATCCAATCATATAAAGATGAAAATTATGTTCTTTAAAAACCTTTTTTAAATATTCAAAAATTTCGTTCATTGTGAAGATTATAAACGAAATTTTTAAAAATAGAAATTATCAAACACTAGTTTGATTATTTTACGCTTTGTTTTAAGCCTTTACTTGGTTTAAATCCGATAGTTTTTGTTGCTGGAATTACAATCTTTTCGTGATTGCCAACTGGACTTGTTCCAGTACGTGATTTTCTACTTTTAACTTGGAAAACACCAAATCCTGAAATTTTGACCTCTTCACCACGAGATAAGCATTGTTGTATCTCTTCAAATAAGATGTCTATAAATTTTTCTGCGTCTTTTTTACTGGAGCCATAAGCCTCCGAAATAGCTACAACTAAATCTGCCTTGTTCATAATTTCTCCCTTTTTTAAATTTAATCATGTAATTTTGTTTTAATCAATATTTAGTGATTAAAACAAACTAACTCTGTTTTTTAACAAGTTTAATTATTCAAACTTCATTAGGAATGTCAATAAAAATTTCTATTTAATTCCTTCATATCTTTAATATAAAGTATTTAGCAAAAAATTTTAAGAATTAATTTTAAAACGATATTAATCGAACGTTTCCATTTTTAAAGGTCTAAGCATTAAGTTTTGAACAGTTAGATTAATATCTTTAAATTCATAAAGAATATCATAAAGCGCATTTATAATTGGCGTATCGATATTTTCTTCTTTAGCTAGCTGATGAATTACCTTAATTGTATATAAGCCTTCAATAGTAATCTTGTTTTCTTCTATAACCTTTTTAGCGTTTTGACTTTTGCCAATTAAAAAGCCAAAGCGATAATTTCTTGATTCTTCAGAGTTACAGGTTAAAACGAGATCGCCAACTCCAGTTAAACCAAAAAAAGTATCCTTATTAGCCCCATTTTTAACGCCAAAACGAGTCATTTCAGCAAGACCACGAGTAATTAAGGCTGACTTTGTATTTTCATTAAAACCTAAGCCTTTTATTAAACCACTAGCAATAGCGATGGCGTTTTTTATACTAGATCCATATTCAGAACCAATAACGTCATTACTTACATAAACTCTAAAGTAATTATTCGAGAAAAGATTTTGAACTTCTTTTGCAAATTCAAGCGAAGAAGAAACGCTATTTAAACAGGTTAAGTTATGTTTACAAACTTCACTTGCAAATCCTGGCCCTAAAATAGATGCAAGATCACAAAAATACTCTTTCTTTAGATTTAAAGAAATATATTCTTGAATTCTTTTATTTGTCGAAGGCTCTAAGCCTTTGGTTGCATTGATAATTTTAATTTTCTTATTTAAGCGCTCGTTAAGTTCATCTATTGCATCTTTTATACTTTTACTAGGAACAGCTAGTAAAACATAATCAGATTCATTTAATAGAGCAAAATCATTAACTGCTAAAATATTTTTGTTTAAAAAAACATCTGGAAGATATTTACTCAAGGTGTGTAAATTATTAATTTCATTTTTGTTTTCGTTGTGACGAGTATAAACAAAAACTTCATTACCGTTTTCTGCTAAAACATTACTTAAGGCCAAACCCCAAGCTCCACTTCCTAAAGTAAAAATTTTCATTACTTTCTTTTCCTTAAAACAAGATTAATTGGCGAACCCATAAGTTCAAAAGATTCTCTAATTCTATTTTCAATATATCTCATATATGAAAAATGCATATAGTGAGGATCATTGACGAATAAGGCAATTGTTAATGGTTTAGAAGCAACTTGTTGAGCATAGTAAATTCTAACTCTCCCACCATTAAAATCCGGTGTTTCATTCATCATTTGAGCTTCTTGAATAATCTCGTTTAAAACACTTGTTTTGATTTGGAAAATATAAGATTCGTAAACTTGATCAATTAAATCAAATAAATCATTTACTTTTGTTTTATTTAAAGCACTCAAATAAATAACTGGAGCATAATCTAAAAATTTAAATTCTTTACGAATATTTTTAGTAAACTCAGCTTGTGTGTTATTGTCCTTTTTAACTAAATCCCATTTATTAACAACAAGGATAATGGCTTTTTTTGCTTCAACTGCATAGCCAACAACATGCTTATCTTGTTCAGTAATTCCTTTTTCTCCATCAATAACAAGTAAAGCAATATCACTATTATCAATTGCTCTTAATGCTCTTAAAGCGGCAAATTTATCAATAGCTTCATAAATTTTTCCACGTTTTTTTAGACCAGCTGTATCTATAACAACATAATCTTTTTCATTTCTTGTAAATGGTGTATCAATTGCATCACGAGTTGTTCCTTCAATATTCGAAACAATAACTCTTTCTTCATTTAATATCGCATTGCATAAACTTGATTTGCCAACATTAGGCTGACCAATAATACAAAACTTAACATCATCGTCTTCAATATTTTCTTCATTTTCAGGAATATAGGAAACAATCTTATCTAAGATATCACCAATTCCGACTCCATGAGCGCCACTGACTGGAATTGGGTCACCTAAACCTAAAGAATAAAACTCATAAATATTGTTTTTTAAATGATTGTCGTCAATTTTATTAACAGCAAGAATAATTGGTTTATCTGTTTTATAAAGCATTCTAGCGACCATTTGATCATCATCAGTTAAACCAATCTTACCATCAACTACAACAACAATAATATCAGCTTCATCAATTGCTATTTCAACTTGCGTTCTAATTTGTTCTTGAAAAGGTCTATTTTCTACTTCAATTCCGCCCGTATCAACAACATTAAAATGACGAGTTAACCAACTAGCATGAGAATAAATACGATCTCTAGTAACTCCTCTTTGTGACTCAATAATTGATTTTCTTTCTCCTATAATACGATTAAAAATGGTTGATTTACCAACACTAGGAGCACCAACAATAGCTACTAATTTTCTATTCATTAGTTATTCCTCTTTCTTTTGCTATTGCAATTATTGCATCAACAACTTCTTCAATTGTCATATTTGTTGTATTAACTTCAACACTATCTTCAGCAGGATGAAGAGGACAGAAAGAACGATGCGAATCGATGTAATCTCTTTTATTAATATTCTTTAAACAATCTTCGTAACTTGTTTCGATTCCTTTTTCAAGATTCTCTTTATATCTTCTATTTGCTCTTTCTTCTGCAGTAGCCACTTGGTAAATTTTTAAATCAGCATTTGGCAAAACATAGGTTCCAATGTCTCTACCATCCATGACTACACTTTTATTAGCAGCAATTTGTCTTTGAAGTTCAACAAGATGTAAACGGATGTTTTTATAGCTAGCAATATAACTAACGTTATTTGCTACTTCATTTTCTCTGACCTTTTTAGAAACATCTACATCGTTTAATGTAATATTATTTTTATCATCAAAAGAGATAGAAATCTTTCCGATTAATGAATCACTTTCTTTTTCGTTTGTTGGATCAAGTCCTGCTTCAATAACAGCTAATGTAAAAGCACGATACATTGCTCCTGTATCAATATATGTAAAATTTAAACGTTTAGCGATTAATTTAGCTACAGTGCTTTTACCGCTAGCGCTAGGACCATCAATTGCAATCGAATAATTTTTTACCATACATTAAACCCCAAATATTTATCACCTAAAAAGAGAAATAGCACAATTAAAGCAGTAATCAAAACGACAACAAAGATAAAATAAAAGAATCTTTTCCATCTCCTTTTTGATGTATAGATATCGTAAACAGACTTCTCAAGTTGTTTTTCTTCCCTTTTATCATAAGAATGTTTATTACCAGGTTGTTGATTTTTTTGAGTTAAACTTTCCTTAGTTTCTTTTAAAACTTGCGAAATGGTTTTAGATTCTTTTTTTTGCACATTTTCATTTTCAAAAGAAAGAGAAGAATTTTTAATTTCTTCTCTATATTCTTTATACTTTTCGGTTCTAGTAACGTGCTTTCTCATGTCAATTACTATACCAAAATTAAATACATTTTTATATATTAAAAACTTACAAGTAATCCGCCTGTTAAAGCGTAAAAAGCGCATAAACCTCGATTATCTTCGACAATAATCGAATCAAATTCATATTCTTCTTCGATTAGTGCTTTCAATAATAAAGCGCTTTCTTTATTTTGAGTGTGTGAGATAACACAGGTTCTGCCTTTTGTTACAGGGCACATTAATCCAATGTTATGAACAAGACGTTTTAAAACGCCTTTGATGGTTCTAACTTTTTCTTTAATCTTAATTTCACCGCCTTCACCATAGCAAAGTGGTTTAATAGCTGCAAGTTGAGCAATAAAAGCTACAACTTTACTCATACGACCATTTTTAACAAGGTTATCAAACTTATCTAAAACAAATAATAATTGAATTGAATCACGATACTTTAATAATTCTTCTTTAATTTCACTAAATTCTTTACCACTCTTTATTAAAGAATAAGCTTTATCAACTATAAGTCTCATTGCACCAGCAGTTAACATGCTATCGATAATAAGAATATTATCTTTATTCTTACTCATATCTCTAGCAACACAAGCACTGTTATAGCAGCCGCTTAGTTTTTGACTAATAGTTACACAAATTACATATTCTGAATCCTCAAAATGATTTAAAAAATCTTGTGGTGATGGACAAGAAGATGTACAAGCTTCTTTTGAAGACTCTACTTCTTTTAATAAATCATCAACATTAAGTTCGTCATTATCAACAAATTCTTGTTTGCCAACTCTAATAGTTAAAGGTATGACATTAAATCCGACTTCGCTATCAATGATATGATTGCTTAGTAAATTTGAACTACTATCAACACAAATTCTATACTTCATAAATTCTCCATTCTGCGTATTTTTAAAATACAAAAATTAATATAACTAACCTCATACTCACTAAAATTATAGTAATAAAATTATTTTTTTAAAACATATTTATAAATTGACTACTTATTATCTACAATTTTTCCACTAATAATGTACTAAATATCTACTAAATATGTATTTTATGGCATTATTCTATTTTCAAAATAATCGATGAATTTATTCTTTAAGCATGCTAAAATCATAAGGGCGCATAAAAATGGCAAAAATAGTATTAGTTGGCGGAGGTTCCGCTAGTGGCAAAACTTACGTAATTGATCAAGTTATCGACAAACTCGGGAAAGATAATATTACCCACTTCTCTATTGATGACTATTACAAAGATCTTTCAAATCTTGCACTTGAAGAAAGAAAGAAACAAAATTTTGATCACCCAAAAGCTTTTGACTGGAAGTTAATGAGACTTCAACTTTCAATGCTTAAAGATGATAAACCTGTAGATAAACCTACTTATGATTATGTAGAACATAACCGTGCAGAAAAGGTTGTTCACGTTGTTCCTAGCAAATTAATTATTGTTGAAGGCATTATGGCTTTAGTCAACAAAGATGTTCGTGAACTAGGTGATTTAAAAATCTTTATTAACGCAAGTCGAGAAAGACGTCTACTTCGAAGAATGGATAGAGATATTCATGAAAGAGGTAGAGATCAAGAATCTATCGTTAATCAATACTTCTCCACTGTTCAACCAATGTATGAAGAAATTATTGGTCCTTCGCAATATTACGCCGATTTGATTGTAAATAACGATGGGTACGACAATAAATCAATTGAAGTTATCTGTGCTGTATTAAAAGACGTAATGAACGGAAAGATAAAATAATATTGATTTAAGAAAACTATTAAGCAGAGTTTAAAGCTCTGCTTTTTTAATTGAAAAAAAGAGTTGTTTCTTTACACAACTCTTTCTTCTATCATCCAAACATTGATGACGTTAATAGGCACTGAATCCTATTCTCTTGATTTACAGCTTTTATTATCCTTTTGCTGTTTTTTTAATTCGAGATTTTTATCTCTATGTACTTAATTTATAACCCATTTTTTTGACTTTGACAAGACCTAAAATCAAATAAAATTTTGCTTATAAATTTTAAATAGAGAGATTTTTTTACTTACTAACCGATTAAATACGATAAATAGGCTTTATTTTATAAACTCAAAAAATATCAAAGATCATCTTTAATGACGCTAGATTTTGCATAAGCAGTATTTCTAGCTTCGAAGAAATCAGTTTTTATCATATTGGCATCACTATATTTAGATACCCAGCTCATGCTTTCAGGTTCTCTATCGTAGCCATCAAATAGTTTTCCTAATCCAATTGATGTACTTCTTAAGTTGCCTAGATATTTAATGTAATCCTTAACCATTTGTTCGTTTAAGCCTGGGATATCATTTCCAATAATATACATTCCCCACTCAATCTCTTGTTTGCATCCTTCAAGAAGCATGTCTTTTAAAATTTGCTCATTTTCTTTAGTAAATAATTCAGGTTCTTCTTTTCTTAATTCTAAAATAATCGATTTAAACAACCATAAATGGGTATTCTCGTCTCTATTTATGTATCTAATGTTTTGTACCGAACCACTCATTTTGTTGTTTCTCGCGAGATTATAGAAAAACATAAAGCCACTATAGAAATAAATTCCTTCAAGGATGTAATTAGCAATTAAGACTTTTAAAAAATTAAATGGTCTTTTATCTTCCAAAAATGAGTTATATGCGTTGCCAATAAATTCGTTTCTTTTTAATAAGTGTTTGTCATTTTTCCATTGATATAAGATTTCATTTCTTTCAAATGGTGAGCAAATTGTATCAAGCATATAAGAATAAGCTTGTGAATGTATAGTTTCTTGATAGCATTGAATATTCAAGCACATATTAACTTCATTTGCTGTTATATATTCACCAATATTAGGCAAATTAGCTGTTTGAAGAGAATCAAGGAAAATTAAGAAAGAAAGAATTTTATCGTATGCTCTTTTTTCAGCAGGAGTTAAAGCTTTACGATAATCTTTTACATCTTGATTCATGTTTATTTCTTCTGGAATCCAGAAGTTATTCATCGCTTGTCGATACCAATTACTTACCCAAGGGTATTTCATGTTATTAAAATCGTTTAAATTTGTAGTGTTTCCGCCAATCATTCTTCTTTTATTAACTTCAATATCTCCATTTGGGTTGAATAATTGTTTATGTGGCATTAATTCATCTAATTTAATTGTCATAATTGTCCTTTCAAATATATTAGTAGATAATTAGTAGATTTTTAGATATAAATCTAGTAGTTAATTAGCACAACCTTCGCACTCTTCAACTTCTAACGACTTACTTCTAACGTAATAAATTGTCTTAACTCCGTTTTCCCAAGCCTTAATATAAAGTTCTAAAATTTGACGCATCGAATAGTCATGAGTTATATAAAGGTTAACACTTTGAGCTTGGTCTACATGTCTTTGTCTAACCCCTGCTGCTCTTACACTCCAAATTTGATTAACTTCGTGAGCTGGTTTATAGAACATACTATTTTGATGAGTAAGTTCAGGTGCAACTCTAGGAATCATTTCACCTTTTTTCTCTTCGTAGAAGAAAGTCTTCATAATTGGATCAACTCCAGCTGTTGTTCCAGCAATAATTGATGTTGATGAAGTTGGTGCAACTGCAAGTAAATAACCATTTCTCATTCCATAATCATGAACACTCTTAGCGAGATTTGTCCATCTTTCGCTAACATAGTTTCTACTAACGAAATAATTTCCGTTATCCCATTCACTTCCATCAAACAAACTATATTTACCCTTTTCAATGGCTAATTTATTGCTAGCTTCAATTGCATAGTAATTTATATTTTCAAAAAGAGAATCAACATAGTTTAAATGCTCTTCGCTTTCCCAATAGATTTTCTTTTTAGCGAGTAAATGATTATATCCGCTTACTCCAAGTCCTATTGAACGATATTTTTGTGTTGTGAGCTTTGCATATTCAAGAGGATATAAGTTAATGTCTATAACGTTATCTAAAGCTCTTATTGCCGTTTCTACGACACATTTTAATGTATCTTGGTTATCTACATCAAAATTGCCTAAACAAAGCGAAGCTAGATTACAAACAACAAAGTCACCACACTTTGTCTTTTCAACAATAATATCGTCTCCTTCTTTTGATTTAATAGAAGTTTTTTCAATTTCACCTATTGCACTTGTATTTTGAGCAATTTCAGTACAAAGGTTAGAACAATAGATAATTCCCTTATGTTTATTTGGGTTAGTTTCATTTACTAAGTCTCTATTAAAAGCAAATGGTGTACCAGTTTCAACAGCAGATTTAATAATCAAGCGTATAATCTCTTTGATTGGAATTTCTCTTTTGTGTATTCTTTCATCATTTACACAATCAAAATATTTATTTTCCCAGTCTTTACCAAAATAATCTTCGATATGATAACCTTTCACATCATAAACTTCTTTTGGATCCATCAAATACCATAAAGCATTAATATTATCTCTAGCTAATTTCCAGAAATAATCTGGGTAGCAAATTGCAGGGAAAACATCATGGGCTTTCATTCTATCATCGCCATTATTAGTTCTTATTTGCAAAAACTCTGGTAAATCCTTATGCCAAACATCTAAATAACAAGCTACAGCTCCCGCTCTAACCCCAAGTTGATCAACAGCTACTGCAACATCATTAACAATTCTAACCCATCTAATAATTCCTCCAGCCGCTCCTTTATAGCCACGGATTGTAGAACCATTAGCTCTAACTTTACCAAAATATAAACCCATTCCACCACCATGCTTAGAAACAGTGGCAAAATTTGTTATCGATTTAAAAATACCATCTAATGAATCTTCTACTGTATCAATAAAGCAACTTGATAATTGATGAAATGGTTTACGTGCATTCCCCATTGTTGGAGTAGCTAATGTAAATTCAAGTTTTGATAAAGAGTCATAAAATCTTTTAACCCAATAAAGCTTATCTTTTTCATTCATTGCTAAATGCATAGAAATGGTCAGCCACATTTCTTGTATACTTTCTAAGACTATTCCATTATGATTTTTAGCTAGATATCTTTTCAAAATTAATTCAAAAGAAGAATAGTTAATCAATCTATCTCTAGATTTAACAACCATCTTTTCACATTCATCAATTTCTTCTTTTGTATATTTTTCTAACAAAAATGTTCCATAAATATCGTTATCAACTAAATATTGGATTTTTGAATATAAAGAAGTTATTCCTAATTCTTTTTGAATTTGCTTAAGTTTATTGTTGAATGAATAAATATATAATCTAGAAGCGATATATTCCCATTTAGGAGCTTCAAAACTAGTTAATTCAACTGCTGCTTTAATTAATGCTTTTACCTTGCCTTCTTCACTTGTTTCTTTAGAAAGAAAACTTTTAAATTTTGAAAGTAAATATGATAAATCGTATTCGTCTTCACTAAAATCTTTTTCGATTCCTTTTAAAGTTGCTCTTAAGTCTAAAGTTGTAATTAAAGAAGCTATTTCATCACGATTTGCTCTTTTTTCTTTACGACTATTTCGATAAAGAATATAGCTTTTAGCGCAATCAAAATAGCCAAGTTCCATTAAAGCCTTTTCAACTAAATCTTGAACTTCTTCAACAGTTGGCATTTCTTCTTCAATTGAGTTAACTACTTTACTAGTAATCTTATCTAATTCCTCTTCATTAACTTTATTCTCGACTGATTTAAAAGCTTTACTAATAGCTTTACTAATCTTTTCCTTTTTAAAATCTTCGACTCTACCATCTCTTTTTTTAATTGCTTTAATCATTGTTTTTTCCTCATGCTCTTTGAATAATATCAACTATCGTTTTCTTTGTAATTAATGAATCTTCATTTTTTGAAAAATGGTTAATTTTAGTAGATATTTAGTAGATATTTTTGAATATAGATTCGCTACTTGATAAAATATTGACTATGGAAGAAAAAAAGATATTTAACATCCTTTATGGTCAAAGTGGCGGACCAACTAGCGTAATTAATGCTTCCGCTTATGGTCTAATCAAAGAAGCTAAAAAACATCCAGATAAAATCGGAAAAATATTTGCCATGCATTATGGTATAGAAGGCCTTTTAAAGGAAGATATAATTGATGTTACTTCTCTTAAAGATAAAAACTTAAAAGCTTTGCTTACCACTCCAGGCGCTGCTTTTGGTAGCAATCGTTTTAAATTAAATGATGATGTAAGTGATAAAGATAAATTTGACCGCATCATTGAAATCTTTAAAAAATATAATATACGTTATTTTTTCTATAATGGCGGAAATGATTCTATGGAAACCATATTAAAGATTTCTCGCTATGCAAAAAAAGTAAATTATGAATTATATGCAATCGGTATACCTAAAACCATTGATAATGATTTAATGGAATTTGATCACACTCCTGGCTATCCTAGCGCCGCTAGATTTATTGCTAATGCTGTTAGTTCAATATATTACGATGATGCCAGTTATTTAAAGGGGCGAGTCAATATTGTTGAAATAATGGGCCGAGATACTGGTTGGTTAACCGCTTCTAGTAAGCTTGCTGAATTAAACGGAGCAAAAGTTGATTTAATATACGTTCCTGAAGTAAGTTTTGATACTAATTCTTTTTTAGAAAAAGTTAAAAAGATATATGAAGAAAAGGGACATTGTCTTGTTTGCGTTTCAGAAGGCATTCGCGATAAAAACAGTAAATTAATAGGTGTAATGCAAGAAATGAAAGATACTTTTGGTCATACTCAACTAGGAGGAGTTAGCGTTTACCTTTCTTCTTTAGTTACAAAAGAGTTAGGTTATAAAACTCGTTATATTGAACTTTCACTTCTTCAAAGAGCAAACTCAATCATTCCTTCTTCTATTGATCTTAAAGAAGCTATAAAAGTTTCAAGTTTTGCCTTAAAAAGTGCTTTAGTTGGTAAAAGTCAAAAAGTTGTTACCATAAATCGAATAGTTAAAGGAAATAACTATAAAGCAAAATATTCTTTAACTTCTATTTCTAAAGTAGCTAACAAAGTTAGATATCTTCCATTATCATATTTAAACGAAACGCAAGATAACATTAATGATTCTTTCATAACTTATCTTCTTCCTTTGCTTAGTAGTAAAAAAGATAAAGCTTTATTTGAATCGTTTAAGATATAGTTCTTCTAATTAAAAATACTTAGGTTACCCCTAAGTATTTTTAATAAATTCTTTTTTGATAAAAATTATGCTTTTGTAAGGAATAAATGTTTGAAGAGTATAATCCAAATGATATCAACGATTTGGAGAACAATACCCCAACCCAAGAAAGTATAGATTAAAGCAGCAACAAGATTTAATAAAGTAAATTTTTCTAATACTGCACTCCATCTAATAACAAGTTCAACAATCCAACCAACAACTGGAAGGATGAGCAAGATTATTTGAGCTAATCTTGGTAATTGAAAGAATTTTTTGGCCATTATTTTGCCTCCTTATTTTTATATTTATATTATCTCATAGTTACGCAAATATTTGTTAAAAATAATGATTTTAATCTAAATATTTTAAATCAGGATAACTTAAAAGATCTTTTATTTTAGCACCAGGATAATCCTTTAATAATTTCTTGCTACTTTGATCATTTGAGCTTTTGTTTAACTTTTTATTTAGATAAAAATAATAGGACAAGAGTTGATAAGTTACATCTGAGTATGGAATAGTGTCGTTATCATGAATTGCACGATCTTCCCAGTCATATTCTTCATATTCATCATCGTCGTTTTCATTAGCAAATGCATATTCAATCTTTGATGTGAGAACTTTATATAGCAAATCCTGAGCTTCTTCATAAAGTTTATTAACGATTAATGCACGAAAAGGCATTACCAGTTTTTCTAATGAATCAACTAGGCCATAAACATCTAAATCATTATAATCATACTCATCGTCATCCCAATATTCACCAGTAAATGTTCGAAGATTTAAAAGTTTGCCAACCAAGATTTCTCTTTCTTCATTTTCATCATCATTATCTTTGTGATCATTGATATTTTTGTAATTAGCACCTGATAAAAAAGATAGAATTTCTTTTCTAGCCTTTTCTATTTCCTTAAGATTACCTTTTACAAAGAATTGATTATAAATTAAATCAATAGTCTCTTCATCAGCTAGTTCAGCTAAACCTAAAGCCATTTTAAAACAGCCATCATCTTTATTTTCAATTGCTTTTTTAATTTGTTCTCTTTTATCCATAATTAAAATACATTTCTATTAATTAGAAACTTCCATCATTAGCTTCAAGATATTCAATGAATATATCTTGAATAACAATATTAGTATTAAATACCTCTTCACTTGGAGAATAGTCAGGATTATCAGCAAGATAGTTAATAGTCGCAACATAAGTATACTTGCCACTTCCTTTTGAGCCTTTATAGTAATTACTACTATTATTCCAGGTGTCGAATTGCCCATCAGTTAATTTAGCAATGCAATAAGTATTGTCAAAAGGTAAAACTTTAATTAAATCACGATATGTAAAATCACCAGATTCTGCACTATCTCTAACTCCACCAGTATTATGAAAAGCTGCAGTAACTTTTTGATCATCAATTAAAATTGATTCATGTTTTGGATCATTTGCATAAGCAATCATTGCATCACAAACTAAATCAAGGATGTCATTACGCGATTTATAAGAAGTAAACGTGCAAATAACTCTATCAGCTTGAGCGAGTTCATCGGCATATTTATCTAGTAATGCAGTTATACTATCATCTTCTTTGTCAAATCTTCCTGAATATGCGGTAGAAATTGTTTCAACATCGCTTTTTACTATTTGATAATCATCACCAACTTTTTCAAAATTCAAGACAATATGAGAAACATATTCTCCATTTGATCCACCTTCTGCATAAGGAATATCTTTGTATTTACCAGATTTTTCATCATGATCATGGCCTAAGAAAATACCATCAACATAAGTCTCATTACTTAAGCTGCTAACTTCACAAACTTCTTCATATAAATATGGATCGCCCTCATAGTTATAACAGCCTCCATCATGAGCAAGTAAAATGACGGCATCACAATCATGTTCAGTTTTAAGTTCGTCAGAATATAACTTAATAATTGGTATTTGTTCTTTAAAATCTAAATATCGACTTACACTATAGGTAATATCGGTAGGTAAACTTTCAGCACCAGTTCCAATAATTCCAACTTTTACTCCATTTTTCTCAACAATGGTGTAAGGCTTAAAGAATGAAAATCTAGTATTCGTTTCCTTTTCATAGCCATTTGCAGCTAGCATTGGGAAATCCATTAAGTTGATGTTTTCTTCCAAAACATCAAGTCCCCAATCAAATTCATGATTACCTACAGTCATGGCATCAAAGCCAATTTCATTCATTGCATCAACAACAATTTTTCCTTGAGTTAAATTTGATTCAACTCCACCTTGCCACATATCACCGGCTGATAAAATAATAGCATCGTTGTCTTTTTGATCTTTTAAGAAAGCCCCAAGTTTACTCATCCCGATTTCACTGCCATTTTCTAAAAAAGAGCCATGGAAATCGTTAACTGAATACAAATCAATTTGTTGAGTTTCAACATAAGTGCCGTCATTCTCAACATTAATTGTGAAAACATAATCTTCATAAGTATCTTTTGAAATTGTAACTTCAACTTTACCTGGAGTTCTCAATCTCATTCCTTCGTTAGGAGAAATATAATAATCAGTGATCTCTTGATTACTAACTTTATCAAATACACTAAGCCCTTTATAGGTAATAGTTTCATTTAAAGTATAATCAAATTTAAAATCATGAGAGAAAACAACATTAAATGCCTTAGTATCATCTGGAATAATTGGTTCTTCTTCAGTTGCACAAGCTGAAATTGTTGCAAGAGATAAAGTAGAAAAAGTTAATAAAGTTAAAAAACGTAATTTATTTTTCATAAAAACTCCATTCTATAGTGTAAAGCCATTTTTTAATAAATTATCCGCTACAATATCTCGGCACAAGACATCTTGATAATCGATAATTTCTTCTTTAGTTCGATTATTTTGATATGCAATATAATCAATAGTAGCAATATAAGTATAACCATCATTATTTATAAATGGTTTATTTGTCGAATTATCATAATAACTCTTATATAAACCAGAAGCAGAGTAATAAGAACTATAATCTTCTGGTTTTATCTTTATAAGACAAAAAGTATTTTCAAATGGATAAACTTTAATCAAATCTCCATATGTGAATTCACCAGCTAATACATCATCTCTAACACTACCACCACTATTTATACAACCTAGGGATGAAACAACTCCAGTTTCTGAGTTGGCATAATTTAAAATGGATTCAGCAATGTAAGAGCCAAATTTGCTTTTGCTTACTTCAGAATCAAATGTATACAAAACTTTATCACGAATTGCGACAATATCATCTTCATATTTACTATAAATATTGTCGATTTGCGTAGAATTTTCCGTAAATGTAGAGAAAGTATCAATATTTTCTACTTCAGAGGAAACGACTTTATAATGATTGTCTTCAAGTTCTAAATCTAAAGATATATGGGACAAATATGTACCATAATTTTGACCTTGAACGTAAGGGATACCACTTTTGAATTTCCCTTCCATCTTTTCGTGTTCATGTCCTAAAAAAACTGCATCCAAACAGGTTAAATCATCGTAATAAGACTTTTGACCATTATGGGCTGATAGGACAACAATATCGCAATTTTCATCATTCCTAAGTCTATCAGTTTCTTCTTTAATTAATTTTTTGGAAGTGTCAAAATAAAAATCATCAGCAATTGTTGCAATAATAGAATTATCTATATTTGGCATAATAGAACCGATAATTCCTACTTTTATACCTTCTTTTTTTACTATTGTAGAAGGCGCTAAATAGGAAGGACGGTTTTCTGTATTTCCGCCATTTTCATCCTCATAAAAAACATTAATTCCTAACAGCGAAAAATTCATTTGTTCTTTCATAGAAATTAATGTACTTTCGCCCCAATCAAATTCATGATTACCAATTGTCATTGAATCAAAACCAATTTCGTTCATTGCTTCAATAACAACCGTGCCCTTGGTAATATTACTTTCAGCACCACCCTGAAACATATCGCCACTTGAAATAATAAAAGTATTTTCCGGGTCAATTGTTTTCTGCTCAATCAAAAAATTGCCAATTTTTGATAAACCGGCCTGTTTTGCTTCATCATCATATAAAAAAGCACCATGAAAATCATTCAATGCGTAAAAATTAAGCGTTCTTGTAGGCGCTTTATATCCTAAATCTTCTTCTCCACAAGATGGTAAACAAATTAAAGTAAAAATTGTGGTTAATGTAAGTATTAGCTTTTTATTCATATCTAAATATAGGTTAAAAAAACAGAAGTATATATGCAAGAAAAAGATGCGAATTTATCGCATCTTTTTCATTACGAATTTTTCTAATAAATTATTCAGCAGCAGTCTCTAAATGTGGATTAACAAGTTGTAAACCAGTTGTTCCTTCTTCGATGCCTTCTGCTTTGTCGTTATAGAAAGAAATAAAGCCAACAACAGTAGCATTAGCGCCTTCTTTTAAAGCTTTCATTGCTTCAAAAGTTTCTGTCGAACTATATCTGCTATCTGTTCTAACTTCAATTGTTAATGTATCGCTAACTTTTACTTTAGTAGTAACTGTAAAGTATCCTTTTTGTTTATTTTCTTCAACTTCATTTGATTCAATTGTACCAGTGACCTTTGCTTGTTTACCAGCATCAGTTCCATCAATGCCATCAAGTGATGTTAAATTAAGAACTTCAGGAGCAGTTCCTCTATTTTGTGAATCTAATTCAACAGTTGCACCACTTCCCATTTGGAAAAGACCATTGTAGATATCAAGTTCACCTGTAACTATAAGTGAATCACCAATTTTAGCTCCTTCTGGTGCTTTTGCTCTATAAACATATAATGAATATTCGCCATCACCAATAAAGATTCCGTTTGCAGTTTTTCCTTCGTTGAAATTACCAATATATTTTCCATAAACACTTGTTAAAGTTCCCTTCTCAAGTTTATAAGCTTCTTCAATAGTAATTTGTGGAATATCAACATCAGAAGTAACAGTTAAATTGACTAATTGCATACCTTCAGTAGTTGTTGGGATAGTTTTTAAATCATCAACAGAATATGAAATATTGCCTTTTAATGAAATTTCATCACCATCTTTAATATAGTTAAGTTTAGTAAGTTCGTTTCCATTAGTATAACGTGAATCAGCATATGCATTAATCTTTGCGCCGGATTTAGTTGTAACTGTAAATTCAACATTCCCGTATTTTTCATCAACACTATATTCAGAGACAGTTCCTGTAACTGTAGCTGGTCTGCTTGTATCAAAGCCGTCAATTCCATCTAAAGTTTCAAGATCTAACTTACTAACATTAGGAACATTTAAATTTTTACCTGCATTAACAACATCAGCATCAGCGATTTGCAATAAACCATTGTGAATATCTAAAGTTCCAGAAACGTAAACATCATAACCAGTTTTAATGTCAACTTCAGATTTATAAAGAAGGATAGCATAATCACCATAATTTACATAAGCACCATAAGTTTGATCGCCAGCAAATGATCCTAAGTAATTAGCTGTGAAATAAACATCCTTTCCAAGTGGAAGTTCCTTATAAAGACTCTCTATGGTTGTAGTTGTAAAATCAGCTAATTCTTCAGTAACAGTAATTGTAATTGGTTCAGATACTTTGTCGCCTCTACCACCTTTACCAACAATCTTAGCTGTTCCAGCTTTTCTTCCATAAACTCTATCGTCAATAATTTCAATGACTCCTTCACCTTCAGTGATTTCATATGTAACGCTACCAACGTTAACATCTTCAGGCGTATGAGTTTCACTTAATCTTGTAAATTCATTTAACTTTAAAGTTGTTTTTTCAGCAGAAATTGTAATTGATTCGTAATCAATAACAGGTGCTGGAACGATTTTTGTAATAACAGCATTTAATTGAATAGTGCCATTATATTCAGTTGGAATACAATTTAAAGTTACAGTATCGCCCTTAACAACAGGGGTTTCATTTTTATCGTTAATAAAATCTGCTGGATTACTAAAGGTCCAAGTTCCATCTGAATTATAAACTAAGGCATCTTCAGAAGTTGTGGCGCCATAAACAAGGATTTCTACTTTTGAGTCTTCTGAATCAACTAAGTAGAAATTACCATACTTACTTGGTTCATCGATTTTGCCATAAGATCCACTAGAATCTTTTCCATACCAATCACCAACTACACCAGTGACTTCAAATGTATTTTGACGATCTTGGCTTTCCCAAGCATCAAGATCTAACTTAAGTAAATCAGCGATTGAAATTTCTTGTGCATCTGGAGCTCCTAAAGCAGCAGCAACTGATATTTCAACAGAATCGCTTAAGATTTGATATTCGCCAGAAACAGTAACAGTAATTGTAGCTTTCCCTTCTTTAAGAGAAATAAGATATAACCCACTTGTAGTAATAACTGATGTATCACTAGAAGAAATTTGAATTTGGCCTTTTGCGACTGCATCTCTTACATTAACAGTTGCATCTCCAAAGGAAAATTCAATCATTCTATTTCCGTCACCTGCATGCCATTCAGCTTGTAAATCACTCTTATTTGTAATGCTGAAACTTGAAACGCCTGGGAGACCACCTTCAATTGGAATTGCTTGTTCGCAAGATGTAAGACCAATTGTGCATGCAGTCATTGCTCCGAAGGCTAATAAACTGACAGCAAGAAGGCTTCCTTTAAATTTTCTTCTTAACATAAAATTCCTCCTAATTAATAAATTTATGCTATTTATATTTTCACTCAATTGAGTAAAAAACTATTGATGAAAAACCCCATTATTAATGCTACGTAAGAGTTTTTCGTAAACATGAATTTTGTTTTTACCATAGATTAAATTGATAAAACCATAAATGATTAAACCAATTCCAATAACCAATAAAACAATAAAAACATAAAATTCAACACATGTCGTGTCTAAAACACCAGCATTAGTAGCTTTAAAAGATAACGCAAAGAACATTAAACCAATAATCGCTAAAATTGCTCCAATCATTAAACTACACATACCAGAAGAAATATTATTTCTACCTCTATGAATCTCTGAGTGACCGGCTCTAGCTAATGATTTAATATCACTTTCATCAAGATTAGAACGCACTAATTTACCACAACGTGGGCAAACAAAATAATCATGCGTATTTAACGTTCTTTTTTCACTAACATGAAGAATGTCTTGAAAATACTTTAAATCGTTGTTTTTCTTTTTTTCATTAATATAAGATATTTCTTCATTAAGTTTATCAAGTAATTTGGACTTTTCTTCTGAAAAATCAACTTCTTTATTTTCTTTTAAAGTTAATAAGTCTTGTTTATATTTAAATTTTTTAGTCGCAATCAAAGAAGAAGCTAAATAATTGATGTTAGTACTATTTTTCGCATCATTATCTAAGGCTTTATGTATCTTTTTATCACTTATATTTAAACCACAATTTGAACAATACATAATCTTCTCCTGCTACTCAACTAAAGCAAAATTTTCACTTCCGGTAGGGATTAATTGGTAATTAATATTGCCACTTTTGGTTTTGTGGAAATTATAAATGGCATTATTAACCATAAAGCTCTTACCGGTAAAATCTTCGACTGTACTATATGACAATGTTGGATTTGATGGATCAGGTCTATAAACAAATGGAATATAGACGTTGTAATCTAATTCATTTCCATCCTTATCAGTAATATATAGTGTAAGTGAGTCTTCTCCTTCATAGCCACCTGTAACGACAACTTCTTCGGTTAATTTTACAGGCGAGAACAAACACTCAAATTGTTCATCTTTTAATTCGGTTGGTTTATATTCAAATATATGAACAGCATATTCAGGAACACTTTCTAAGACTTCTGAAGGTGTATAAATAACTTGCGTATCATCCTCGTCTAAATTAATAGCCACACTTGGCCATCTTTCAACGCCAGTAACTTGGAAGCCAAAATTTTCACTATCCTCTGCAACACCACAAAGCTGAATATATGTGTTTGTTGTTGTGTACTTAGTTGGAATGGAGCCCATTCCAGTAAAAATATTTACACCTGCATATTCTCCACCTTCTACAGTACTGCCCGTTTCTTCATCGAAAAAGCCTTGTAAGTAAAGAATATGATCAGCATAGCCAGCAACTGTACCTTGAATACGAATTTTAGCGCCATCATATGGATTAACATAATCTGGATCAGTTAAAGATTGAGCCACAGCATTTTTCAATTCAAGTAAAGAAACATCTTGATATTCGCCATAATTAAATAATGGGTCTTTTTCACCAGAGAATAAATTAAGTTTAAAATCACGTGCTTGTTGCTCTGCTGCTGTAAATGTATCAACATATTCTGGAATGTCATTTAATCCTTTTACCCAAGAATACCCTTCTTGAACAAGCATTAAGTTTAAGCACTGTAATTCCTCAATTGGTGCATGTTCTTTTGTTTCATTAATCCAAATTAAAGACAAATATCTAGTGCCTGTAGAATCAGGTGATGGGGCTCCATATTCAAAAAAAGGTGACGAAACTACAATTGTTCCATTTTTATCAGCATTTTCTAATTTTTCTTTAGTAAAGTTAGAAGCAGCTTTACCGTATTCTTGAATTTTACCAGTAGATTCAGGTGTATCGACGCCATAAAATCTTGATTTAATTAAATCTCCATCAAAATCTACCATATTAAAATGCGCAGTATCGCCATCAATGGCTGTATAGAGTTCTACTTCAGCTATACCATCTTTAAAGAAATTATGTCCTTTATAATCTAAGGTAAGTTTTACATCTCCAGTAGAGACATAATCAATAAACTCCTTTTCTTCTGTTCCGGATTCACCACAAGAAGCAAGGCCAAAAATAGTTCCTAATATAAATAAACTTGGACAAATTAATTTACTTTTTGCAAACTTTTTCATAAAAACACCTACATTTCAAGTTTAGTTTGATTCTCTGCTTTGTCAAAAGCTTGGTCGATTGTCTCATTACCTAAAAAAACTTGAGTAATTAATCCACCAACTTGTTCTCTAGCAGCGGCTGTTCCTTTAAAAACAGGATAGTTAAAATAATTACCATTTATTTCATTTGCAACAACATTAGCACATCTAGGCATAAAATCTTCGCCTTCTAAATATTCTGCATAAACTTCATTTGTATAACATGATTCTCTAACAGGAGCATAGCCATTTGAACTCAAACAAACCGATATATTATTTAACTCACTTGTCAAATATGTCATCAATTGCCAGGCAATACGTGCTCTGCTATCATTAACTTCATCCGTAAATTTATTATTCTTCAAAATAGTTAATGTAACGCCTTGAGATACATACTTTTCGTGATCTTTATCTATTGCATTTGAAGGAACTTTAGAAATTCCAACTTCAAAATTCCCAATTGTACCAGGATCGTTATATCCTGCACCGCCTGTTGAACCAACAGTAAAAATGCATTCATTTTTGATAAAACAATCACTTCCGTATTTTCCTTCGTTCGTACCTTTTGTTATAAACAATCCTTCGTCATAGTAACCTTTTAATTCACTAACCATCGCTTTAGCTTCATCATTATTAAAATCAATGCTGCCCTTTCCATTTTCATCCATTGAAACAAAAGGAATGCCTTGTTGGTAGCATTGACTAATGAATAAATTTGCGTCGCTATCATAAATAAATGGAGAAATTAGCTGATTGCCAAATTTATTTAAATCTTTGTTAATAAATCTAAGTAATTCAATAAATTTATCCCAGGTAATATTATTCATGAACTCGTTAACATCAGTTACACTAGGGTCATATTGAGACATGACATTTTCTAATAAAGGAACATTATAAAGTAAAACTTCACTTGATTTCATAAAAGGTAGTGAATATGTTCCTTCTTTCGTATAATTCTGTCCCTCTTCTAAAAAGGAAGGTACGAAATCTTCTACCCCTTTTAGAGAAGGGTTAAATACTTCTGAAGCTCCAAATCCAATATCTGGATCATCAAAGAATTCTTCTAAATTATAAACATATTGGTTGCTGCCCGATTCTAATGCTAAGTAATCAGCAACATGGTCTGGATAAGCGACAGCAATTGTTGGAGTATTTCCAGCTTTAAAGCTTTTATTTACTTTGTCTAATATATCATCATAGCTACCTTGATAGTCAAGTTCTATATTTATGTCAGTTCCGTATTCTTCTTCATAAAGAATTTCAAAATCTTCACATAAATCGATAACACTACTTTCAATATCTTGACCAAATGTATGCCAAAAATAAATGGTATTTGGATCACCTTCTTGTTGACCTACACCACCACAAGAAGAAATCAAAAAGGAGCCGCACAAAAGTACTCCACCAATAAATTTATTAATTTTCTTGTTTTTCATAATATACGATCTCCTTTTTGATAAATGTTTAATAATTTAATTTAAATTTTCAAAAAAAACTATAATTCTAATTTACATAGGTCAACTGCTTTAGTAAAAGCTGCATCAATATCAAAATTTGCACCACCTAATAATGTTGAAGTAAACAAGCCACCAACTTGAACTCTAGCTGCTGAGCTTCCTTTAAAAACAGGACTGGTGAATAATGTTTCATCCATTGTTGAATAATAAGCATTACCTTTTGCTTGTAATCTTTCAATAGATTTATCTTGGGCATTTTCAAAATCAGAAGCCTCAAGATAGAACTCATCCTCAAGATTGCTTTTTCTAATAGGATAATAGCCAGTACTATCTAAACTCCAACTCAAAGTTCTTGATGGTTCAGTAATAAATTTGTAGAAAAGCCATGAAGCTAATCTTCTATTTGCATCATTGTGATCTAAGACACACATAGATGGTCCTTGCATAATTGTTGAAGGTGTTCCATTTTCAGCTTGTGGAATTTTACCAACGCCAACATTCATTTGATTTTTTTCATCATATTGATATTTAATACCGCCAGTAGAACCAACTGAGAATAATAATTGGTTAGCTGTAAACAACTCATTAACATATTTGTCTTGATTACTACCTTTTGTAATGAAGTAATTTTTCTCGTAAGCGTCTTTAAACTCAAGTAATTTATCCTTCATTTCTTTAGTATTAAAATCGATGCTTCCAACACCATTTTCGATACTTGTATAAGGATATCCATATTGATGAGCTAAAGTAATAAATAAGTTGTCATCGCTGTCATATCCGAATACTCTTGTTTTTCCATCGTCACATGGTTTAATGATATCTTGTACAGTTTGATCGTATTTAAGAAGAGCTGGTGCCAATTTGCCAAATAATTCTTCCCAAGTTAAATTTTCAAGATATTCAGCATTTAATCTATTTCCACCATTAATTGTTGAATCGATAGAACTTAAATCAAGACCAATTAAGATATCTTCATTATAGAACATAGCTTCAGTTGATTTTGAGAATGGTAATGAATAAGTGCCTTCAACAGTATATTGTCTACCTTCTTCTAAATATGCAGGAACAAAATCATTAATGTCCTCATCACTCCAACCAAAAACTTCATTTTCAATATATGAATCAAGTTTAACTGCTTTACCATAATCGATGTAATCAGCAACATGGTCAGGATAGCAATAAGCTAAATCAGGATAATTATTACCGTTAAATCCAGTAACAATCATGTTTTGAAGATCATCATAACCTCCTGTTTGTTTAACGTTGGTAACAGTAATATTAGGTTGAACTTCCTTAAATTCTTCAACCCATTCATTTAGCAAAGCTTGTCCTTGATCGCCGGCTGTTGTCCATAGATAAATTGTGGTTTTTTCCTTTAAAACGCCATTTTCATCAACGAGAGCAGAATCATCGTTGACTGTACCACCATTATTACCACCATTATCTCCACCATTATTACCAGAATCTTGATTTCCACATCCGGTAACAGCTAAAGCACTAAGTAATAATAATGCTGCACTAAGAACTTTCTTTTTCATCTTAATTTAAGACCTCCATCTTAACCTTTAATACCCGCACGTCCTACGCCCCTCATAATATATTTTCTGAAGAAAATAAATAATAAGAATAATGGGACTGTAACAAGGACAGTTGCAGCTGTTTGATAACCGTATTCAACTCTTGAAGTATCTGGATCCACGAAGCTACTTCCTCTTAAACCATTAGAGATAAGTCTAAACTCATCTTTATTGGCAACAAGATTTGGCCAAACGTAGGAGTTCCAAGTACCCATAAATTTCAAAATAGTTATAGAAATTAGCGTTGGTGCAGCAAGAGGTACCATGACCTTCCATAAGAATGACCAATCACTCTTACCGTCAACCTTAGCAGCTAAATACAGTTCATTAGGAATTTGCTTAAAGTTTTGTCTAAGCAAGTAAATATAGAAAACACTAACCCAGAAAGGAACAATCATAGAAAGATAAGCGTCCATAAGGGTTGCTGTCTCACCAATCCAGCCAAATGCAGCGACTGTAATATAATTAGAAATAACCATCATTTCGCCAGGAATCATCATTGTCATTAAAAATACCATAAATAAAGCTTCACGTCCCTTAAAATTTAATCGGGCAAAGGCAAAAGCTCCAAATATTGTTGTGATTAATGTTCCAATTGTAGAAAAAACAGCAACAACAATCGTGTTAACCATATATGTTACAAAGTTAAAGTGATTAAAAACATAAACATAGTTTGACCACATAACGATTGTTGGGAAGAAAGTTTGATTCGAACTAATAATTTCAGTATTGTTTTTCAAAGATGTAATGATCATCCAATAAAATGGAAAGACCATTAAAAATGCTAAGAAAGTAACGACAATATAAAGCAATATTGTTAAGAAAATACGTGAAACTTTTTCTCTTTTTCTTATAGATTCGACGCTTTTGTTTCCTTCTTTAATAACGATAGAAATGTCAACGTCTAATTCCTTGTCTTCATAGAAATTAATATATCTTTTTGTCTTAGTTGCTTCAGTCATATTAATTCCTCCTAATAGTGCACTCTCTTCTTAGACAACCAAAGTTGTAAGAATGTAAAGATAAGGATTATAACAAAAAGGATAACTGCTGCTGCGGCAGCTAAACTTGTTTTGGTGTTCAAGTTATCGTAAATATAATAAACAATTGTGTACATATTGTAACTTCCAGTTGAAGTACCTGGACCATTAAATAAAGCAACAATTGAACTATACTCTTTAAAGGCTCCAATAAATGAAGTTACCATCAAATATAATATTTGAGGAGATAATGCAGGAACAGTAATTCTAAGTAACACTCTCCATTTTGGAGTCGAATCAATTTTAGCAGCTTGATAATACTGCTTGTCAACGCCTTGAAGACCACTTAATAAAATTAAGATTTTAAATGGAAGAGCCGACCAAATGATATAAATACAAAGCGGAACCATTGCGACCCAACGGTCTGCACCATAAATCCAGGTAATATCTGTGCCAAAAATATAGTTAATAATTCCACTTGTATCAAAAAGAACACTGAAAACCATACCTATAGCAATTGTGTTCGTAACATATGGTAAGAAAAAGACAATTTGATAAACCTTTTGGAACCATTTTAACGAGTTAAGCAAAACTGCTATAAGTAAAGCTATCGCTAAAGATAAAGGAACGGTTACAAAGGTTAAAATAAATGTATTAGCAAAGCCATAATCCATTAAACGATTATCACGCGCACCATTTATATCGCTTAATCCCAAAATTGCACCAAAATTATTAAAGGTAAATCCATCGAAATCTCCTGTAACATAGTTATAATCATTTAAAAAAGAGATAACGATTGTATTAATAAGTGGATATATTAAGAAAATAGCCATCAAAATAAGAACAGGAGCAAGATAAAGCCATGCTTTCCAGTTATTAGATTGTTCATTGTCTAATACTCCACCAACCTTGAATTTTTCTTTTAATTTCTTTCTTGAAACAAAATGAACAGCAACGTCTTTCTCCTCATTATATTGAGAAGCATAAGTATCGTTTCTTCCGTCAAAAATTCGATTCTTATCTATAACTTGTTGTTCTTTCAAAGTAACGTTATTTTCCATAAAACCTCAGATTAATCTAAATAAATTCTTTCTTGAGTGTTAATGTCGAAAATGAAAAGTTTATTAGGAGAAACTTTAAGTTTGATTGGACCAACCAAACTATTTTCGGTATGTTGAATGATAACTTTAAAAGTTGGAGTTAAACATTCACTGTTCTTACCAATGACGGAAATATCTCTTCCTAAAACTTGAACCATTTCTGCTTCAGCATTTAAAACTTCGCTTGTTTCGTTTGTTAAAGTAAAACCTTCAGGTCTAATTGCTACAAAAACTTCTTGATTTGCAATGTTTTTATCAGTTTTATAAATTAAATCTTGTCCAATATAAACACAATTATTTTCAACTCTTCCCTTAAATACATTAATTGGAGGGTTGCCTAAGAATTGAGCAACGAATAAGTTCTTAGGATTGTTAAAAACGTTTTGAGGTGTGTCAACTTGTTGTTTAACACCGTTTTTCATAACAACGATTTGGTCAGAAATGGACATAGCTTCTTCTTGATCGTGTGTAACGAATACAGTTGTAATTCCAGTATTTTGTTGAATTCTTCTAATTTCTTCTCTAGTTTGAAGTCTCAAACGTGCATCTAAGTTAGATAAAGGTTCATCTAGTAATAAAACTTTTGGTTTTTTAACTAAGGCTCTAGCAATAGCAACACGTTGTTGTTGACCACCAGAAAGTTGAGCTGGTTTTCTTTCTAAATATTCTTCGATTTGAACAAGCTTTGCAGTTTCATAAACGATATCTTTTCTTTCATTTGCAGTTAATTTTCTATAAGACAAAGCAACGCTTGTTTTAATATCTTCTTTTTTAACATCAAAAGTAGATTTAACAATGCTTTTAACTTCTTCGATTTCCTCTTCTTTTAACTTTTTAATTTGGAAATAGAATTGTGTATCGCCATTATCATCATAAGCTGATAACTCTCTGATATGTGTAGCATATTTAGCTAAAGCTTTGTATAAATCTTTTTTAATAATCTTTGTATCAACATTATCAATCTTAATTGTTCCATCACAGCTAAATTTAGTTTTAACATCTTCTAAAACTCTTTTTGCATCAGCGACCGCACGATGATTTAACGAAACAAGTAAAATAGTTTTACCACCATTATCGTATGATGGTGAATATGTAATTTTGAAACCTTGCGATCTAATAAAATCTAAAATTTCTTCAATTAATTTTCCGTTGCTTTCTTTGGCGCCATCTAAAACCAAAGAAAATTGTCCATTAACAATTTTATTTTCATCAGAAAGAGAATAAGTAAATCTCATCTTAGAATCAAATAAAGCATCAGAAGACTGTGTTTCATCTACAGATGTGGATAATGGTTCAATTATTCTTGGAAAATTTTCGATAAATAAATCTTTGTTTTTGATATTACAATTAATTAAATCAACATTTAAAACTAATGATGTTCCATTTAATGAATAACTAATTTTGTATCCTCTTTTTGAAATACCAATTTTCCCTAATAAAGTTTTAATTGATTTGATGATACCATCTATATGATCATCAGTAGTCATTTCGTAAGTATAAGTAATTTTATAGTTATAAAAAGTAACAAGAGGTACTTCAACACGTAAATTTAATAAAGGGAACTCGACATTTTTATAAATAGTCATGTGAGGATATAAAGCATAGTTTTGGAAAACTAAACCAATACCTCTCTTTTCAGGAGAAAGATTAGTAACTTCTTCTTCACCAAACCAAACTTCACCACTTGTAGGGGTTTGAAGTCCTGAAATCATATAAAGCGTTGTTGATTTACCACAACCGGAAGGGCCTAATAGACCAACTAATTTTCCATCAGGCACAACCAAATCAAAGTCGTCAACCGCAACTGTGTCTTTAATATGCTTCTTTGGATTACCTGGGAATATTTTAGTTAACCCTTTTAATTTAATTTCCATATAGTTCTCCTTACTTACGAATAATTAGTGTTCCATCATCAATAACATCATGATTGATGTTAAGCTTGTCTCTTCTCTTTTTCTCAATATTATTTTTAATTTCAATTGCGAAGTATCTTATAAAGTATCCGACCAAAATAATAGCCATAACCCCAAAGACAATGATATATGCATCAGTAGGATTAAACACCGTTAGCGAATTATTAAATATAGTAGCTCTAATTGCAACAAATGTAATAAGTAATAATAATGATTCTATGCAAAGATAGCCATACGTTGCCGTAGTTACATAGCTCTTCGTATTCATTCTTTTAAATTCGTCATTTCTGTTTTTCTTCTTCAATATAAAATAGGCAGGCACAACGATTGCAAAGAAAATAAATGTGCTAATTCCAAAAACAAGCCCAACAATTAAGTCGTTATTAATCAAATATGTATTATCAGACTTATTAACAGCAACATTCCCGGTACTATCTTGTAAATCAGTCATTCTAGTATAAACTTGTCCAAATCTTTGCGAAAATGTTGTACTACTAACCGCAGCATTCGTTGTTCTATTAAAAATATTCATTTCATAATAAAGGCCAGATATTACTACATTAACAACATTATTAACGTCAATGTTCTCCAATAACAAAACAACTTGACCACCGTTTGTGATTTCGTATTTCTTAGAAGTTGAAGTAACTCTAGTTGTGGTTCCATCAGCATATTCAATATCGAAATAAGTTCCACCAGCAAAGCTTAATAAGGATCGAACATAAGCTGTACCCTCACTTATTCTTTCTTCATAGTCACGGTATCTTCTTTCAATTCCAGAGGTTAAAGTTGGATATTTTTCAATTCCAAAATTTTCAACATTAAAAGCAAAGGCCGCAAAACCAGAATAATTGCTTGCTCCAGCATAAGCTAAAGAAAAATAATCATCTTCATCAAATGTAGTAGGATATTTTCCAGGATTTAATATAGAGTTCAAATTACAAACAGCATACATAGGGGTTGTAAAATCAAATACATCCACATTGTTAATGTCATCTTTCTCAACCCAATTATAAATATTAAAAAGTAAAACTTGATGAGTGTCATCAAAAACCAATTCTTCATTAGCCGCTAAAGGAATATCGCAAAAAGTAGTAATCGAACTTCCACCTAATCTTGAACCAATGCCATCAAAATTGCTAGAGCTTCTTACTCTATTTAATTTAGCAGTTCTTAGAACTATGTTGTCAGACGAATCACGTACAAAGAATTGCAAAGATCCAGGTAAATATTCTTCCCCTTCTCCCTCATATCCGATACAGAAATTTTTTTCAACTCCATCGCCCGTTGTCGAGATAGATAATTGGAATGAAGCGCCAATATCAGTGATTGAATAATTTCTAACCACAGCAGAAATATCATTTGTTTCACTTCCGATATTGGTTTCGTTTAAAACAACAGGTGAATTATTGTCATTAATGTCATTTTGTTTAGCTGTTTCACTATTGGTTTTACTTGTAAAGGAGCACAAACTTACCCCTAACAAGGCTGACAAAAACCATGTCTTTAACTTCGTTAATTTCATAGCCATATTATAAGAAAAGAAAAGTTCGAAAACAACAAACAAAAATCGAATTTAACAAAATTCTTTACAAAAAGATAAAAATGTAAAGGATTCTTTACAAAAATACGATAAAAAAGGCAATTTATCTTCGCTTTATCTACTAATAAAGTCAATTGGTTCATGTTTGTTTTCTTCCTTCAAAATATCATACTTGTCTAAATAAATTTTAGTTCCATATGTGTCTACTTCTTTTATATCTAGCATAAAATCATGAAAATTTTGTTTCTTTTTGGTAAATGCTGACATAGAAATGGAAATAATTAACGGTACACACAAAGTAAAAACACTTAAAATCACTTCAGCAAATAGAAAAATCAAAAATCTTAAAGTAAATCTTCCAATTGTAAGCGAAAAATTATCTTTTCCAAGAAGTCCTATTCTAAAAGCTAATCGCCCTAAGGATTTTTTGCCTCTAAAAAATATAATTGGAATGATATACCAAACAATAATTGTGCTTAAAATGATACCAGATGGAATCTCTACAAATAGTAACATATTAGACTGATAACGTTGATAATCCAAAACGTTAGGAGTAATAATTGTAAATTCAGCAAGCGCAATGTTGTCAAAATAAGGAACTAAAACATTTTCAAAATACGCTTGTGAAGGAATGGCTTCTGCAGGGTTTTTAATTAATTCGCCGTTTTCATCTTTGATATAATATGATTCGCCATTATATTTTAAATCCTCATCTAAAACAAAATCGTAAAACTCATCTGTTAAATAATCAGTTTTTTCAGGCACCGAAACTAAAAAACCATTAATCCTATCATATAAAAATGTCTCTTTTTCCGATGTAGACATATTTGTTTTTCGATTAAGATAAGTAACAACATCTTCGATTCGTCCAATATCTTTATTTTCTATATATAGGCAAGAATCAAGTCTCGCTTCATCGTATTTTTGATTAACTTCTTGAAAATATGGTGTTGCTTCCACTATTCCTTTAGCACCAATAAATAAAGCTAGAGCAAGAAACGCAAAAATCACAAAATCAAGCAAAATAGCGCCACACTTCTGTGTGAACCTAGCTTGGTAATATGAAATTTCAATCTTCTTTTTATAGGAACTTGAATCAGGCTTTTCTTTTGGTGTCAAATCATAAACATCATTTTCCATTAATTTTTTCCTTTTCTCGATAATAATAATCTAAAGATGAAGTATCAATAACAATAGAGTCTGTTGTAATTTCTTTTAATGAGGTGTTCAATTGTGTAAATGCTGTAATAAATAAATTTAGCAAGGCTATCACTATTCCTATCAAAGAAGGAAGATATAATTCAGGGAAAGAGAAAATATACGAAATACCAACTCTAAACGCAGGAATTAAAAATAATATTATCATAGAGTCAAACATTTTTAATAAAAATAAGTTAAGAATAAAAGGTTTTTTGATGTAACATAAAGTTTTTTTATTAACCCTTTCAAATTTTAAGATTCTTTCTGCAATAGTCTCTCTTTTTTCCGTTATCAAAGGAAAGACAAGGAAAAGTAAAAGCGAAGATAAAAAGAAAGAAATATAAGAACAGATAATGTAATCATAGTTTAAAGTGTTATTAATCGAATCTAAATTCGCCGACAATTTTTTATAAGAAATAGATCCATCTAAAGATAAAAGATCGTTTTTTTCTATATCTTCAAACATTTTGTTGTATACATTTAAGAAAACTCGCTTAGTAAAATTTTGATAATCAATTTGTGCATCTTCTGACATCGAATCACCCTGAATATAATTATGTTTAAACTTTTCAATAAACTCATTTTTCAAAGAATATGTTCCGTTAATTGTTTTTTGACTCTTATCAAAATACTCTTCACCATAACTTAAATACAATTCATTCAATTCATCAATTGAATTTTGATTAGCTGAATCTCTTATTAAGCCATAGTAATTATAAAATACATCGTATTTAGCTAACTCTTGATTATCATCATCACAATAAAATTGAACAAAAAAGTAATTTGTATCCTCTAAAGCAAGTGAAAGCATAAATCGATTGCCTTCAGTTCGATTTTCATCAAAATATAATAAATTGTTTTCATATAAAAGTTGATATTGAGCTTTTTGGGTTGAATCGCTTTCATCTAATAAATCATTATAGTTAATAATTAGAGTAGAAAGCGGAAAAATAGCAGTTTCAAAAAGCAGTAAGGAGAGTATTAAATTTAAAATAATATCAGCAAAAAAAGCCAATACTCTTCGTCCAACTTTTGTAGGATATATTTCAACAAAATTACTACTTTCTCTTTTAATTTCTTCCATATTTATAGGAGATTTTAACTAAAAACCTTTTAAAACTCAACTCTTTTTTCTGTTTTAGCGTCAAAGATAAATAAACGCTCTATATTAATCGTAAATCTATTTATCCCTTCAATCCCCTTAGTATCACTATCTAAAATTTGTTTAATTTCATTAAGTGCATATTTAGAAGAAGATATTAAAGTTAAATCTCTACCCGCTTTAAATACCTTTTCCATTTTTAATGTTAATCCAACATTAGAACCAGTTGGAACAAGTTCATAAGCTTCTGGACGAATACCAACAATCACTTCTTTATCGTCTGATTTAATTTCATTTTCAATAATTAACTCTTCCCCAATATAGAGATGATGATTTTTAATCATCCCTTTAAATAAATTGATTGGAGGTACTCCTAAAAACTTAGCAACAAATAAATTGGTAGGATTTTTATATATTTCTTGAGGTTTACCAATTTGTTGAATCTCACCCATCGACATAACCACCATTTTATCAGCAATAGCCATCGCTTCATCTTGATCATGAGTAACAAAGATAGTTGTAATACCAGTTTCTTTTTGAATTCGTCTAATTTCTTCTCTTGTTTCTATTCTTAAGCGAGCATCAAGATTAGATAAAGGTTCATCTAAAAGTAAGACTTTTGGCTTTTTAACTAGTGCTCTTGCAATAGCTACTCTTTGTTGTTGACCACCACTTAATTCGCTAGGTTTTCTTTCTAGATATTCATCAATCTTTACAATTCTAGCAACATCATTTACTAAAACATCAATCTCATCTTTATATAATTTTCTTGTGCGCTTTATTCTTTCATTAGTCAAAGAAAGAAAGAATCCTTCTTCATCAAGCTTTCTTCTAAATATAGATTGTATCTTTTTTAAAGTTAAAATCTTATTATCAATGGCTTTAAGTATTTCCTCTTTATTAAAATCATATTTAATAATTAAAGAATATAAACTTTCACTACCTCTTTTTGAAAGTTTATATTCTCTTTTAAAAAGATTAACTAAATTAAAACGGTTAATCTTTTTGTCCTCTTTGGCTTTTTCAGTTAACTCTTTAACTTTTGCTAAATCTTCATCAATAATCTTTTTAATTTTTAAAAGATTTACCATTTTGGAAGAATATAAATAAGCATTAATTTTTAAGTTAGTTAAAGGAAAAGAAATATTTTTAAAGATATTCATATGAGGATATAAAGCATAATTTTGAAAAACAAAACCAATACTTCTTTTTTCACTAGCTAAGCTAGTTACATCATCTTCACCAAAAAATATTTTCCCTCCTGTTGGATCAATAAGTCCGCTAATCATGTATAAAGTTGTTGATTTGCCACAACCTGATGGACCTAAAAGAGCAACAAGTTCACCATCATCAATATCAAGATTAAAATCATTTACTGCAATAGTTTCAGCAATATTTTTACTTGGTTCAGCTTTGTATATTTTTTCTAAATGCTCAATTTTGATTTTCATTTTTAATAACTTTCCTTGCTTTTAATAAGTAAATAATTGTTAAAACTACTCCGGCGATAAAAAGCAAAATGCCAATAACAACAAATATATGGAATATAGTCATAGCAAAATAATCATAGATAATTACATCTTCTCCAAATCTTCTGGTTTCTTCTTTCATTAATGGTAGGAAAAATAATGAAATAATTACAAAAATAGTACCAAGAATTCCAATAGAGATTCCTAGATTTCTTTTTTCTTTAAAACTTCTAATCAATGTTTTGGAGTTATTTTGCATAAGAGTATTATATAGTATTTCTTCACTTAAAAGAAAAAATTCTTAGGGTTTCCCCCAAGAATTTTCTTTTAAGTTTTTAAAAATTAAGCAACTTGATTGTAAGCAGCTTCTAATTCGTCTTCAATATAAGAAGTTAGATCTGCATCATCTTTTGCTTCGTACTTAAAGACGTTAATCATCATTTTTTCAATTGCACTTCTTGCACTAGAAGAGAATTGTGAAACTGGAGCAACAAAAGTTTGTTGATTTTCATCATATTGTTGATAAATATCATAAACATTTGCTTGTAAGTATTCATAGTTTTCTTTTTGATTAGTCGTATTTGTAGTTACATCACTAATCTTTTCTGGGAAATCATCTTTTGCAGCTGTTGCAGCTTTAAATTCTTCAGTTTCATAACTTGATGATCTAACTGGCATAGAGGTCATTTGTAAGCCGACTGTTGATGCATTTTCAGTATTTGTTAAGAACTTATAGAATAACCAAGCAGCTTCATTAGCTTCATTACCTTTATCGAAGAAAACAATATTAGCACCTTGAGACATTGCCTTTGAATCAGCATTTTTATTACCGACTTCTGGTGTATCTTTTAACATTCCATCATCAATTACAGGAGTTGGTAAAACTTTTCCTCTAAATGTGTTATAAGAGCCATACCAAGCATTCTTACTTCCGTTAATATAGATGAAAGAATTTTGATTATAAGTATATTCGTTCCAGCAACCATAGCTGCCATCACCTTTAGCATCTAGCATTTCAGAAGTTGTAATAAGTCCTTCATCATACCAACCTTTAAGCATTTTAATCATTTGAACAGTTTTTTCAGCTGCTCCAGTTTTTGGATTATAGAATAAAATTGCTTCATCTTTGGTGATTGTTCCGTCTTTATTAGTATCACCTGCAGTATAAGGAACATCCATCATTTCAGCGAATGTAATAAATAAATTGTCGATTGAGTCATAACTAATTGGAGTTGCATAATTACTTGGAGCACTACCATTTGTTGGGATATCTTCACCTTTCCAATAAACATGATGAGATAAGATTTGATATTCGCCACCGACCTTAGTAGACCAATATGTATCAAAACTCTTTGATTTTAATTCACGAGCAATTTCAATAAGACCTTCCCAGTTGGAAAGTTTATCTTCATAGTTTCCTGCTCCTCCGAGTTGTACATCTAAAACATCTGAATTATAGAATAAAGCTTCACTATTTTTATACCATGGAAGTGAGAAAGTACCTTCCACGCTATATTGTTGACCTTCTTTAAGGAAAGCTTCATTCATATCGCTAGCGATGGTATCACTTTCAGCGGCACCATTGTTATTTGCATCATGACCAAAACCATATTCAGTGCTGTTCATGAAAGAATCCATTTTTAAAACTTTTCCACTTTGTAAATAGTTAACAACATAATCTGGATAACAAACAGCCATATTTGGCAAGTTATTTATATTATTAAGGTTAGTTTGTATAGTCTCGTTAATTGTTGCGTATTGTCCGCTTTGTTCATATTCAACATCAATATTTGGATATTTATCTTCAAAAGCTTTAACAATTGCATCCATCATTGTAGCTTCACCAGTTGGTTCATCTGCTGGATCCCAAATATTTGTCCAAAATACAACTTTGGTTTTTTCGCCTGATGGATCTGGATCTGGTACTTCAGGTTCACCACAAGCTGAAATTGTACCAATTGCTAATGCCCCTAACAAAAGAGTTGGCATTAAGATTTTTGATTTAAGTTTCATGTAAGTATTAGCCTCCTGCTTAAATACGCAATTAATATATCACAATTAATGTCAGTTTCAAAATTAAGAAAACGTAAATTTTTTGATAGTAAATTCTTGCTTTCTTTTTCTAAGAAAGGAAAATTAGCCTTTAATACCAGCACGACTTGTGCCATTCATAATATACTTTCTAAATATAATAAAGATTAAAACTAAAGGAATGGTAACAATAACTGTGGCAGCCATTTGTAGGGATTGAAGAACAAAGATATTGCCTCCTTCTTTATAAGAAAAATTAGCAAAATCACGAATTGCGACCGAAATTAAATTAGCACTTTGATTTCCAGCGCCTTGTGGAGCAACCGTTTTTGGCCAAGCATATGCATTCCATGTTGAAATAACTTTTAAAATAACAACTGTGATCAAAGTTGGTGAAGCAACTGGAACCATAACTTTCCATAAATATTTCCAATCACTTTTTCCATCAATTTTAGCGGCTAAATATAATTCGTTAGGAATTTGTTTAAATGCCTCACTTAAAAGATAGATATAAAAAACATTTACAATAAAAGGAAGCATAATTGCTAAATAGGTTCCCCAAGTTGAATCAAGTAAGCCATATCGATATACTTGAATATAATTAGTAACAACAAAAAGCTCACTTGGAATCATCATTGTTATAAGATAAACATAAAATGTTACATCTTTTCCTTTAAATTGAAGCCTAGCAAAAGCAAATGAAGCAAAGATTGTGATAAATAATGTTCCTAAAGTTGAAATAACAACAACCACTAAAGTGTTATATAAATAATTAAAGAAATCTAATCTTTCAGGATCAAAAATTAAAGCATAGTTGTTCCAAGCAATCTGATCGAAGGCGATAAAGAAATTATTGTCTAAACCTAAATAGGCTCCATTTTTAACTTCTGCTTTTAAAGATGAAATAACCATCCAATAAAATGGAATCATCATAATAACAGCAAAGAAAATTAAAAAAGCATATATGATAATTAATGAAAAAACTCGCAAAACCTTATCTTTTTTCTTAGTTTTGTCAACACTCTTATTGAATCCTTCAATGATAAATTCAACTTCAGATTCACTAGAATAAATACTATCTTGATTTAATAAAATATCGCTATGCTCCATAATGAACCCTTTTCTTTGATACCCAGAATTGAAGAATTGTAAAAACAAAAATAATCAAAAATAAGACTACCGCTCCACAACAAGCGTAGCGGACGTTATCTCCATAACCCACACTAATTTGATCATAAATAAAATAAACAACAGTATATAAATTATAAGAATTTCCGGTTGTTCCAGTTCGATTAAATAAACCAGCAATAGATTGATATTCTTTAAAGCCATTAATAAATGAAGTAATAGAAATATAAAAAATTTGTGGAGATAAAAGCGGAACTGTAATTTTAAAGAATTGTTTAATTTTTGATGCGCTATCTATTCTAGCAGCATCGTAATAAGTTTTTCCAATTCCTTGTAGACCAGCTACAAATATCAATATCTTAAATGGCAACTGATACCAAATAATATCGCAAAATATAACAAACATTGCATTCCAATAGCTAGTATTTCCATTGTTTTCAACCCAATAAGCATCTAGTCCAAAGATAGAATTAAATAAGCCAGTATGAGAGAAAATAACTCCAAATACCATACCTACTGCAATAATATTTGTGACGTAAGGCGTAAAAAATAAGGTTTGGAAAAATCTTTGACACACTTTAATTGAGTTAATTAAAACCGCAATGATTAAAGCAAGAATTATTGAAATAGGAACAGTAACAAAAGTAATTAAAAGAGTATTTGGTAAAGCATATTCAAAGAAAGCATTAATTGGTCCTTGAATATGAGGAACATCACTTGGAGCAGGTATAATCCCAAACAAAGCTTGATAGTTTTCTAAAGTAAAACCATTACTTTCGCCACTTATATAGTTATAATCCTTTAAAAAAGAAATATAAAAAGTATCAAGCAAAGGATAAAGAGCAAAAACAATAAGAAGGATTAAAGAAGGCGCTAAATAAATCCAAGCTTTGTAGTTGTTTTTAGTGTTCATCTTAACTAAATCCTTTGTCCACTTTCTTTATCAAAAAGATAAATCTTATTAGGTTTAACTTTAAAATAGTTTGTACCTAATTCAAATCTATCATCATTTCTAATCATAATCTTAAATGTTTCATTATTAGTTGGATTTTTAGCTAGTACTTCAGTGTCTCTTCCTTGAGCAATAATAGAGATAACTTCCACTTTAAAAGCTAATTCATCTTCTTTACTTGCTTTTAAATAGCCTTCAGGTCTAATTCCAACTAAGACATTTTTGTTATTTAAAGATACATCTTCTATTTTTAAAACTTTAGAATCAGCAATAAATAAATATCCATCTTTTATGAAACCATCAAAAATACCAATAGGAGGTAAACCCAAAAATTTAGCAGTAAATAAATTAGTTGGGTTATCATAAACCTCTTGTGGTACTCCAATTTCTTCGACTTTACCTTTATTTAAAACCACGATTTTATCGCAAATTGACATCGCTTCATCTTGATCATGAGTAACAAAGATTGTTGTGATTCCAGTTTCTTTTTGAATTCTACGAATTTCTTCTCTAGTTTCTAGTCTTAAACGAGCATCAAGATTAGATAATGGTTCATCTAAAAGTAATACTTTAGGAGATTTAATTAAAGCTCGAGCAATAGCCACTCTTTGCTGTTGTCCGCCACTTATCTCATTTGGTTTACGATAAAGTAAACCTTCAAGTTTAACAATGCGGGCGACTTCTCTAACCTTTAAATCAATTTCGTCTTTACTAACTTTTCTTTTAATTTCAATTCGTTTACCGTTTTTTAAAATGTAGTTTTCAGAATCAATATCAAGTTTTAACTTTTTGTATTTATTTTTTTCTTTTTCAATTGAAGAAGATAAAAAAGAAATAAAACTATCTAAAGTAAAATCGTCCTTTACAAGATACTTAAACAAAAATTTTGAATAAGAAAAAGGAATGTTTAAAGCAAAACTTATTTCATCAATAAGTAATGATTTAGAAATTTTCTTGTCTTCTTTTTTTCTTTGTTCTATTAACTCTTTTCCTTTTAATAACTCATCTTTTTTCTCAATAAGCTTGCAAAACATAGATATTTTTCTACTTTTTAGGAAATCTTTTTTATAAATATCTTCTAAAGGAAAAGCTATATTTTTATAAATATTTAAATGTGGGTAAAGTGCATAATTTTGGAAAACAAAACCAATTTTTCTTTTTTCAGGAGCAAGATCAGTAACGTCTTCTTCACCAAAAAATACTAAACCACTACTTGGCTCTTTTAGTCCACTTATCATATAAAGAATTGTTGATTTTCCGCATCCTGAAGGACCAAGCAAACCAACAAGTTCACCATCATTAATATCGATACTAAAATCTTCCACCGCGATGGTATCTGGAATGTTTTTCTTCTTGTCTCCTTCAAAGACTTTCTTTAAATCTTTAATATGAATTTCCATAATTACAATTATAAAGATTAAGTGAATATAATTCTATTTTTAATTAATGGATGTTTTTTAGTTTCTATATCAATCAATCAAAATTATTATTTTAGAATATTTTGATATTGCAGTCTATTTTTCAAATTCAGCGATACTATCGGTATTACCAACAACTACTACAGCATCCTTATCTTCAAAGACATGAGCTGGAGAAACGTTAATATCAATATTTTCATCACGCTCAATGGCAATAACGTTAAGTTTAAATCTTTTTCTAATATCAGTATCAGCGAGTTTTTTACCAACATATCTTTTAGGAATAGTAATTTCAACAATTTCAATATTCTCATTAAGCGAAATAAAATCAAGAATGTTATTAGAAAGAATCTTTTTAGCAAGTCTATCAGCACTATCTTTATCAGGGTAGATTACTTCTGCTCCTAAACGTTCAAGCACTTGTCCTTGCTCTTCATTTCCAGCTTTAGCAATAACTTTTTTAACACCTAAAGAAATAGCGTTTAAAGTCGTTAAAATTGAAGCATCAACTTTTTCACCAATACAAACAACAATAGTTTCACATTCTTTAAAACCAAGTTCTTCTAAAGTTTCTTTTGTTAAATCTTCACTAACATAGGCATAATCTGTATATTCTAAAATTTCTTTTACTTTCTTTTCATCTTTATCTATACAAATGATGCTTTTACCTTTAGAAGCTAATTCAACAGCTAGTGAGTAGCCAAATCTCCCAAGTCCAATAATACCGATAGTTCCTGCATTTTTAGCCATAAATAATTCCTTCCTTAACCGATTGGTAATGAATCATCAACATATTTCCATGTTATGTTATTACTATGTTTCTTTTTAAATAAAGATAATGAAATCGACATTGGTCCAATACGACCAATATACATTAATAAAATTAAGCAAAGCTTGCTACCAACAGAGAAAAATGGAGTTACACCAGTTGAAAGTCCAACGGTAGCAAAAGCACTAAAAGCGTCAAAGACATAATCTAAAGAAGAAAAAGTATTTCCATTTCCTTCAATATGCTTCCCTTCGAAACCGAATATTAAAATAATAAAGAAAAGTAAAAATAAGACTGAAAGGAAAAATAAAGTAAAGGCTTTTTGAATAGTGTCTTTATTAATACTTCTTCTAAATGCATGAGGTGCTTTCCCATCAATCCCACTTCTTATACGAGCAAAAAGAGCAAATATAGTCGTAGTTTTAACACCACCACCAGTACCACCAGGCGAAGCACCAATAAACATCAAAACATCCATTAAAAGAATCGAACAAATCTGTGCATCGTATAGATTATAAGTTGTAAAACCTGCCGTTCTTGTTGAAACAGATAAAAAGAAAGACTCTAAAAAAGTCATTCCTTCTGGCACATTATTATTTACAAAATGAGGAACATTTTCACTTAAATAAATTGCAATTGTTCCACCAAATATTAATAGCAAAGTCATAAAAATAACAACTTTAGTATGCAAAGTCATCTTTTTAAAACGGAATTTTTTACTACAAATATCAATAATTACTAAATAGCCAAGTCCACCAAAAACAATCAATAAGGCAATAATTAAATTCATAAATACATCATCAGAAAAAGCAATTAATGAAGTATTTCCAAAAATATCAAAGCCAGCATTATTAAAAGCACTTACTGACAAAAAGAAAGCGTGCCCAAAAGCATCATCTACGCCTTTAACTACATCATTATGAAGAAAATATAAATCAAAAAACAAAAGTATTGCTCCAACAAATTCAGCAATAAAGGTAATTAATAAGTTTAATAAAAAGATTTTCTTTAAACCTTTAAAAGATGATATATTCCAACTTTCTTTAACTAGGGTTTGCTGATTCATAGTTAATCTAGAAGAAATAATCAAGATAAAAGCCATAGCTAAAGTTGCTGCTCCTAACCCACCAATTTGGATTAATATTGCAACAACAAAGCGCCCAAAGATATTATAAGTATCGCCAACCGAACCATTTGGTAAAGAAACTAAACCAGTAACGCAAGTTGCTGAAGTTGAAGTAAATAAAGCATCAATATATTCAACACTTTGCCCTTCATTTAAAGAAAATGGAGCCCATAAAAAAAGAGAGCCCACAAGGATTACTATCATAAACGCTAAGCAAATAAATGCTATTGGTTTGATTTCAAACTTACGTGCTTTAAATAGTTCCATAGATTAAACATTAATATTATAAATGAGTTAAAGAGAAAAAGAAGGTTTTATTATT
>UMAC01069412.1_pt1 | contig 129700 bp, 130 predicted proteins | sample 1963591 | NCBI WGS metagenome assembly UMAC01 (sample SAMEA4835904, study PRJEB28245) | human gut metagenome | biome: gut microbiome; material: fecal sample | place: Denmark | collected 2008
TTAAAATTTAATTTAATAAGTTTTTATACTAAATTCATATATTTTAATTTTTATGATAATGTTTAATAGGCTAGCCTCCTATTTCGCTTTGCTTCTTCGCTTGTTTTATATGAATAAGGAGTAGCAATTGCTACTCCTTATTACCTTAAAAATTGAAACAATCTTGAAGATTTTCGAATATCAAGAATTCTCTCCAATCCGTGACAATATCGTGTCCAGCTATTCCAATTTCGCTCGGTTGTGGTATTACAATGTCAAATTTGCCTGTCGAAAAAGCTTTTTTTATAAAGTCATACTCGCAAGGATGACCATAATTTTGATTCCAACCTTCTTTTTTAAAGTTGGAACTTTCCATAACACGAAAGACTAACCTTCTAAAGAATGAGGGATTACAAAAAGCAAAATATGCTTTTCTGATATCCAGATGCTCTTGAACACTTTTCAAGTTGACTACTATACAGCTAATTTCATCCTCATAATAACTCAAGGAAAATGTCTTCAAATTAACTTTGTATCCATTTCTCTCTAATTCATTAACGAGGTTTTGAATTATAACGCCTCTGTTAATAACAGCTCCTTTTGTGGTTTCCCAACGATAAGATAAATTCACCAAAATATTTATTGGTTTTTCCTTACTTCTGGAAAGAAGAGTTAATTTATCTCCTCTATAATCCAAAGTTCTCTTAAGTGATTTGAAAAAGTCAAACCCCTCGTGCCAACCATCACTACAAAAGTCAATTGCTTGTTTGAGACTCTTTGTCTGATACCATCCTCCACCATTAACATTCTTATCATTTCCTTCACTACCAATGCTTTTTACAATATGTTCAGGAAAGATTCTAGTATTTATTTCAGCCTTCCGTACATATTCGCAAAGATCCAATGGGTTCTTAAAGTTAAAAGCATAAATGGTGTAATTTCCCCAGCGGTCAATAAATTTTTTCATAAAGCATGTTCCTTTCACATTTTTAATATTGAATACCTTTTATAAAAAAACATTATATTACTTATTATATTACATTTTACATAAAATGTCAATTTTAAAAGGAAACTGATTAAAAACTCAATCAGTTTCCTTTATAACTATTTTGTTGTTACATTAAAGACAATCAACGCTATAACTATTGCTATTGCAAGAATTCCAAAAGTTAAAATCTGAAATTCGTAAGAATAGAAAAAGTCGATTACCCAATACTTTACCTTTTTTGCTTTTAAAGCAAAGTCGGACTCTTTATATTTTTTTGGTTTGTACATCTTCTTGAGTGCTTTGTTTTTACGCTTTTCCTCCTTCTTCTCAATTCTTTTTTGGGAATATTCATTACTTTTAACCTTTAAATAAGCAATTTTACTTTTTAATTTAAAAATAATATTGAAGAAAGATTGCTTCACTTTCGAAAATTTAGCATCGATTTTTGGCTTGTATTTCTGTGCGTAATCAATTTTAAATTGTTCAAATTTATTTTTTGCTATAGGAATTAATTTTTTTATTCCAATAGCAATAAAATAAACCAATTGTGAAATAGCTATAAGTATAGTCTTACATACAAATACAAAGCCTCTAACCAATAAACTTAAAAGATTCCAAATCAAAAACCATTTGAATACATCAGCCCAAAAGTTATCATTCCGTTGGTCTCTCATTTTGTTCACCTCTTTTAAAATAGTATTAGTTTTAAAATTTAAGGTGCTACAAAAAGTAGCACCTTAAACCCATACTGTAAACCTAGCTCAAACTGATTTTATAAACCTGATCACTGTTTTGTACATACAAGTATGTACGTCTTTCATAGGAATTGTACTGAATCACAATTCTGGAATTAGGATTAACAACTCCAATATGTTTTTCAGTTACGGTCGATTTTTCGATGGTCGGACCAGTCTTTAAGAAAAGTATTCTCTTCTCAGCTGGAATAACCAGCATTGAGTTGTTGAAAATGCAGTTTCTCAAGTTAAGTCCGCCAAAGGAGAAAGATTGAAACTTCTGCTTAACCTTGTTGCTTTTGCTGATAATATAAACCTTGTAAGCTTTTTCTGCAGTTAGTGTTACAACACACCAACTTTGACTTACATGGTCATACTTGATTGCTTTAGGAAATTCCTTGATAAGTTGCCGAATTTCTTTCCCGTTTACGATGATATTCAAATGCCCAGCATTGTTAATGCTACACATACAATATTCACCACGTTCATTAATTTCATAAATGAACGGATCGGTGATAGTAGCGACCACTTTTGTGGAACAAGCATTCTCTGTCATATAAACGTCAATCAATTCTTTTCTGCCTTTCAGGTAAAAAAGGTGATCACCTACGACCAGCATTTTAGAGCTTAACTTAAGAAGCAAAGTTGAGAACAACTTCTTTCCTTTATTGTTAAAAATCTCAAGTTTGCAAGCCGGATCTTTGGAATTTCGACATCTTTTCATCTTTTCGCTGAAAGAACATCTGCCATAAAGTTCATTGAATTTTCCAAACAGTGTATTGAAGAACTGTTTGATTTTGCTAATTCTGCTCACTTTTACGACAAGCCCTCTTTCAGTAAAGCAAACATCATCAGTTCTAGAATTTACTGATGCCTTTTCAAGTCGTCCATTTTCTTTCAAGTGAATTGCATTGGTATCATAATCAAGAATTGTAGAAAAGTTCACAACTTTGCGTACCTGCTTTTGAGCAAACACACGATTTCTCTTATACGAGATATTGTCAACATTATAATTCCTGAACTCATTCAATGCATCACTATCCTGATAAGCACGACAGCAAGGACACTTGGAATATCTAGAAGAGTTGTAGTACTGATGCCTTCTGCATTTTTTGAGGTCTTTTGCCTGATTTTCAAGCGACGCTAAGATATTAAATCTTGCATTTCCTTCTAAAATTCTCAAAAAATCATTTTGCAATCCTTCAGACATCCAAGCAACATGTTCCATTCTAAAATCATCAAGATTTTTTAAATCATGATTACCTAAGATTGAAATATGATTTAATGCTCTTAATTGTCTATTGTACCTTCTTACAAGAGGAAAAGTACCATCGTATGGATTAAACCCTACAAGCATTTCAAAGATGACAACTGCTAAAGAATAGCAGTCAGACTTCTGAGTATAACCCTTAATTGTTAATCCATTTGATTCGATAACACTTACTTTAGGGTCAACATATTCAGGTTTACCAGCCTTATCGGCTTCGATAAAAATGCCATTACATTTTAATCCCCAAGTATCCGTATCGCACACATAAATCTTACCATCCTTTGTCAAAAACTGATCAGGATGAAGATCTCCGAAAACAATACCAGCATTATGGAGATCATTAATGAATCTCGCTAATTCGCAAGCAATTTCAAGATTTTTCTTCCAATCATCTTTGCGTTTTCTTGCCTTAATTTGTAATTCTCTAACACTTGTCGCATTAGAGATTTTAGGCATTACATAACCAACACATTTACCTTTGCACCTGATAACTGTTTCAGGTAATGCTGCTGTTGGAAAACGATGTTTGTACTTCATTAATTCGTTGATTTTCGCTTCTTTTGCCCGTCCATCAAAATTCGATCCTTCACAGGAAAAAATTTTGATGACCTTATTGTTTTTGTTGTCGAAAAAGACACTAGCTTGGTTACCGATAATTCCTTCACCAAAGCTATCAGTAAATTTATCAAGCTCATATTTGTTGCTAAAATTGTAGTTCATAAAGATACCTCCTAATAATAGACTTAGGTTTTGTTTACAGTATGTTGGTAGCTTACTACCGTTTTGTCAAAGTCCTTAGTTAAGAATTTTGAAAATCCTGAAAATCCCTTAACTGTAGCATATTTTATCATTTTTTCCAAGTTTTGTCAATATTATGTGAACAATTTTAGAATTAATCTACTATTAACGAATCTATTATTTTGCATTTAAAAATGAGAACTCAAATATGAGTTCTCATCTGCTTATTTTACTTCCATTTCATTACTACACTGTTTATGACATTATAGCTCTCTGGTGCATATATTTGCAAAACATTTGGTTTAGCCATATAAAACGCAAATATATCTGCAAAATACTCTACACTATTTGAAATTCCATAGTTATATTCTTCGGTTGAATCATATAGACTTTTAACAGCCATTCTTTCTTTTTTATAAGCTGATGTGAAAGTTCTTCTATGACTTATGAAAAACTCTTTAGAATCTAAATAGTGTCCAAATTCATGCCAGACAGTCTTACTTAATTCCGGAGATGAACTTCTGATAAATATTTTACTATCAAAACTCGAACAAAGTCCATAGGTAGAGTCTTTTAAAAGTTTTTCGTTAGAAATCCTTATCTTCCATCCTTCTTTTAGGAATCGTTGCTGTAATTTTTGAGGTAAAGATTTAAATGCTTTGTCAGTCATCTCAATCTGCTCATCAATAACATCAACACCAACCTCAATATAGTTTGGAATATAGATAATATTTCTATCGAAAATTTGACCATATACCCACTTCTTCACATACTGATAAGATTCATCAATTTGCAAAATTGAATTGTTTCCATTAGTTTCAATTACAAATGAAAATAATTCAGCGAAAATTGCATCTTGAGTAGAAGAAATGTTTCCTCTAAATCTTAAGAATAATTTTAGTTCGCGTTCATTCCGGTTAATTAATTGGGTAAATGTAGAAGATTCTTTTATTTGAGCATATTCCATACTAACATAATATGCAAATGCAACATATATTATATTTGAATGAATGTCCAATGTTCCTACATTTAACCACATCTGTCGTTCATTACCATCAGCATAAAACTTTCCTAATATTCCTCCAAATTCTTGAGGCATTTTGTCTGTTAAGACTATTTGCCAATTGTCTTGCACAAATCTTTTCTTCCAAAAATTTGGTACTCTTTTTAGTTGCTTTATTATTTCTTCAATTTTCTTGTTGCTTATACTATTAGACCGAAGTAGAGGTGATTTTTTTTCGATAATATTCATAATGTAATCCTCCCTGTTTAAAAATAAGTTTTTAAAAATTTATATGAATATAATATCACTTTCATAGTATTATGTCAAGTTGGATATATTGAAAATGAAATGAAATTCATTCTATTTATCTTTCCTCTTCACTTTTTACTTGTTCCAAACATCTTGTTACATTATCATAATATACCGTTTTACCGTCATTTAGCCTTAACAAACACCCATTACCATAGTAAGATGCTCCACAGTCTATTATAGCATAAGAATTATGAATAGCAATTTTATTATCATCCGTAGGTGTATGTCCTATTATAGTAAACATTTTTTCTTTACCTATATCTTCTTCTTTCCATTTTTCACTTATATTATTATTCTTGTCGTTATCAACTCTTGCCCAAACACAATTATATAAATCATCTTCTCTACCTTCTATTAGATATTCCTCCACTGTTTCTTTTTTCTTGTCGGTATTTTTATCAGCTTTAGCATGAACTAAATACAAGTTTTCATCGTTTATATTAATTTCAGTATGTACTGTAGATTTTAATAATAATTCTTTTACTTTTTCTTGTTTTTCTGAAGATAGTTTCATAAAATCATCATATGTTTTCTTTCCACCATTTGAATCTCTATACCAATTATTTTTCTCTTTTTCTCTATTCATAAACAATGATTGAATCATCATTAATTCATGATTTCCAACTAACAATTCGATTTTTTCGCCTTGTTCTATAATATCTTCTAAAATTTTAATTCCATCTGGTCCTCTATCAATTACATCACCTAATATATATAATTTTTCACCTTTTTTTACTTGGCTTAGCATATCTTTGTATAATTCATATTGTCCATGTAAATCACTACATACATAAACATTTTGTGATATTGATGATGTGTTTACATTCTTAGTGTCATTATTAATCTTTATTTTATTTGTAAATCCTTTTATTCTATTTCTTTTTTTCACTGTTTTGCCACTATTTTCTGTTCCTACTAACTCACCTTTTTCCTTCAAATAATTTTCACCTGATAATTTCTTTTGTTCTTTTTGTGTTTTAATTTTAGATGCCTTTACTATAACATTGTCAAATTTATCATTAATTCCTTCTTGTTCTATTTTTTTAATCTTATCTAAAATTTGAGGATTACTAAGTTCGTTTGCTTTTATTTGTTTTATAGTTTTTTCATAAAATTCCATGTACTTTTTTAAATTTGTTGGAATACCAACATTTCTTCTACTTATTCCGTTTTTTAAATCCTCTGCAAATGTTAATAACTTTATACAGTCATTATTGGCATTATCTTCAAGTTCATAAATTGCATCCAAGTATTTTTTTTCATTTATTAGCTTTTCTTTTATTCCATGAACTTGCTTATTATGTTTTTTCTTTATTTCTTCAAAATATTCAAATTCAATCGTTTCAGAGTTTTTAAAATATTCATTTTTTATTTTTTCAACTTTTTCCTCTCCTAATAAGGATTTGTTTTCAGCACTTTTACTTATTCTTCTATTCAACATATACATATAATATGAGTTGATTTTTTCATCTTTTTTTATAATTTCTTCTCCATTTATTCCTTTAACACCATTTCCATATAAATTACTTAAATAATCCATAATTAAAACATTATATTTATTAGTTCTTCCATCTTTTTCATTTATCATAGCAATTGGCTCAATTTTATTTAAATCAGTCAATATTTTATCTAGATATTCCTTAATATCATTATCTTTATTTATTTTTAAATATGAAATCAATGCATCAACAACTGGAATAACTGCACCTTTTTGAAATTTAATTTTATCACTAAAATTATCCCATTTTTTCATAATTGATGTAATTTCTTCTTTTGAATATATTTTTTCTTTACTTTGTTCAGTTTTTTTATTTTCTGTTTCATTTATTTTATTTTCTTCTAATATTGAACATTGATTTTTCTTCATTTTATTTTGTTGATTTGATACTTTGTCAATATTCTTTATTTCCGCTAATATTCCTTCATTTCCATTAATTCTTTTTCTATAAAATTTTCTATTTTCTAGCACGTAATAGTTTCCTGTATTTATTCCTTCTTTTAGACTCATTTTCATTTCTCTTTTTGTTAATTTTATTCCTAAGTCATTAAGTAATTCCTTATATAAATTTTCAGCCACTTCATGATTTCCACTTGATAATAGATTTCTTATTTGTAATTTTCTTAATTCACAATCCTTAATATGTAATGGTTCTTTATATTTCAATATAGCTTCTTTAGAATCTTGCTTATGAGTTTCATGATATTTAAGTAAATAAAAATATTTGCCTTCATTTTCTAATAACTTTCTATATATTCTTAGGTTAGTGTCGGCTTTCTTATTTTTTTGATTATCTATATACCAATTTATTGCAGTTTTTAGTTTTAACTCTATGCTTTCTAGTTCACTAATATTATCTATATTTCCAGTCATATTCGAATAATATTTAATTAACTGTTGTTTTACATCTTCACACTTTTTGTCGACTTCATTTTCAGAAAAAAGTGAAGTATATTTTTTTTCATTTTCATATATATATTCTTTGCCAAACATGTTCTCTATTTTTTTCATTATCTTATTAAAAATATTTTCATTTATTATATTCACTTTTGCGCCCAACTTTCTTTCTTTTTTTGCAATATTCTTCATTTTTCTTCTATTAGTAAAGTTTAATGTTGAATTAGCTGTATTATGTTCTAATTCAAAAGGTAATTTTGATTTATCTTTTACACATCTTATATATTCCATAATTTCAACATTATCATTTAGCCCTTTAATAATTGCAGGATTTAAACTTTTTTGCAATTTTCTTTTTTTAAATCCAGAAGTTGTAAGTTCATGACATTTTTGAGATATTCTAAAATTTTTATAAATTTTCTTTTTATTATCTATAATAGTTGATAATTTAGTTCTTAATGCATCTCCATTATTCATATAATACACAACATTATCGTTTTCTTCATCTATTGATATTTTTGATATTTTATTATTAAGAATTTCTATATTTTCTTGCATTTTCTTACACTTCCTTTATTAATTAATTTTGATTTTATATTAAGAAAAGGATGGAGAGATTACTCTCCATCCTCCCCTTAAATCAAGTAGAATTTTAATTTAATGCTGATGCCAATCATAACGACTAACTATACGCATCAACTTTCTTAAACAATGACCATCCTCGATTAAAATTGGTTCAACCTCCAACTCTTCAGCCAATTTGTTTGAATCGAATCCTTCAAATGCTGCTACACAAAATCTGATATCTCTTGCTTTGAGTTCCCTAACTGCCTGCTTAGCATCATTGGCGCTATACTTTTCAGATCCGTTTTCTCCTCCATCTGTGAAGAGAAGCATAAAACCTTTGACCTTAACTTCAGTTTTAAGAATGTCATACTGATATATCATGTTATTACAACTTTCTACAATTGCATCATACAACCGAGATTTGTATCCTTTTGCTTCATAAGAAGTGTCAATCTGCACTCCATACTTAAACGGTCTCATCTCAAGTTTAGAGCCAAAAAGTGTTATTGCTGTCTGGATATATTTACATCCTTCAACTGTCTTTTTTGCCAATTTCAGTCCATCAACAACTGCGTTTTCAAGCCCATTGTTATACATAGATCCTGAATTGTCTATTACAAGATATAACAAATCTTGTCCACAGCATCTAACTTCGTCTGGTGTAATATTACCTTCCAAACCTTTCGGAGTTTCAATTACCTCTTCAGGTTCCAAAATATCCTCATCAGAGTTCAGATATTTTTCCAAATCTTCAATCCATTGATAGCTGTTTTCCATAACAATATCTTCCTTTCTTTAAGTAAAAATTTATTGGTTTGTCTGTTTTGGAATTACTTCTACTTGACTAGGGTACAACTATATTCAATTGTCTATTATATTATACCATTTACATAGAGTTTTTTCAATACTATTTAATTCATTTCTTAGTTTCGCTATCATTCATTTAACTCATATAAATTCAGAAATAATAATATAATTCATTATCTTCTATCAAAAAATAAGATTTGAAAATCAAATCTTATTTTTCCCTACTCCTTATCTGCTTTTTTCATTTTTTATTTTTTCTTTTTTCTCCTCAAAATACTCATCAATATATTTAACTGTTCCTTTTGTCAGATTTATTAAAGAACAATAGTGATATCCTCCACCACAGTCGATATCTATATAATTATCTTTATAATTCACTTTATTATCAGCTGTTGGAGAGTGTCCTATTACAGTAAATACACCAGGCTTTGCACTTTGTGGATGTGGTTTTGATGTACCCGTTTTAGGATCTCTTGACCATAATGCTTCATTTATCTTACTTTCTTGTTCTTCTTTAATCATTTCCCTAAGTGTTTTTTCATTATTTTCCTCTTTATCTTGAATTGATTTAGCATGTACTAAATGAACAGGTTTATCATTTATTTTTATATTTTTATATACATATGAATTCAACAGAAACTCCTTCATTTTGTTTTGTTCATTTACATCTAGTTTGTTAAATTCTTCTAATGTTTTCTTTCCACCATTACCATCAATAAGCCAATCGTTCCTTACTTTTTCATTATTTAGAAATAATGACTGTACCATCATCAACTCATGATTTCCAACTAGAAACTCCACTTGTCCTTTTTCCTTTCTTTTTATAACATCTTGTAATATTTTGATACCATCTTTTCCTCTATCAATTACATCACCTAATACATACAATCTATCATTCTCTTTTAATTCACGAGTAATTGCTTTGTAAAAATTATAATTTCCATGTAAATCACTGCATACATATATATTTGACTCATTTTTATTGTTTTTTGCTATCACATTTCTTCTACTTAATTTTTTACGTTCTATTGTTTTTAAAATTTTGTTTGCCTTATTTTTATCAAATAGTGGAGTAGTATTATCATTATATATATCATACAAATTATAGTAAACATCAGCATCACAACAATTTTTATCTCTATCAATTAATTGTTCATATATTTTTTTAGCTTTTGCTTTATTCATTGGTATTATTTCTTTATCAGATGGTCCTTTTAATCCATTATAGAATAAATTTCCCCATAATTTTAAAATTCTAGGTTCTACTTCTCTATTATCCTTAATTTTTTCATCAAAACGCTGTAATTGCTCCTCAAGATATTCTTTTTCTTTGTAATTATTTGGTCTCAAAAATGAACCAGGTCTTTTTACAATATCTGTAGCCAAAGCCAATTTTAAATATTCACTATTTTCTTCATTTTCATTTGCTTTTGTTAATTCATTCACAAAGAAATACTCTGACTTTAGTCTTTCAATCCCATCAAGGTTATTCAAATTATATTTTTCTTCAAGAAAGTCGTAGTACCCTTCACATACTTTCTCTTTATTTTCAATAAAATCTTTCTCTACTTTTTGAGTAATATTCAATGGAACTTCCCATCTTTCTTTTATTTTTGATTGAAGTTCTTCTTTTTCTTTTTTTACACCTTGCATTAGATTATATGCTAGATATAAATAATATGAAGAAGCATTTTTATTAGCTGGAATTATTTCTCTACTTCCATCATTTGATTTAACACCATCTTTATATTTATCATACATATAATACAAAGTCTTTGGATTAGTAAATTTATAATCGTATATGCATAAATTATCCTCATTATCCCCAGTTCTGTCTTTTTGCAATTTTTTTATTTCTTCACTCAATCTCATTTGAATCTCTGGATCATCATTTTCCTTCAAATAACAAACTAATTTATTTATTACTAATAAATTAATTCCTTTAACTCGCGAATTTTTAGGGTTTCTTGCTGATACTTTTTCTAAAGCTTTCATTAGTTCTTCTTTTGACATTTTAGAGTTATTAGAAACATTTTTTGATTTTTCTTCAATCTGAGTTGTTTTTTCCGTTTGACTTTCTTCACTTATTGAATTTTCTGTCTTAATTGGGTTTGTCGTCGATTGTGCATGAGATGTTTCTGCTTTGTTTGTTTTTGGGGTTGTTTCCTTTTTGGCTTTCGTATTTTTCTTCTTTTTAGCATCTTTTTGCTGTTCTACAATATTTTTAACTAAATCTTCGCCTTTTTTCTTTAAATCATCTATCTTTGCTTCACTTTTTTTCTTTAATGTTCCTATAGCAGTAGCAACTGCTTTACCAGCTTCTAATGCACCTAATGTTGCTTTTGTAGTTTTTTGTCTTATTTTTGTTGATGGTGATTCAATTTTAATTTCTGCTTTAGGTTTAGATATTGTTATATTATTTATTGAATCTATTACTTCATTTGCTTTTTCTTGTAATTCAATTGTTTTCGTTTTTTCCTTGCTATTGTCCGTATCTTCTATTGCTTCAGAAGTTTTAACATTTTCTAATTTTTCTTCTATATTTTGTTTAATTTCTTCAATCTCTGCTTGGGCTTCTTGCTCTATATTTTCTACAGCATTTTGAATTTGTTGTTCTGTTTCATTTACCTTTATCTGTACATTATATTTATCATATAATCTATCTAAAGCTTTATCTGTAATTGTATTAGGATATTTTTTCTTTATATTTTCTATTTTTGAATTTAATTCTTCAACATCTTCTCCTAATAACTCTTTATTTTCAATTTCTTTAAAAATTAATTTCAACTCTGTTCTAGCTTTTATTTTTTGTTTTGTTAAATCATTATCTTTATCTAACTTTTTTTCAAAATTAGAATAAACTACATTTTTTCTATCTGGTATTTTCTTTGTTACAATATTGGCAGTTGAAACAACATTATTAATTACAAGTGTTGAACTTACTGTAGCAGTTGATGTTACAACCCTATTATTTGATGCATTACCTCTATTAACATTATTATTATTTCTTATTAAGTTGTTATATCTTCTTTCTGCTATATAATTATTTTTTATGTATTCATTTTGAATTACTGGAATTCTTTTTAATGTAGTTGTACTAGCAATATACTTATTTGCTTTTTCAAATTTATCTTTTTGCAAATTTGGATTTAAATTGCTTGGTAATGATTCTCCTCTTTTTTTTGCTTTAATAATAGATTTTGCAAGTTCCATTTTTCTATCAATCTCAGCATCAATATCTTTACTTGCTTTTATGCTTTCTCTAATTGCATTTAAGTATTGGTCAGAGTTATTCATATTTTTTTCAATATTTCTTAGTTTTTCTAATTCATCTGGACTATCATATCCTAATTCTACTAACTCTTCATCAGTTTTCAATGTAACTGTACCATCATCATTTTTTATAAAAGCATCTTCAAATAATTCATAATCTTTTTTTATTTTTTCTTGAGCCTCTTTTACAGCATCTTCTTCATTTATTTCTTGTTCAGCTAATAAACTATCAGAAATATAATCTAATAGTTCTTCTTCCAATTCTTCTTCTATAGCTTCTAATCTATTGTCAAATTCTTCTTCAGTTTCATCTTCTTTTTTTTGCCATTCATCATCTCGAATAACATCTAACTTATTAATAATTGAATTTATTTGATTTATTTCATCTTCTATTTCCATAATAGGCTCCTTCTCCATTATACTTTCTGCTTAATTATATCATTTTTTCCTTTTTATGTCAATTATTTACATAAAAAGAGAGACCAGAAACTTCTAGTCTCTCTAAACTTTTTCTATTTTTTTATAATAACTTGCCCATTACTTAAATGGATATCTCCATATGAATCTTCATATCCTGTTATTCCATTTGAAAAATAATAATATCCATTTGATGTTCTGGTTGCATACTCTCCATTGCTGAAGCGTAAATTACCATATTCATCTTCTGTAGATGTTATACCATTATTATATGTCCGACACCATGAATTGGAATATGAATATCCTCCTATATTATCTGTGAAAGAGTCTTTACTTTCATTATTTGAAATATTATCTATTCCAAATGAGTCCGCAAAAGCAGAAAAAGCTTTACCAATTCTAAAAATCCTTTTTAAAATTGTCAGAATATCTTGCTGATAGTTTTTCATTATTGTCACACCTTTCGTATTGCTTAATAGAAAAAGTTTATATGTTTTTGTAATAAATATTTTATAATTTTTTTAAATTTATGTAAAGCCTTTTTTGAGATTTATTTTATTTAATATAGAAAAAGACTGAAGAATTCTTCAGTCTTTCCTAATTCAATCAAACAAAACTTTAGTTCTTTATAGTTTCTCTTTATCGTTCAGAAGCCATCTCATACGAGTTTTCAAGTCATTTATTTCAGAAATTGGGTTAACTTTTAATAACTTACCAAGTTCTGATAATGTGGTTGTTTCTGGACCAAATAATCCACAAGTTATGTCCCTTTTTTTCAGTTCTTTGAATGAATCTATTACATCATGAATCGTACAGTTAATAGAGCCGTTATCTTCGCCATCTGTGAAAATAATCATACCTCCATTAACATTATATTCATTTGCAAGTTCATCATATTGTCTAAGCATATCTTTGCAGTTGTCGACTATCATATCATATAAAGGTGTTCCATTTTTTTCAGTAAGAGCTGAGTAAAAATATGAAGAAACAACCTTTATATGTTTCGGTCCCATATAATCATTTATAAAATGATTAAGTTTCCTCAACTGATCATTGATATCCCTATCCAACTTTTTACTATGCATCGAAGCAGATTTGTCTATCACAATGTAAATCAACACTTGATCATTGCATTTAGCTTCTGAATATGTAGGCTCATCAAGCTTTTCTTTTTCATCTTCAGATGTTGTTGTTTCTTGTTCATAATCGCCGTTAAAATAATCTACAAGCTCCTTAATCAAATCGTTATCCATATTTTGGTTGTTTGCCATAGTAAAAGTCATTCCTTTCAAAATATTACATATTTTTGAACTCTATGTTTGATTGAATTATAACAAAATAATTTGTCAGACATTATTATACATTTTATGTAGACCGTTGTCAAATTTTATTATAATATTCAAATTTATAGTTCCATATAATAGTAATACATATCTATGCAATGTAAATTACCATCCCAAATTTCTTCTTTATAATTGTTTACAAAGAAATTATATTCTGTTTTATAATATTTATCAAATCCACATTTAACATAAAACGGAATATTGTTTTGAGTTGTTCCGACTATCATTTTCTTATATTTATTTTTATACAATTTTGTTACTTCTTGTATTAATTTTTTTCCATATCCATTTCCTCTAGCATCTTCTTTTGTCGCAATATTTTTTAATTCGCATATATTATTATCGACTTTTGTAATAATTATTTCTGCTAAGATTTTCTTATTTTCAAATAATCCATACATTTCTGCATCTTTAATATACTTTTCTACTATTTCTTTATCTGGGTCTGCTTCAAGTATTAAATCCATATATTTTTCTTTTTCAAAAATTTGTTTAATTTCAGCCATTTTTATCTCCTAACTCTTTTTGTATATTATATTTTTTATTTGTTTTACTGATATTTTTTCAATAGATTTCTCTTCAATCTGTTGATTGAACTCTGAGCGATTATAAATTTTAACCAATTTACTGTTTGTCATAGCATAAGTAAGCTAAATCTATAGCTTTTTCTAAGTCATTTGAAGCACTAGTAGAGATATCTTTAAGAAGAACTTTTTCTGCACAACGTCCACAATACATAACTATAATCTGTTTTTGTATATCAGACTTTTGTTTATATGCTTTATATGTTTCATCAATTTTTGAAACAAGTACATTTTTTCCGGATTAACAACATTGACAAAATGATTATCATTGCTATTTTGATTATAATACATAACCGTTTTGTCTTATTGTTTCACCTAATTTTGCCTTTTTTCTTCATATTAAGTTTTCTCCAAACCGACATATAGTATTGCTTAAATGTTTTTTTATTATGTCACATATTAACATAAATGACAACTCTTTTATTATATTTGTTTTAATAAGAAAAACTCTCTCATACAAGATGAGAGAGAAAAGATACTTTTTTTGTAATGGTAAAATTTTATTCAGCAAACGGGTTTTTAACTTCTGTGCAGATTACATTGCCAATTGAAATTATATCTGCAGGTTCACACTTAATAAATGTGTATTCCCCGTCATCAGAAAATCCGTTTAATTTTCCGACTAGGGTTGCTCGGATTGATCCGCTTTCAACAATGGGATCAACTACAAGAGCAACAAAAGTACTGTTTCCGCTTGCCTGCTGAAGTTCAAAATATTTAACCATTTTTTTACCTCCTTGGCCAGTTGGCCTTTCTTTCATAAAAATTGTTTATACTTTATATTTGAAAACACCATTTATGGTGGAAAAAAGAAAGTAACTCTATATATAATTGAGACTAGCTCAATAGATATAAATATATTATATTATAATTTACATAAAATGTCAAATTTGATGACAAACACTCCTACAAAACTATCATTATTATGATACACAACTCATTATTTTATATGATATAATAAATTGAGGTGTTAAAATGAGAGTAAAGAAATTAGTAAATTTATAAAACCTGGACTTAAAAAGATTGCTTTTATTAAATTTTCCGATAAAATTGAAGTTACAGCATTTAAAAATCTTGATAATAGTGTTATTATAATATTAAAACTTACAAAGGAGGCAAATAATGATAGATAGAGAAATGAATCCAGACTTTTTAAATTCATTTTTAGACTATAATATTACAATACTTAACAAATCACCTAACAGTATAAAAGAATATAATTATGATCTTATGAATTTCTTAAAGTATATAAAAATACATTTTAAATTAACCAATGAAAAAGACTGGACTAAAATTACTATAAATGATATAAGCCTTGATACAATAAAGAAAATAAAACTAGAAGATATACATAGCTATATTTCTTATATGGCAACAGAACTTAAAAGTAGTCCTGCTACACGTGCTAGAAAAATTTCTTCTATAAGAATATTCTTTAATTATCTTTGCAACAAAGCAAAATTAATAGACACAAATCCTGCGCAAAACTTAGAAACTCCTAAGCTTGGTAAAAGAATCCCTAAATATTTGTCATTAGATGAAAGTAAAAAATTACTAGAAGTAACTAATGATACTGAAGCAAGAAACAATGAAAGAGATTATGCTATCATTACTTTGTTTTTAAACTGTGGTATGCGTTTATCTGAACTAGTAGGTATTGATATACCAGATATAAATTTTAGTGATTGTAAATTAAATGTTGTTGGAAAAGGAAATAAAGAAAGAACTATTTATTTAAATAATGCATGTATGGATGCAATTAATAAATACCTAGCTTCTAGACCTAAAGAAGGAATTAAATATGATTCAAAAAATGCTTTGTTTTTAAGTGAAAGACGTGAAAGAATTAGTAATAGAACTGTTCAAACAATTGTAAAAAAAGAACTATTAAAGGCAGGCCTAGATATTAATAAGTATTCTACACATAAATTAAGACATACTGCTGCTACTCTAATGTATCAATATGGTAATGTAGATATACGTGCATTGCAAGAACTTTTAGGACATGAAAGCATTTCTACAACAGAAATATACACTCATGTTGATAATAGCCAAGTTAGAAATGCAGTAGAAAGTAACCCACTTGCAAACTTTAAGGAGTAAAGTCAAAAGCTTTACTCCTTTCCTACATCCCCCTATATTACAGGAACTTTTAATTCCTGATCTATTTTTAAATTTGAGCTTTCTATATTATTTATTTGAGTAATATCATTCATAATATATCTTATATCTTTTCCCTTGTAATATTCATTTGAATCTTGATTGCTTTTTGCAATACTCCAAAGCGTATCTCCTTTTGATACATATATTGTTTTGTATTGTTTTTCTCCTCTTGAGTATGAAGACTTTGAAATTATTAATGATAAACCCACAATTATTAATAGAACTATTGTTATACTTCTTATAAATTTTTTTATACTAACTATTTTCATATTTTTTCTCCTGTTTTTATATTATTCTTACAAACATTTATTCGTTTGCGTATTCTTATTATAAACACTTGTTCGTATATTGTCAATAGTTTTTTTAAAAAATATTGCAATTTATCTGTATTGCTTTAATTGTCTCTTTGTGATAAAATATAGAATATGTTTATTGAAAAAGGAGAATTAATATGAAAAGCAAAGAAACTATTGTTATTTTAGACTTTTATAGTCAATTTAATCAATTAATAGCAAGACGTGTTAGAGAATGTAATGTTTACTCAGAAGTATTACCTTATGACACTCCTATTGAAAAAATAAAGGAAATCAATCCCAAAGGTATTATATTTACTGGTGGCCCTGCAAGTGTTTATGAAGAAGATTCACCTGCATGTGACAAAGAAATATTCAACCTTGGTATTCCAATTTTAGGAATTTGCTATGGAATGCAATTTATGAGTCATAGTTTAGGTGGTAAAGTTGAAAGAGGAACAAAAAAAGAATATGGAGAAATTGAAGTTAATTTAGACAACTCTTCCCCACTTTTTGAAGGCTTTGACAACAAAAATATTTGCTTGATGAGCCATACAGATTTAGTAAAAGAAGTACCTGCGGGGTTCAAAGTTATTGCAACTACAGATAACTGTCCTACTGCAGCAATTGAAAATAAAGACTTGAACTTTTATGGAATTCAATTTCATGCCGAAGTAAATAACACTGTAAATGGTGTAAAAATAATTAAAAATTTCTTATATAACATTTGCAAATGCTCTGGAGATTGGGTAATGTCTTCTTTTGTGGAAGAATCTATTAAATCTTTAAGAGAAAAAATTGGAGATAAAAAAGTATTACTTGCTTTATCTGGTGGAGTTGACTCTTCTGTAGCAGCAGTTCTATTACATAAAGCTATTGGAAAGCAACTTACATGTATATTTGTTGACCATGGTCTACTTCGTAAAAATGAAGGTGATGAAGTTGAACAAATATTTAGAAATCAATTTGATATAAATCTTATTAGAGTAAATGCTGAAGAAAGATTCTTATCTAAACTTGCTGGAGTTTCTGAACCTGAAAAGAAAAGAAAAATAATAGGTGAAGAATTTATAAGAGTATTTGAAGAAGAAGCTAAAAAAATTGGTAAAGTAGACTTTTTAGTTCAAGGTACTATATACCCTGACGTTATAGAAAGTGGCAAAGGAAAAGCTGCTGTTATAAAAAGTCATCACAATGTTGGTGGACTTCCAGACTATGTAGATTTTAAAGAAATTATAGAACCATTAAGAGATTTATTTAAAGATGAAGTTAGAAAAACTGGATTGGAACTTGGAATTCCAGAAAAATTAGTATTTAGACAACCATTCCCTGGTCCTGGACTTGCAATTAGAATTATTGGAGATATAACAAAAGAAAAACTCGAAATTTTAAAAGATGCAGACTATATCTTTAGAGAAGAAGTTGCAAATGCTGGTTTAGACAAAGAGTTGAATCAATATTTTGCAGTTTTAACAAACTTAAAATCTGTTGGAGTTATGGGAGACTATAGAACATATGATTATACTTTAGCTTTAAGAAGTGTTTGTACAACAGATTTTATGACAGCTACTTGGAGCAGAATTCCATACGACATATTAGAAAAGGTATCTTCTAGAATTGTAAATGAGGTAAAACATATAAATAGAGTTGTATACGATATAACATCTAAACCACCTGCAACAATTGAATGGGAATAAAAAACAAGCAAGAAGCTTTTATAACTTCTTGCTTGTTTTTTAAATATTTTTAATATTATGATTTATAAGAATGATCTATTTCTTTTAGTGTTACATCATGTGCTCCTCCTTCTGAAATACTCACTTCTGAAACCATTGTTAATCTTGCTTTTTCATGTAATTCTGGAATTGTTGTTGCTCCACAATTGCACATTGTTGATTTTATTTTTGCAACTGTTATTTCTAGATTATCTTTTAAAGAACCTGCATAAGGTATATATGAATCAACACCTTCCTCAAAAGCAAGTTTATTTTTAGCTTCTCCACCTAAATCATATCTTTGCCAATTTCTTGCTCTATTTGAACCTTCTCCCCAATACTCTTTAACATAGTTGTTTCCCACTTTTACAACTCTTGTTGGACTTTCATCAAATCTTGCAAAATATCTTCCCATCATTACATAATCTGCTCCCATTGCTAAAGCAAGAGTAATGTGATGGTCATATACTATTCCACCATCTGAACATACAGGAATATATATTCCTGTTTCTTCAAAATATTTGTTTCTTTCATCTACAACTTCCATTAAAGCACTTGCTTGTCCACGACCAATTCCTTTTGTTTCACGAGTTATACAAATTGATCCTCCACCTACTCCGACTTTTATAAAATCAGCACCAGCATCTGCTAAATATCTAAACCCTTCTCTATCTACAACATTTCCTGCACCTATTTTTAGGTCATCACCATATTTTTCTCTTACAAAATCTATTGTGTTCTTTTGCCATACTGAATATCCATCAGAAGAATCCATACAGATTATATCAACACCAGCTTCTACTAGTGCAGGTATTCTTTCTTCATAATCTCTAGTATTTATACCTGCTCCCACAATATATCTTTTATTTTCATCTAATAAAGAGTTAGGGTTGTTTTTTCTGTCTTCATAATCTTTTCTAAATACTAAATATTTTAGATTTCCTTCTTCTGTTAATATTGGTAAACAATTTATTTTTTTATCCCATATTATATCATTTGCTTCTGATAATGTTATTCCTTTTTTAGCCCATATAACATCTTCTTTTTTAGTCATGAAATTATCAATTGGTTCGTCTTGGTTATCTCTTGATAATCTATAATCTTTATTTGTTACAATTCCTAGGAATTTTCCAGATGCTGTTCCATCATCTGTTATAATAACAGTTGAATGCCCAGTTTTTTCAACTAACTCTAAAACTTCTTTTAAACTAGTTCCTGATTTTACGTTTGAATCACTAATTACAAAACCTGCTTTATGTTTTTTTACATGATAAACCATTTCTGCTTGTGATTCTATTGATTGAGAACCATATATAAAAGCAAGTCCTCCTTCACGTGCTAGTGCAATACCCATTTTTTCTCCTGATACTGATTGCATTATTGCAGAAACCATAGGTACGTTTGCATAGAATTTAGCTTGCTCTCCTTTTTTAAATTTTACAAGAGGTGTACGTAAAGATACATTTGCTGGTATACATCTCTCATCTGTTAAATTTGGTAGTAATAAAAATTCATTAAAAGTTCTTGATATGTCTGGTAATATTTTTGACATGTTTTTTCCCCCTTCATTTTTAATTAATATTTAAATTCTCAATATTATATAATAAAAAGAGACTAAGTTCAATACTTAATCCCTATTATTTTGATTTTATGCTCTTGGATGAGCATGCTTATATACATTTTTTAAGTTTTCATCTTGGAATTGCATATATACTTGTGTAGATGATATATCTGAATGTCCAAGCATTGTTTGAATAGCTTTTAAATCTGCTCCATTTTGTAAAAGATGTGTTGCAAAAGAATGTCTTAAAACGTGTGGTGTAATATCTTTTGTTATATGAGCTTGTTCTTTATAGAATTTTACTATTTTCCAGAATCCTTGTCTTGTTAATCTTTTACCATTAACATTAACAAATAAAGCCTTTTCATCATCAGATTTTATCATTATTGGTCTTGAACTTTCCATATACTCTTTTAGAGCTTTTAATGATAAAGAACCTAATGGAATATTTCTTTGTTTGTTTCCATTTTTGCATGTTACATAACCGTTTACTAGATTAACATCTTCTACATTTAGAGATATTATTTCTGTAACTCTCATTCCTGTGGCATATGCGAATTCTAGCATTGCTTTGTCTCTAATTCCTTTTAAATCAACATTTTTTGGTTGATCTAGCAATAAAGACACTTCTTGTGAAGTTAATATGCTTGGTACTCTTTTTTCTATTTTTGGAGATTGAATGCCTTCTGTTGGGTCATTTTTTACTTTTTTATTTTTTAAAGAATATTGATAAAATAATCTTATTGAAGCTAAATTTCTTGATATTGTAGAAGATTTCTTATTCATGTCATGTAAATAATTTAAATAATCTTTTATATCCTCTTGTTTAACTTTTGCATAGTTTATATTATTTTCTTCAACATATTTTTCATATTGCAAAATGTCTCTTCTATATGATTGTAGTGTATTATCAGATAATTTCTTATCATTTTGTATAAATTCTAAAAAACTTTCAATTTGTTTCTCCATAATCTAGCTCCTTTATTATTATTTTTATGAATATTTATTATGTATATATTTATATCAAATTAATCTAAAAAAGTAAATAGATTTTTATAATTTATCTTATAAATATTTTATAATCCAAACCAGTATATTTTTTGAGACAAAAACCTCTATAAATGAAGATATTATCATAAAAACTAGCATTAAAGCAGAAAAAAAAGTATGCCTTAATATTTCTAATTTAATGTTTTCTTTTCTTCTATCTTTCATTATTGAATTATGTAGCCTCATTCCACTCACAGAAAGAGCAATAATGCATGGAATAAATATTATATTTTGCAGAAAAACTGTTGAAAGAACAAATAAAATTCCTTTCCATAAACCACATGTTGCAATAACAGAAGATATTGTGTATCCCAAGCAAAATCCTCTAAAAGCAACAATTAAATATACAATTGATATTCCTATAACTGTTGACCCCATAAACCATAGTATTATAGCTAGTACAATATTTTTCTTTATAGAATCTTTAAGTAATACCATATCATTTATTTCTTTGTTTTCCTTTAAAGATGATATGAATGAGGTTATATAATTATTTATTTCTAACCCTTGGTTTTCCGAAACATTATTTATAAAAATAACACCTACTATAATTCCAATTAAAAATATTACAGTAAAAATTATGTACTCTCTTAAGTTGCTTTCCACGTGTGAAAAAATTACTTCTTTTATTCTTGAATTATTACTCCTAAGTTTATTATATCTTCTTCTGTTCATTATTTACCTCCGAAATGCTTATACATAATGTGTATTCGAAAGAATAAAAAAAAGAACAATATATGTTCTTGTAAAATAAAATATTTGTTTAGACAAATTAGAATTTGTGTGAGGGGGAATTCTAGGGACTGTCCCTTAAAATCACCAAACCTGGGGATTTTGGGGACTGTCCTGAATTCATCCGCTAAACAAATTCCAATTTATTGAAATAATGTTATGTCTTCTATATTGGCTGCAAAATATGGCATATCTTTGTCTTTTTCTTTTAAAAACATTGTAAATTCATCATTTAAATAAAAATATCTATTTTCTTCTTCAGGCATAAGCGACATCTCCTTTGTCATTACAATTGCCGCTTCACTTTTTAATTTTCCTCCAGATTTGTCCATTTCTAGTTCTATTGTTTGAATTGCTTGTTCTATTGTACATCTATCGCCATCTTTAGCCAAAAACTCTTTATTACATAGCTCATTAAATTCTTTTCTTGTATTAAATTTTATATTTGGAACCTTTAAAAAGTCATTCTCTGTAAATTTTTTATTTCCTGTATATGCTTTTGCTTTTTCTATTATATTGTTATATATTGTTGCAAAATTTCCACCTTCTGCTCCTCTACATAATATTACTTGTTCTCCTTCTTTTGTGTTTAATATAATTGCAAAATCATTTTCTGTATTATAGTACAATACTTCTACTTGATCATATAATTTTGAATCTGAGTTTTTTTCTATTCCGAAATATTTTACATCTTTATATTTGGTTCCAAATGTACCAGCATCTAGCTCGTTGAAATCATTTTCAAAATTGAATTCTTTTTTTAGCATTGCATAAAATAAATATTTTTTATACCATTCAGAATATCCGAGAAGCATCCTTAGGAGCTTCTGACCAATCTATGCTATCTAATATGTCACTTTTCTCATTAAATTTTTCTTTAATTGCTTTTTCGATTTTCTCTTTTAAATCTAATGTTAATAAGTCATATACTTTATAATAATCCTTTTCTGAAAGTTGGTCTTCTTTAAATGTTTGTTTGTTTAAGTTTTCTACTAATTTTTCTTGTGGCGTAAATACTACATCTTGTTTTACTACATTATTAACCATATCATTCCATACTAATTGGAATGTTCCGCACCATATACTATTTGTTGTTATCTCATCTTCTAATGTTGCTACTGTTTTTATCTCATCTGAATACTTTTTCTTCTCAGGATTTTTATTTTTATTATTCTTAAATAAGTATACATACATTCCTGCCAAAACTACCAATAATATAATTACTACAAGTATAGTAATTATTGCTTTTTTATTACTTACTTCTTTTTTCATTTATAATTCTCCTTTTTTAGTAATCTAAATACTTTATTCTAACAAGTTTTAACTTGTCCGTAAACTCCACCTCCTCCTGCTTGTATTTTCATTTTTCCTTCTCTTGCGGAAATTATATTGTCTGCTATTTTTTCTCCTACAACAGCTTCTAAATCATCTTTACTTAGTTTGTGCAATATATTCATCTCTGTTCCAAAATTATCTAATAGCTTATCTATTGTTTTTTTACCTAATCCCGGAATAAATGTAAGCGGTATTTGATATACATATTCCGGTCTATTTTCTGGGCTTTTTGCTTCTTTTTTATCTTTTATTATTTCTATTCTGTCATACACTCCCATTGTTATATTTCTGCTATCACATGTATCACATACTGTTACAGGTGCATTTCCTGGTATATTCTTGCCACAAACTTCACAATATGTTCTATGATACTTGCCAAGTTTTGGATCTAATCCATAATTAGTTAGTATTTTTCTTCCATTCTCATTCTTTAAAGCTTTTAATAATTCTTTAAAGCTTATATCTTCTACTAACATTTTATTATATTCTCTTGCTATTTTTGGTAGCGAATGAGCATCAGAATTAGTTACAAACGTTTTTGATTCCAATTCTGAAATAGTATCTGCTAAAAATGTATCAGAGCTTAAACCTAATTCTATGGCTGGTATTTTAGAATATTTTTCTTTAAAAATTTTCTCTAATCTATCTGTGCAATTTCCATAAAAGCTTTTATGAGGTGTAAAGCAATGGGCTGGTACTAGTATTCCATTATACTTTTCTACTATATCAATTAGTTCATATGCAGAAATATCAGCTCTTTGTGAACTTAATGTAATATTTTTAATATGTGTACTCATTTCTTTTGAAAAGCCTTTTATATCTTCTAAATGAGGAAAATAACATAAATTGTGTGCACTTCCGCAATGACCATTTAAACCTTTCTCTGATGTTTCTATTTCGCTTCCTAAAATTATACATACTTTATCTTTGTATATTATTCCACCATCTTTTATTTCATATGCTTCACCAGTTTTTAAAAAATTTTCTATGTCTTCTATTACATATGGTGATGCACAATCTATAATTCCTACTATATCTATTCCTTTTCTTTCTCTGCACTCTTTTGCAATATTTGCAAAATTAAGACTTCTTGCTGCCGTTATTTTTATTGGTTTATTATTTTCACTTCTTCCTATGTGTACATGTAAATCTGCAAAAACTTCATACATTTTTATCTTCTCCTATATACAAATTTTAGGTTGCAGATTGCAACCTAATTAACAACAATTTTATAGGTACATTTCTTTTTCTTCTGCACCTTTATTTTTATTATTTTCTAATTCTGCTTTTGCCTTTTTTATATCTGACAAAAACTTATCATACTTATTTAATACTGTTCTTGAATATTCTTGTTCTGTTTGCTTTCCAGCTTCTTTCCCCATAACAGAAAATATACTAAATTTATCAAAATCTATCATGCGTTTATCTCCTTTGCTATATTTATAAATTGTTTAAATTCATTCATATACATATTGTTACAGTTTTTTAAGTTCCTGCTTTCCAATAATATAAGTGCTTCTTCAATTGGAAAAGCTACTCTCTCTGGTCTATCTAAAAGCATTCCTCCAAAATTATCTGCTAATTCTAATATGTCACTTTCTTTTCTTCTTGGTAAGCTGTTACTATATCTATTTTGTTGTTCGCAAATAGTACAGAATTCTTTTGAAAAGCCTAGTTTTGATAAAAATTCAGCTCCATCTTTTGCATAACTTTTAATTTTTTCTATGTCTTGTGCATTATTTACTTTTTTACATCCACAAAGAAGCATTGCTGTAACCACTGTGTTTTCATCTATATCTATGTCCATAGATTCAATAAATAGTTTAGCAATTAATGATTTGAAAATTACAGAATTATCAAAAAATATGTTTGTTTTTTTCTTTAAATAATGCATTATTTCTATTTTTCTTCCATAATCTTTTTCAGCTAATATATAGTCTGCAAAAGTTTCCATACATTTGTCCTCCACAAATTCTTCTTATGTATATTCTACCTTCGCAGTCATTATATTCCATAAACCTTTATATTTCAACGGTTGTCGTTAAAACGTAATGTTTTTGTAATCATTTAGTAATAATTGTACTAAATTCTAGAAATTTCTCCTCTTGCTAGTTCATCACATCTGTTATTGAACTCATTATCACTATGTCCTTTTACTTTTATAAATTTAACTTTATGTACCTTAGTTAAGTTATACAATTCTTGCCACAATTCTTTATTTTTTACAGGTTCTTTACTTGCTGTTTTCCAATTATTTTTTATCCAATTATATATCCAACCATTATTAAAGCAATTAACAACATACGCACTATCACTATATAAATCTACCTCGCATGGCTTTTTTAATAGTTTTAGCGCTTCTATAACTGCAGTTATTTCCATTATATTATTAGTAGTATCAGGATTACCCCCACTAATTTCTTTTTTTACATCATTAAACATTAGTATAGCTCCCCAGCCACCAGGTCCTGGATTTCCGTGAGCATGCACCATCTGTATATATTATAACTTTGTCCATATTTATTTTCCTTTCTCTATAAATTGGAATTTGTCTTTTTTTATGTTTTATGATATTATATCAATAAATAATTAAAATTTGCAATAATATAGGAGATATTATGAGTAAAATATTAGGAATAATAGCCGAATACAATCCATTTCACAATGGTCATCTTCTTCATTTAGAAGAATCAAAAAGACTTGTAAACCCTGATTATACAGTATGCATTATGAGTGGAAATTTTGTACAACGTCGGCGATACCTCTATAATTGATAAATGGTCTAAAGCTGAAATAGCTTTAAAAATGGGTGTTGATTTAGTTGTTGAACTTCCTACCATTTATAGTATATCAAGTGCAGAAAACTTTGCAGAGGGTGCTATTAAACTTTTAAGTGCCTTTGGCAAAGATGTTACTCTCTCTTTTGGAAGTGAATGTGGCGATATTTCTGCATTAACACAAATTGCTAGTGTTTTATGTGATGAACCTAAAGAATATTTAACAATACTTCAACATGAATTGGCAAAAGGTATTTCTTATCCAAAAGCTAGAGAAAATGCTCTAATGTTTTATTTGGGTGATGTTAGAAAATATGCAAATATATTATCTTCTCCTAATAATATTTTAGGTATAGAATATTTAAAAGCTATGAAAAAGCTTAAATCTAATATAAGTGCTATAACAATAAAACGAATTGGAACTGACTATAATAGTGTAGAAACTGTAGAAAATATTGCCAGTGCAACAGCTTTAAGAAAACTTATATTTTCTAACAAAGATATATCTTCTTACTTGCCCACTTTTTCTTTTGACATATTAAAAAACAACATAAAATATGGAAAGATAGTAAACAGCATTTCTTGTTTTGAAAGAGAAATAATATACACTTTAAGAAAGATGAGTTTATCAGATATAGAAAATTTACAAGATGTTACAGAAGGATTAGAAAACTCAATAAAAAGTGCTTCTGATTCTTGTAATAATTTAGAAGATTTAATAAATTCTATTAAATCTAAACGATACACTCGTTCTAGAATTCAAAGAATTTTATTATATTCATTATTAAATATTACTAAGAAAGATAAAATTGATTCATATAAAATAAATCCATATATTAGGGTTTTAGGAGTTAGCCATAGAGGAAAAAATCTACTTTCTCAAATAAGTGAAAACAAAAAATATCCAGTTATAACATCTGTTAAAAAATTTATTGATAATAACAATAATAAAGTTTTAAAAAGTATGCTGGAAAAAGATATTTTAGCTTCTAATATTTATACTTTAGGTTATGAATATGATTCAAAAGCTAATTTAGATTATACTAAAAAATTAATAATAAATTAAAATATGGATCGCCAAAATTGCGACCCATATGCAAAAATGAGGCATATCGCCTCATTTTTTATTCTTCCCAGTTATGATATACATCCATAACATCATCTAAATCTTCTAGATTATCTATTAGTCTTTGCATTCTTTCACTTGCTTTTTCATCTAATGCAACATATGTTGTAGGAATCATTTGAACTTCTGCTTCTACAAATTCAATTCCTTCTGCCTCTAAAGCTTCTCTAACTTGTGTAAAATCAGATGGTTCTGTTGTAATTTCATAACATTCCTCTTCTACATTAAAATCTTCTGCTCCATTATCGATAGCTAGTAACATTAGCTCATCTTCAGATAAATTTGTTTTTGTTTTATCTATAACAATAACACCTTTTTTATTGAACATATATGAAACGCAACCACTTGTTCCTAGATTTCCACCAGCCTTATCAAATACATGTCTTACATCTGCTGCTGTCCTGTTTTTATTATCTGTTGAAGCATTTACAATTACAGCAACTCCATTTGGTCCATATCCTTCATATACTATTTCTTCGTAATTTTCATTACTTGCTGAAGCTTTTTTTATTGCATTGTTTATTGTATCATTAGGCATGTTAGCAGCTTTACACTTTGCTATAACAGCTTTTAATTTTGAATTTCCCGCAGGTTCTGGTCCACCTTCTTTTACTGCTATTAATAATTCTCTTCCTAATTTAGTAAATATTTTTCCTCTGGCAGCATCTGCTTTTCCTTTTTTTGCTGCTATATTGTGCCATTTGCTATGTCCTGACATGCTTTTTCCCCCTCTTCTATCTTTATTTTAATATATATTAGACAATTTAAATCGTCTTAAATTTTAAGCCTTAAATATTTTATCACATATTTTTATGTTTGCCAATAGGGGCAAATAGATTTAATATTCTAAAGTGCAAATTTTGCACTCTAGAATTTATAATTCAAATATATTTGCTTTTACAATAAGTTTTTGTATTCTTGTTTTGTCCTCTAATGGGACCTCCCACAAGCTTCCTGCAATACTCCTTTTAATTTTATACTCTTTAGTAGGTTCTCCAATCAATTTGTTCAGTTGCTTTTGCAGTGATACTTTATTTGTATATATCACAATTTTGTTTTCACTATATAAAACATTTATATTTGTTTCTATTTCGGATTTAATTGCTTCTTTGTATATTTTTTTCATAATTTAAAATTCCGCACTTCCTGTTGTTCTTGGGAAAGGAATTACATCTCTGATGTTAGACATACCTGTTAAGTACATAACCATTCTTTCAAATCCTAATCCAAATCCTGAGTGTACAACAGTTCCATATTTTCTTGTATCTAAATATGCTTTATATGTCTCTTCGTTCATTCCTTGTTCTTTAATTTTGTTTATTAGCACTTCATAATTTTCTTCTCTTTGGCTACCACCAATTATTTCTCCAACTCCTGGTACTAATAAATCTACTGCTGCAACTGTTTTTCCATCTGGATTTTGTTTCATATAAAATGCTTTTACTCCTGCTGGATAATCTGTAACAAATACTGGTTTTTTATAAATTTTCTCTGTTATAAATCTTTCATGTTCTGTTTGAAGCCCTGCTTCCCATTCTACTGGATATTTAAATTGGTCTTTATATGGAGTTAATAATTCTATTGCCTTTGTGTATGTTATTCTTTCAAATTTATTATTAACAACATTCTCTAACCTATCTATTAATCCTGGTTCTATAAATTTATTAAAGAATTCCATTTCTTCTGGTGCATTTTCCATTACAAATTTTATAATATATTTTACCATTGCCTCTGCTACGTCCATGTTATCACTTAAATCTGCAAAAGCCATTTCTGGTTCTATCATCCAAAACTCTGCAGCATGTCTTGGTGTATTAGAATTTTCTGCTCTAAATGTTGGTCCAAATGTATAGATATTGCCAAATGCTGTTGCAAACATTTCTCCATTCAATTGTCCACTTACAGTTAAGTTAACTGATTTTCCAAAAAAGTCTTGAGTATAGTCTACCTCTCCTTGTTCAGTTTTAGGAACATTATCTAAATCTAAAGTTGTTACTCTAAACATTTCTCCTGCGCCTTCACAGTCACTACCTGTTATTAATGGTGTATGAACATACACAAATCCTTGTTCTTGGAAAAATTTATGAATTGCATAAGCAACTAATGATCTTACTCTAAATACTGCCATAAAAGTATTTGTTCTAGGTCTTAAATGAGCTACTGTTCTTAAATATTCAAATGTGTGTCTTTTATTTTGAATTGGATAATCTAAATCTGATGCTCCTAAAATCTCTATTTCTTTTGCATGAATTTCAAAAGGTTGTTTTCCATCAGGTGTTTCTACTAAATCGCCTTTAACTGAAATACTTGAACTTATACTCAATTTTGCTACATCTTTAAAATTGCTTATTTTATCTTCTTCAAAAATTACTTGTATGCATTTAAAGAAGCTACCATCATTTAATTCTATAAAACCTAATTTTTTTGAATCTCTTATTTGTCTAATCCAACCACAAACAGAAATTTCCTTTCCAACATAATCTTTTTGATTTCTAAAGATTTCTTTAATTTGAACTCTTTCCATAAAAATTCCTCCAATCTAATTATTTTATTTGCAGGGTAAGAACAAAGCGACTTTAGTCGCCCTTTGTTCTCGCCGATTTGAGTTTCCGAATAAAATGAGGAAATCTCAAAGGCAATAGCGATTATAGCCTTTTTGTTGAATAGGAAAATCTTCGATTTTTCTTATTCAACAAAAAATCCCTGCAATATAAATTGCAGGGACGAATATAACTCCGCGGTACCACCCTAACTTAAGAATTATTAGATAATTCTTCACTCTATAAACTATGCTCCAATGTGTTTCGCTTTGTATTGTTTTCTAAAAAAGGCTTTCAGCCGGCGACCCTTTCTCTCTACTAGTAACCTTATACAGCTTTGCATTGTAATAACGCATTTATTAATTTAAATTATTTTACATTATTTTTTCTGCTATTGTCAAGTACTATTCAATTATTTGTAGTTTTTTTATATGTGCAATAGCTTTTCAACTTGACATAATATTTGTGAGAATGATATAATTATATTGCCAAAAAAAATTTAATTTGAAAGGATGTTTAACTTGATCACTTGGCACTACGTAGAAAATTCATCCGCAATAACTGAAGGTTTTCAGTTGATTACAACAGGAAAGTTCTTTCTTGTTCAGGACATGAATGAAGATTCATTTTACACGAACTGTGTTTCTGTTCACGCATTTACAGAAACCGAGCCCAAAGAATTTCTAAAGGCTCTCGCAGATTGGTTCGATAATAAGAACCTTTGCGATACTGTGACTGTGCATTATGGACCCGAAGTCAAAGAATTCATAGACCAGATATGCGTAGCTAATGCTCTTATGTATTTGGCCCATGACTAAAAGAAAAGGTCTTGCAAATTTGCAAGGCCTCTTCTTTTTTTTACACTTCTAGCAGTGTTATCTTATTTCTATTTTTAGTTATTATTTTTTCCTCTTGCATTTTTTTTAGTTGTTTCATCATAGCAGTTCTATCTATTACCAGATAATCTGCAAGTTCAGAAAGTGAAATTGGAATTTCAATTGTTTTACTATTATTTTCAATTGATAAGTTTTCTAAATATGATAGTAGCTTTTCTTTTATACTCTTATTAGCTAATAACTCTGTTCTATAATTTATATCTGCAACTCTGTGTAATATTAAATCTGGCAAATTCTTTAAAAGTGATATATGAAATGTACAGTCCTTATTACAGTTCTCTATAATATCATATGGCAAAAACAATACTTCGCAATCTTTTTTTGCTACTACAAAAAGTTCTCTATCTGTATGAAGTTTGTAAAATGCCTCTCCAAATATATCATTTTTTCTTAAATAATATATAATCCTTCTATTGCCTTCTTTATCATATCTTGCAAGATATGCTTCTCCTTTTAAAAGAATATGCATTTGATTTCTCTTTAGTAAATATGTAGTAATTATTTCATTTTTTTTAAACTTTTTAACTTCTGTTAAAGCACATTTTCTTTTTAGTTCTTCTATAAAGTGTTCAACATCAAATGTTTTTTTCATAACTACTTACTCCTTACCTTTATTTTTACTAATATTATCACAAAAGTGTGGTCAAAGCAACACTTTGTAAAAAAATGGAATGAAGAATACTTGTCAAAGCACATGTAATCATATTGTAATAAAAATGTAATAAAGTTTTTAAGCATTAAACGCCAACACTTTACTTACTGTCTTTACTATTTTTTATAACTTTTTTGTTTTTTGTTGCCGTTGCAACAGATTTTTTTGTTTTTTATCTATAAAATGTATTCAATCAAAAATTTTAATACAAAAGTTAAAGGAGGATTTTATTATGCAAGTAATAAAAAGAGACGGAAGAGTCGTAAATTTTAATCAAGAAAGAATTGTAAAAGCTATAACTATGGCAATGGCACAAACTACTGGTGGTGTTGATATAGATTTGGCAAATAAAATAGCAAATGCTGTAGAAAGACAATTAGAAGATAAAAATCAAGCTAGTGTTTATGAAATCCAAGATTTAGTAGAAAAAAGACTTATGGCTTCTAGTAGAAAAGAAGTTGCCCAAAGCTATATAACATATAGATACAATAGAGATGTTGCTAGAAAATCTAGAACAAAAGATATTTTTCTAGATATTATTGGTGCAAAAGCAAATGATATAACAAGAGAAAATGCTAATATGAATGCAGATACACCTGCTGGTATGATGATGAAATTTGCTTCTGAAACTACAAAACCTTTTGTTGATGACTTTTTACTTTCACCAGAAGTTAGAAAAGCTTCTCAAGAAGGATATATACATATTCATGATAAAGACTACTACCCTACAAAAAGTTTAACATGTTTACAACACCCATTAGATAAAATATTAAAAAATGGATTTAGAGCTGGGCACGGAAGTTCTAGACCTGCTAAAAGAATTGAAACAGCAAGTATAATTGGTTGTATTTCTATGGAAACAATTCAAAACGAAATGCATGGTGGACAAGCAATCCCTGCATTTGACTACTATCTTGCTCCTTATGTTAAGTCAACATTTGTAGAAGAAATTAAAAAATTAGAAAATGCTTTTGGCAAGGACTTTTCTAATTTATATGAATACCAAGTAGAAGATTATATAAAGAAAGATTTAACTGGTTTAGAAGGTGAAAAAAGAATTATTCAAGTTGCTATTAACAACACTGTAGACAGAGTTCATCAATCAATGGAAGCATTTATTCATAATATGAATACAATTCATTCAAGAGGTGGAAATCAAGTTGTGTTTAGTTCTATAAATTATGGAACAGATACTTCTCCAGAAGGTAGATGTGTAATAAGAGAAATGCTAACATCTACATATGAAGGTGTTGGAAATGGTGAAACAGCTATCTTCCCTATTCAAATTTGGAAGAAAAAAAGAGGCGTAAACTATTTGCCACAAGATAAAAACTATGACCTATACCAATATGCATGTAAAGTTACTGCAAGAAGATTTTTCCCTAACTTTATAAATCTAGATGCTACATTTAATCAACATGAGAAATGGAAAGCAGATGATCCAAATAGATATTATTATGAGTGTGCAACTATGGGATGTAGAACAAGAGTATTTGCAGATAGACATGGTGAAAAAACTTCTGTAGGAAGAGGAAATTTATCATTTACTACTCTTAACTTGCCTAAACTTGCTATTGAATCTGCTTATGAAGCACAAGAAGAATTAGGATTAAAATTCGACTTAGGTATAAATAGTGAAAAGAATATGACACCTGCTTATAACAAAACTGTTAAAAAAATATTCATGAATAAATTAGAAGATTATGCAAGAATTGCAGCTACTCAATTATATGAAAGATATAAATTCCAATGTACTGCTGTTGCAAAACAATTTCCACTTTTAATGTCTGGAATGTGGCAAGGTAGCGAAAACTTAAAACCTAATGATTCTGTTGAACCAGTGTTAAAACATGGAACATTAAGCATTGGATTTATAGGGCTTGCAGAATGTTTAATTGCTTTAACTGGTAAACATCATGGAGAATCTGAAAAATCTCAAGAATTAGGTATAGAAATAATATCTAGACTTAGTGAATTATGTGATGAGTTTTCTGATAAATATGACTTAAACTATTCTGTACTTGGAACACCTGCAGAAGGTTTATCTGGAAGATTTACAAGAATGGATAAAAAAGAATTTGGTATAATTCCTGGAATTACAGATAGAGATTACTATACAAATAGTAACCACGTTCCAGTATGGTATAAATGTACAGCTGAGCATAAAGCAAAAATAGAAGCACCTTATCATGCCTTAACACCAGCCGGACATATATTCTATATAGAATTAGATGGAGATGCAACACATAATCCTAGCACAGTAGAAGCGGTTGTAAATTTAATGGACAAATACAATATGGGTTATGGCTCTATAAATCATACTCGTTCTAGATGTATGCAATGCGGATTTGAAAACGCTGATGCAAACTTAACTAAATGTCCTCAATGCGGTAGTGATGATATAGATACAATTCAAAGAATTACAGGATACTTAGTTGGTACAACTTCTAGATGGAATTCAGCAAAACTTGCAGAATTAAAAGATAGAGTTACACATACAGGTTTTAGTAAATAGTTTATGATATTTAATATTTAAGAGCAGACCTGTTTTATGTAAATTGACTAAATTGTAAAAAAGTGCTATAATTAATTTGTATTAGGTGGTTGCCTGTACAAATATTATACTAATGAAAGGAGGTCACTATTGTGACCTACACAACCAAAACTCCTAGATTGTTTGCAAAGTATTTCTGTGAGCAGGATTCAAGAAAACTCGCGAAAGACCTTGAGCTCTTTGAGAAATGCCATGGAGAAGCAGATTCTGTTGAAGTCATTTTCTTCATTGAAAATGGTCTTATAAACAGAATGGCAACGCCCAGCGACACTACCTATGGTAATGTTTTGGGATATAACTTCTCCGACTATGCCGTTAATAAATACAACACAAAGCGCCAGTTGCTTGTAAGAGTTTCTCCTGCAACGCTGTAATGGAGTTCCGCTCTGCTGTTAAAGCAGGGCGGTTTTCTTTGTCAATTTTTTTACTTGACAATTATGTTATAATAATTTTGATTTGTAAAAAAATATTTTTTTAGAGGTGTATTATGGATAATAGGAAATTAGAATTAGTTACAGATTTTTATGAATTCACAATGTCAAATGGCTATTTTGCTAAAAACATGAATAATGTTAATGCATATTTCGATGTGTTTTTTAGAGAAATTCCTGATGGCGGTGGTTATGTTATATTTGCTGGCCTAGAGCAAATAATTGAATATATTCAAAACCTACATTTTGACGAAGAAGATATTATTTATTTAAAAAGTACAAATAAATTCTCTGATGAATTTTTAAATTACTTAAAAAATTTTAAATTTAGTGGAGATATTTGGGCTGTTCCAGAAGGCACTGTTGTCTTCCCTACCGAACCTTTAATTACAGTAAAAGCTCCTTTAATAGAAGCTCAACTTTTAGAAACAATGCTATTGCTGTTAATTAACCATCAGAGCTTAATTGCAACAAAAGCAAGTAGAATAGTTAGTGCTGCAAAAGGACGTCCTGTAATGGAATTTGGAGCTCGTAGAGCACATAGTATTGATGCTGCAGTTTATGGAGCAAGAGCAGCAATAATTGGTGGCTGCGTTGGAACTTCTTGCACTCTTACAGCACAAAAATACAATGTACCTGCAAGTGGAACTATGGCACACAGTTTTATACAAAGTTTTGACTCTGAATATGAGGCATTTAAAGCTTATGCAGAAAACTATCCAGATGATTGCACTTTACTAATTGATACTTATGATTCATTAGGCTCTGGAATTAATAATGCAATAAAAGTATTTGACGAAGTTCTAACTCCTATGGGATACAGGCCAAAAGCTGTAAGAATTGATAGCGGTGACTTATCTTACCTATCAAAAAAATTAAGAGTAATATTAGATAATGCTGGTTATAAAGATTGCAAAATCTGTGGTACTAACTCTTTAGACGAATATGTTATTACATCTATATTAGATGAAGGCGCTAAACTAGATTCTTTTGGTGTTGGAGAAAATTTAATTACAGCTAAAAGTAATCCTGTTTTTGGTGGAGTATATAAATTAAGTGCTATAGAAAAAGAAGGAAGAATAATTCCTAAAATTAAAGTTTCAAATAATACTATAAAAATTACCAACCCTGGTTTTAAAAAGACATATAGATTTTATGATAAAAAAACCAACAAGGCCCTTGCAGACGTTATCGCTTTACATGACGAAATTATTCCAGAAGATAATTATACAATTTTTGATCAAACAGCAACTTGGAAAAAGAAAACTTTAACAAATTACACTATTAGACCTTTACAAAAAAAGATTTTTGAAAATGGTAATTTAATATACACATCTCCATCTTTAAAAGAAATTGCAGAAAATGCAAAAGCTGAACTAAATACTTTATGGAATGAAGTAAAACGTATGAAAAACCCTCATAAATACTATGTAGATTTGTCTCAAGAATTATGGAATCTAAAAGATAGTATGTTACACAATTTATAAAGTTAAAAGCACTAGAATAGCCTAGTGCTTTGTTCTTTTATCTACAATTCATTTGATTATTCATATAAAATTTTCGTTCTGCTAGTTTGTCTTGTACTCCTCTTAATGCTTCTCCAAATCTTTGGAAATGCACTACTTCTCTTTCTCTTAAAAAGCGAAGCGGATCTAATACATCTTGGTCATCTTTACATAAATCAATTAACTTTTCATAAGTTGCCCTTGCTTTTTGCTCTGCTGCTAAATCTTCTTGTAAATCTGCAATTGGGTCGCCTTTTACAGCTAATACAGAAGCAGTAAATGGAAATCCAGCAGCAGCTTGTGGATATACTCCAACTCCATGATCAGTGTAATATGCTCCAAGTCCTGCTTTTTCTAATTCTTCTGCTGAGCATCCATCTGTTAGTTGATGAACGATTGTTCCTACCATTTCAAGGTGAGCAAGTTCTTCAGTTCCGTATATCGTTTAATATAGCTTTAGATTTTTGATCTGGCATTCCAAACCTTTGAGATAAATATCTAAGTGAAGCTGCAAGTTCTCCATCTGGTCCTCCATATTGAGATATTATAAATTTTGCTAAACGAGGATTTGGACATTTTATATTAATTGGATATTCTAAAACTTTATTGTAGGTCCACATTAATAATTCCCCCTTTCCCAAGGCCATGGTTGTTCTAACCATCTCCATTTATTACATGGGTAAAAAATAGTAAGTGGCCCATACATTTTCTGATATTTGTCTTTTAAATCTTTTGCTTGTTTACAATATTCTTTATGCATGCAAAGAGCTCTTTGGTCATCTGGGTGTGTATCCAAATATAGTCCAAGTTCTATTATTGCAAAATCTAAACTTTTAATTTGGTCAATCATTTCTTGTCTTCGCATATCTCTTCCGTTGCATTCTTTTCTTGTTTCATCTTTTTCACATTCTTTACAGTCTATCATTTGTTACACCCCTTTCCTATTGTATTTGAATTTCTTATAAACTCAATTTCTTCCATTGATTGTCCTGGCATATATGGACTTACTAGTTCTGGAAATATTGTTCCCATTTTTAAACCTACAGAAGGCAAAAAAGTTCTATCCATTGTTTGCCATGGTACATAGCTTTGTGCAAACATTGGATTTGTAGGAAACACATTATCTTCTTCATCAAATCCACATTCGCAGTTATCTTCTTGTAAAGCCATAGTATTTTGAACATAATCACAAGTATCATCTATTAAATCTTGTTGATTGCTGTTCATATTATTACAACCACAAGCTCTGCATTGCGTATAATTTCTATACATTATCTATTCCTCCTTTTACAGTATATATATATCTTATGATTACTGACCTAAAAACGTGAAAAAAGCACTTAGAAGTTTTTTCTTCTAAGTGCTTCGGAATATATTATTAATTTTTATGTTTTTTAATTAGCATTCCAGCTATAATAATTGCTGCAACAGTTAGAACAGCCAATAAAATTAGTGCTGGTAATTTATTTTCTGTTTGTGCTTTTACAACATTTGAATTTATAAATACATTTATTTTATATTCTCCAGTTGTTACTCCATCTTCTGCTGTTACTATGATCTTAACTAAATTATCTCCTTGTTTTAAGTCTTCATTTCCCTCTATTACAAACGTAGCTTTTTCATTCTCAGTTTCAGCAGATACATCTAGTTTTGATATTTCTTCACTTACATTTATATTATAATTATAGATATTGCTTTGAAAAGATGGATATATATTAAATCCTTGAACTATTAATGATTTTAACCTAGTATTCATGGCTTCTTCGTTCAAAGTTTTTGTAACATTAATTGTATATGTTTTTGTATTACCTGCTTCCGCCTCTACAGTAACTGTTATATTATTTTCACCTTCTTCTAGTCCTTTATTACCTTTAACAGTTACTGTTGCTTCAGAATCTTCTGGCTCTGCTATTACTTTAATATCTTCTACATCTAATCCTACAATTGCTGTATATGATGTAATACTCGCTTTAAATTCTGGTGCCAAATCTGTTCCTTCTAAAGCTAAACTCTTTAAGTTAGCATTTTCTGACTTTGTTTTAGTATTTGTGGTTTGTGATTCATAGCTTGGTCTGTTATTTCTTTCTGGAGTTGGTTTGTTAGAGTTGTTGTTTGTAGTTGGTTCTTCTTGTTTTGGCTCTTCTTCTTTTTCTGGCTCCTTTTCAGGTTTTTGCTCCGTGTTTCCTGTAACAGTGTTTTCTGTTGGTGGTGATACAATCTCTCCTGTGGTTGTATTACCATCTGTATCTACATCTGTTGCAAACACGCTAACATTTGTAATTAAACTAATTAATAATAAAATTAAAATAATTCTTTTTTTTAACATTTCTTTCTCCATCTTTATACTTTATATTTGTACTATTCCACCCATTACGGTATTTATATCTGCTTCTGCATCAGATAAATCTGTAACTACTTTTGCTCCACCTGCAATTACTACCTTATCTCCTTTTTGTAAAAATCCTTCTTTTTTTAATGTGTCTATACCTAAATAAACAAGTTTATCTATGCTATCTTGATGAGGGAAAAGTTTAGGTGTAATATTCCATGCTGCTCCTAATTGTCTATATGTTATTTCATTTTCTGTTATTGCAAATATTGGGCATTCTGGTCCAAAACTTGATACCATTCTTGATGTATCTCCTGTGTTTGTATATGCTATTATTGCTTTTGCTTCAATATTTGCTGCTAATGTACATACAGAAAAATTCATATTAAATTTATAATCTAAATTTTCTAAATTATAATCTCTGTTTTTAAATCTTTTCCAATATTTTAAAGAATCTTCTATTGTTAAAGCAACTTTATTCATTGTTTTTACGCACTCTACTGGATAACTTCCTGTTGCAGTTTCTCCAGATAGCATTATTGCACTACTTCCATCATATATTGCGTTTGCTATATCACTAACCTCTGCCCTTGTTGGTTTTGAATTTGTTATCATAGATTCTAGCATTTGAGTTGCTGTTATAACTGGTTTTCCTTGCTTATATGTTTTCTTAATAAATTGTTTTTGATATATTGGAACTTGTTCCATAGGTATTTCCACACCTAAATCTCCTCTTGCTACCATTATTCCGTCTGAAACTTCTAATATTTTATCAAAATTATCTATTCCTTCTCTATTTTCTATTTTAGATATAACTTTTATATGTTCTCCATTGTTTTGTTTTAAAACTTCTTTAATTGCAAGAACATCTTCTGGTTTTCTTACAAAAGAAGCGGCTATATAATCAAATCCTGCTGTTATTCCATATTTTATATCTGCTATATCTTTTTCTGTTATGCTTGGCAAATTTAAAATTAAATCTGGAACATTAATACTTTTTCTGTTAGTTAAGTATCCACCTTGTATAACTTCACAAACTATATCTTTATCTGCTATTTCTTTTACTTTTAATTCTATTGTTCCATCATTAATTAAAATAGTTTTTCCTACAGATACATCTTTATATAATTCTTTGTATGTTATAGATACTTTTGTTTCGTCTCCCAATTCATCTGCATTTAATAATGTAAATGTAGCTCCTTTTTCTAATAAAACTTTTTTATCGTCTTTAAATTTTCCTATTCTTATTTCTGGGCCTTGTGTATCTAGTAGAAGAGGAATCGGTAATCCTAGTTCTCCTCTAATCCATTTAAACACATTAATTCTTTCTTCTTGGTCTTGATAATTTCCATGCGAAAAGTTTATTCTTCCCACATTCATCCCTGCATTCATAAGAGCTTTTAAAACTTCTGGATCATCTGTAGCTGGTCCTAAGGTACACACTATTTTAGTTTTTCTCATCATATTCCCATTCCTCATTCTTTAAAATTCTTTGTGGATTCAAATTAGATATCTTTTCAAATCTTGAATCCCCTATCAATTTTTTTATTTTTTTTATGGCCTCTGGTACAAGTAAATATATTTGATTTGGCTTATGGCAGTCACTTCCTAAGAAGTCTACCAAATTATTTTTTAGCAGTTTTTTTACTGTTTTTTTAGCTTTATCTCCATATAAACCTAATATACTAGCATAATTACATTGTATTAATGCACCTTTGTTAATATACTCTTCTACTAGTTCCGGATTTTCTTGAACACATTTATATCTTTCTGGATGAGCAATTATTGGTTTAATAGAAATACTTTCTAAAAAATACAACACATAATCTAAGTTCTTTACTGTTGAGCTAAGTGGCAATTCTATTAACATATATCTGCTATTAGCCAAAGTTAATAGTTTTTTCTTTTTTATAAGTTCTTCCATTTGGCTTGATATATAAATTTCCATTCCTGAATGTAATTTTACATCAATTTCTTTTTTATCTAAAACTTCTTGTAATTTTTCTTTCCAAAAGACTAATTCTTTTGAATTTGTTTCATAACAATTCAACAAAAAATGTGATGTTAATATTATATCTGTAAATCCTATTTTTCTTGCTTCTTCTATCATTTCAAAAGTTTCACTTACACTTGATGAACCATCATCTACGTTTGGAATTATATGTGAATGTACATCTATCATAACTTTCTCCTATTATTTATCCTTTAAAAATTCGTCTAATTGATTTAATATATCTTCCTTTTTAGCTTTTGTTATTCTTGAAGAATCATTTGTGTAAAACTCTCTTTCTGGTTCTTTTCTTTTTGTGGTTGAAGTCATTGCTGTTGAGCCGTAATAATAGCTTGATTCATATTTTGCAACATTTACTGGTACTTTATTAATAACCACACCTGCAATTTTTCCCCCTACATTTTCTATATCTTTTTTTACCTTTGCCAAATTGTCTTTTTTGGTTGATTTGTGCGATGTTACAATTATAGTACTATCTACTATTCTAGAAAGTATTAATGCATCTGTAACAATTAGTCCTGGTGTTCCATCTAATATTACGATATCGAAAATGTCTTTTAGTTTATCTATCATATCTAAAGTTTTTTCTGATGCTAATAATTCAGATGGATTTGGTGGAACGTTACCACAGGTTATTAAGAACAAATTATCTACAGGTGTTGGCTTTACATAGTGAATAATTCCTTCTTTGTTTGATGCTCCTATCTCATCTATTCCAGATAAATAATTTGATAATCCTGGAATGTTTTCTACTTGGAACATTGTATGTAATCTTCCTTTTCTCATATCTGCATCAACTAATGCAACTTTTTTCCCTGCTTGGGCAAATGTTATTGCTAAGTTAGAAGAAACCCAGCTTTTACCTTCACCTGGCATTGTAGATGTTACTAATAATGTTTTTAAATCCTTTTGTGAATTCATAAATTGTATATTTGTTCTTAGTGTTCTAAAAACCTCTGCAACAGGAGATTTTGGACTTCTTTGAACTATTAATTCTCTTTTCATTATCTTCTACCTCCTTTTTTTCTGTTGTTTTCTATGTTATAGTCTGGTATAGAGGTTAAAACCATTAATCCAGTAGCCTTTTCAACATCTTCTTCTGTTTTTATTGTTGTATCTAACATATTTGCAATTAAGCAAACAATAACAGAAATAACTAGTCCTATAAATGCAAATATAACAAGATCTTTTGCATGATTTATATTGCATGGAACATCGCTTGCTTCTGCTCTATCCAAAACATATATATTGCTTATATTATAAATTTCTACTACTTTTTCACTAAATACTTTTGCAATTTCATTTGCTATTAAAGCAGCTTTTTCTGGGTCCGCATTTTTTACTGTTATCTCTATAAGTTCTGTATCTGATACAGCTTTTACAGAAACATTTTTCTTTATTGAGTCCATATCTTTTTCAGACATACCTAAGTTACTAATAACTTTACTTAATACTGATTTTCTTTTCATTATTTCGCTATATGTTGAAACTAATTTAGAATTTAAAGTTAAATCTGTTTGAGTAATTGAACTATCTCCTGTTTTATCTACTGTTTTAGAGCTTTGTGCTAATATTAATGTAGTAGATGCTTTATAAACAGGTGTTAAATAAAAATATGAATATAAAACTCCAACTATTAATGCAATAATTGTGATAAGTAATATTTCTAATTTTCTGTTCCAAAAAATTAAAAACAATTCTTTTAGATCTAATTCTTCCATTTTTTCTCCCCTTCTTTTGTAAATTATTTTGGCATATTCTTCAAATATTATATATGTTTTAACAATATATTTGCAATAGTTTTTGTAAAAAATATAAAAAAAGCAATTGTTCTTATTTTTATAAAAACAATTGCTAAATTTAACCTTAGTGATTATATGTGTAATAGTTAGAAATAAATAGTTTTATTAGTTTATTTATAGTGATATATACTCTGCCAAATCATACTTTATAATATCATTTTGTTTAGTGTCTTGATATGCCTTTTCTTTATGCATATAATTTACAATTTCATCTGTATTATATGTTGCAAATTTATTTAAAACTTTGTCTATAATTATTAATTCTTCTTTTAATAATTTTTTGGTTTTATATTGTTCATTCGGTAATATGTGGTAACAACTTTTGTATTCTCCATCATATTCTTTCATTTGTTCATCTATTATTATGGATGGCAACTTAATTATTTCGTCAAATCCTATTGGTAGTGCTCCCATTCTTTGATGAGAATAAACCAACCCCATCATAGACTTTTTGTGGTTTTTGTAATAAATAAAATCTATATACCACAATATCTTCATTAACTTAACTTTATATAAGTTGTTCATTCTTTGCGCAACATATTTTAATACAGATTCTATTTTATCAATATCTATTTCTTTAAAGCCATTACAAATACTCTTACCTTCATATTCTATATATTTTGTATAAATTTCTTGTATATTTAAATAGTTATATGTATCTTTGTTTATTACTTCTTTTATATTGTTTTCTATTTTTCTAAATTTAACATCTTTAAATTTACTCTTATTTCTTTCTAGATAATCTAATGCAAGCAAAGCATCTTTATCAATTAGTCTCATTAATTTATCATAGGCTTCTTCTTGTATTGATTTAGATTCATATCTAGTAATAGTAACTTCTCCTACCCCTAGCAAAAAAGAAAATTCTGCTTGTGTCAATTTATATTTTTCCCTTATCTCTTTTATTTGTGTAGATGTAAGTAAATCATGTTTTTTTCTATATTCATCTCTTGCTTTCAGTAAATTTTCATCCATCATTTTAGCTGTAACAAACTCATTTTCATCTGTTTCAGTTATATTGCATAAGAAATATTCTTCTTCAAAATTAATTTGTTCCCCTTTTACTATTCCCACTGTATCTCTTTTTCTTTTTTCCAGTATATGCTCCTTGTTACAAAAAGGACAATCAATCTTAACTTTTTCAATTAAAACGTCCATGAATAATACACCTCCTAATATTTATATGGAAAATTAGATATTGGATATCTAGCAAAATGAAAAGAGACACAAAAGACTTTATGATTTATTTTATCTCTTATTTTAATTTTTATGTATATTAAATTTCCTTGTACCTCTTTTCCAAAAATATAAAATTCAGGAGAGCTAATATCCTTTCTATCTTTTCCTGTTTCTATATATTCTTCAACACTTAGTTTTTTTAATGTATCTGCAATATCATTTTTATCAAAATCTAATTTTAACAATGTATTTTGAGTTGTATATGGATCTAACGAGTTCTCATTTTTCTTTTTCAAAATAACATCTAGATCTTTATTAACATCAAAGTCTCTGTTAGACATTACTTTTTTTAACTCCAATAAAAATTTAATTACTTCTTCTTTTGGCGAAGTAAAGTTTATCTCCATATTTCTCCTCCTTATTATACACTATCAATTGATAGTTTGTCAAACAGCATAATTATACTTTTTCTTACATTATTTTACAAACATTTGTGTAAATAGTCAAGAATTTTTGTTCGCCTATTTTCGACAAAAATAGAGTTGTACATTTTAGCACAACTCTATAAATTCTATTTCTTATTAATCTCTTGCAAATAAATCTCTTGTGTATACTTTTTCTTTTACATCTTCTAAATCAGTATTCATTCTATTTGCAACTATAACATCAGAAAGTTTTTTAAACTCTTCTATATCTCTTATAACTTTGCTATTAAAGAATTCATCATCTTTTAATGTTGGCTCATATACCACAACTTCTATACCCTTAGCCTTTATTCTTTTCATTATACCCTGTATTGCGCTTGACCTAAAATTGTCAGAGCCACTTTTCATTGTTAATCTATAAATTCCTACAATGCTTGGTTTCTTAGCTATAATAACATCTGCAATGTGGTCTTTTCTTGTAGTATTGCTTTGAACAATAGCACTAATTAAATTTTCTGGAACATCTTTGTAATTTGCTTTTAATTGCTTCGTATCTTTTGGTAAACAATACCCTCCATATCCAAATGATGGATTATTGTAGTGTGTACCAATTCTTGGGTCTAAACACACTCCATCTATAATGTCTTTTGTATTAAGTCCTTTAAGTTCTGCATATGTGTCTAATTCATTAAAATATGCAACTCTTAAGGCTAAATATGTATTTGCAAACAATTTAACAGCTTCTGCTTCTGTTGAATTCATAAACTTAATTTCTACATTATCTTTTAAGCATGATTCTTTTAAAAGATTTGCAAATTCTTCTGCTCTTTTAGATTTTTCTCCTACAACAATTCTTGATGGATATAGATTATCATATAAAGCATGTCCTTCTCTTAAAAATTCTGGACTAAACATTATATTATCTATTCCATATTTTTCTTTCATTGCATCTATGAATCCAACTGGTATTGTAGACTTAACAACCATTGTTGTATCTATATTCATTCCTTTTACTTTTTGAATTATATCTTCTACACTAGAAGTATCAAAATAATTCTTTTCGTCATCATAGTTTGTTGGAGTACTAATTATAACAAACTTTGCTCCTTCAAAAGCTTCTTTATAATCTAAAGTTGCTTTCAAATTTAATTTTTTTGTTTTAAAATACTCCTTAATTTCTTTATCTTCAATTGGTGAAATACGATTATTTATCATTTCTACCTTTTCAGGAATAACATCTAGTGCTACTACCTCATTTTTTTGACTTAATAATGTTGCTAAAGATAATCCAACATATCCTGTTCCAGCTACTGCTATTTTCATATTATTTTCCCCCTAAATATATAAATCTTTATTTATTTTATACCACTCAACAAAATTTTCAATACCTTCTTTAAAAGAAGTTTTTGGATTATATCCTATTAATTTTTTTGCCTTTGAAATATCTGCAAAAGTTCTATCTACATCTCCTGGTTGCATTGGAAGTTGTTTGATCTTTGGATTCACTCCAATAGCTTGTCCAATAGTATTTATCATTTCTTTTAGAGAAACCGGAGAAGAATTTCCTAAATTTAATATTTCATATACATCATTGTTGTTTTCTACATAGTTGCAAGACCTAATAATGCCATCTACAATATCATCAATATATGTATAATCTCTTGAAGTTGTTCCGTCCCCAAACATTGGTATTTCTTTATCTTCAAGCATTAATCTTGTAAACTTATTAATCGCTAAATCTGGTCTTTGTTTTGGTCCATATACTGTAAAAAATCTAAGCATTATAACATTCATATCAAATAATTTATGATAAACATGTGTCATAACCTCATTAGCCTTTTTAGTTGCTGCATAAGGACTAATTGCAAAATCGACTATCATGTTTTCCTTAAAAGGAACTTCTTTGCAATTTCCATAAACACTACTTGAAGATGCCATAACAAGATTTTTAACATTATGTGCTTTCATTTCTTCCAATATATTTTGAGTTCCCATGCAATTAACTTCTTGATAAAGTACTGGGTTTTCTATGGAAGGTCTAACTCCTGCCATAGCAGCTAAATGCATTACTATATCAATATTGTTCTCTTCAAAAATCTTTTTAACTGATTCCCTATCTCTAATGTCATTTCTATATAGTTTAAAATTGGAATTCTTAATCAATTCTTTTACATTATTTTCTTTTATTGTAGGATTATAGAAATCACAAAAATTATCAATTGCAACTACTCTATTTCCTTCTTTAATTAATCTTTCACTTAAACTAGAGCCAATAAAGCCTGCCCCACCGGTAATTAGATATGTTTTCATATTAGTTTGTCTCCTTTTTTCTAAACACATTTCTTTTTATTATATCTAGTAAATCTTTTACATCCTTTTTATAAACAATTAAATTTATTGGAAGTACAACTATTAGTGTTAAAATTAAAACCATACATGCATATTTTATCCATATAAAATAATTTGTAAATTCATATGTTGGTAATAACTTTGATAGTAGTGCAACTACAATTAATTGTATTGCTATTATTCCAAATCTAATAGTAGATTCGATTTGTTTTCTTTCTAATATATATTTATTTGTATGATATACAAATTCTACTGTTCTAATTAGCATTGCAACTAATGTTCCTATCGCTACGCCAACTATTCCATATTTCCACACAAGTATTAAAGATATAAAAATATTAGAAAATGCCTCTACCCAAGCACCTTTACGTGTTTCCTTAAAGTGTCCGGCAGCTAATGTGATTGAACTGTATGGAAGTCTTATAGCCCATATAAATTCCCCTAAAACTAATAAAGTTGCAAATACTGGTCTAATATAATTAGCGTCTGTTATACCTAGTGTATATACAGTTATAAAAGGAACTATTAATAAAATTGTACAAGTATACGCAATAGTAGTAATAGTATAATAAAACAATTCATATGTTTTAAAACTTTTATTTAGTTGTTCTTTCTCTCCTTTAGCTATCATATCCCCAAAAGAGGCATCGATTCCTCCTGTAAAAGCTTGTATTATTGATTTTATGCCTTTAACAACTAAATAGTATACAGAATATACAGAAACTTCTGTTATCTGTGTAAAGAAGGTTAATATTGTTATATCAGTATTATTATGTATTACTGCTGCAATATGTTGAGCTAAGCCATCCCACTTTTGCTTTAATTGATAATCCTTGTCCGCATCTTTTAAATTAATATTATATTTTTTTCTTACATAAATGTTTTGTACTATTGGTCTTAGCACAAATATTATACTGCTTACTAACTTAACAACTTGTATACTTGCATTGCATTTTACTAGAACTATTATTGCTAATGTATTTAATATGTACCCAACCATTTGAATAATAGATGTAATATATGTTTTCTGCTCTGCTTGTAAATATAGTTTATATGTCATTCCAAAATAATACTCTGCTAATGTACTTATTGATATTATTAACACTAATGATAAAGTGTACATATATGCAAATTGGCTACTTACAATTGCAGGATAAGCAATTGATAAGACAATTAAGTATACAACAAATATTAGTGCAATTATTCTAAAAAACTTTTCAGAAGCTTTTAATATATTTTCTATTTGTTTTTTATTTTTGTTAGCTATAGGCTTGTATAAAGCAGCCTTAATAACAGGGCCTATTCCGAGATTCTAATAATGAAATGTATGCCAAAAATTGTGTTATTGATGAAATAAGTCCATTTACATTTGAACCAAAATTAGTAATAATTAATTTTGGTACTATAAAACCGCATAATAAGACTATAGCTTGTAAAAATAATGATGTAATTATATTTAATATTGCTTTTTTACTTCTCAATTTTCTCTCCTATTTATATATTCCTTTTTTTCCTAAATTCGCTAATACGTGTATCAATTATTTCTCCGTTTTTTAAAACTATTGCTTTTTCGATACAATTATTTTCTTGTTCTTCTATTAAAAAATTGAAATATTTTGCTACTGCTTTGCTAATGCTTTTTGTAGTTGTTTTATAAAAAATTGCAGGAGTATTATCTACAGCGTAATGTTTTATTCCGTCTATTTCATAAACAGGATTATCTATCGTTGTTGGATGTGAAGTTTCTATTTCTAAAAAAGGATCACAACTTACATCAATAATAATAGCTCCTGGTTTTAATTTTTTTAAATCATTTTTATATATTAACTTATCATCTCTTGAAGTATCCCACATAACGCAATTAATTATATAATCATAATCTCCTAAATTTTTCTTAAATAATGTTTCTAATTTTCTATCATATATATCGGAATATGCTCCTAATCCGGTTTAGGATTCTTTGTGCTCCCTTTGCTGTTTTACCATTACCAATAATAGCTATTTTAGCATCATATGGCATTAATCCTGTATATAAAATTGCTTGTAGTACAGCTGCTTCTCCTGCTATTTCTCTATTTCTGTAAAAAATATATCTTCCATGTTCAAACATCTCTTCCATTGCTATTACAGTAGCTTTCTTCTCTATAATTTTACTTGTAAATTCTATATTTTGCACAGCATGGGCCCAACCGAATAAAATCGCTTTATCTGGAATTTCATCAAGATAATCGGCATCACCTAATTTCATATCCACTATTATATCTTTTGAAAAAATTTCTTTTCTAGTAACAATATTTCCACCCATTTTTTCATATTCGTCGTCTTTTATTCCCAAGCATTCTCCATATCCTTTTTCAAAATACATATTTTCAGGTCTATTTATACATACTAAATCCTCTGGCAATATTGCTCTTCTTTTTTCATTATTTTTATGGCTTATTAAAAATCCTACTGTTTTCATTTTTTGATTCCTCCTATTTGTAATTTTTCTGAAAAAATTTCATCTGTTTCTTTTCGTCTATTAGTATCGAATCCGGCTTGCGGGAAAAATGTAAATTCCCCAAAATATATTCTTCCATCAACATTATACAAATCTAATCTTACAAATCTTTTTCCTTTAGACAATATTTCTGCAATTTCAAACATTTTTTCTATATTTTCTGGCTTATTTATCATCGACTTGTCCTTTGACTTTATTCCATCATTAGTCATATTTTTCATAAAGTTCCAAATTCTATTATAAAAATAAAATTTCGGATGTCCTGTTTCTCTTTCTGTACAAACCATTACATAATCTACTTTTCCATTAAAGCAATAGAATTTATAATCCTTTAACTCTTCATCATTCTTATTTTGCATATATTTTTCTGCAATTATTCTGGGCTTTACATTTTTATATGGCCATTCTCTATGAATGTAATAATATCTACGCTTCATCCATTTGTTTACTTCTCTTTTAAGTTCTTTATAATCTATATTATTTTTATCTTTACATATAAAGACATTACCAGAAGTATGAGTTGGTTTTAATACAAATTGATTTGGTAGTTTTTCAAAATCAATATCTTCGAACTTTTCCCATACACCTAATGTTGGAATTATATATTTTTCTCCAATAATATTTGCTGCATATTTTTTTGCTTCATATTTGTCTACCATTTTTATATATTCAGGATTTCTATCATATAATTTTAACCATTGCAATTTTTCATTAAAAGTTTGTGGATTTTCCAAATTTAATTTTGTATTCATTATAATTCTATATTTTATTTTTAAATATGTTTTATCATTTAGCCATTTAAAATATCCTTTATTCATCAAATATACTATAATACTTGAAGGATATTTTATGTATTTAATTATCTTTTTCATCTATATTTCCCTTTCTTTCTTTTTGCACGGTTATTAATCCTAAAAGTATATATATATATGTGCTTTTACTATAGTAAGATACCATTCCATATTCTAAAATCATATTTGTCAAAAATATTACTAAAACTACATTAATAAATTTGTTTTTTGTCTTTAGCATCTTTATACAATTAATTATGATATATAAGTACACAGAGTAATATAAACAGAAACCAGTTATTCCCGTTGTTGCTAATAATTCTACATAATTATTATGTAGATATGTAGATATTCCTACTGCTTGCATAGTAATATAACTAGAATTTGCTATTCCCACACCTAAAAATGGTGTTTTGAAAAATTGATTCATTCCAGCTTTTATATAAGTTTCTCTCAATTCTGTTGAATGATCAAATTCTCCTTTTCCCATGAGTCCATTTATTGTCATTTCCATTCTTTCATAAATTGTTGAAAACATAGGTAGTCGTATAACAAATAAAAATAAAGCAATTATAATAGCAAATGCTATTATTTTTTTAGTAAATTTTATTAAATTTATTTTTTCTTCTCCGTTTAAAACGAATAATAATATTATTCCAAAAACTATTAATACTATTACTTTTCTACTTCCAGTTCCTAATGATACTATTAAAGGAATCAGAGATAATAAAAGATAACTTTTTTTATTATCATATAATCCATAAAATATAGCAATTATGGTAGAAATAGAAGTTTGTAAACCTATTGTATTTACATTATTTATTTCCGTTCCAATTCTATCGCCATTCATCAATTTTGTCATATATTCTCCAATTCCATAGTACATAATAACGTAAATTGAGAATATTGTTCCTGCATACATTATAATTTTTAATAACTTGTCTTCTCCATTTTCAATATTACTAAATGAATTATATGTTACCAATAAAAATACTGATAAAACAAATAATGTTTTAGCTCTATCTATTGCTATCTCTGAATTTATTGCCCAAAAACTTGATAAAAAGCAATAAAACGCAAATATAAAAACACTTATAATTGGAATACAATATCTTATTTTTTTATTTCTTACTACATCTAAAAATTCTAGTCCTATAAACAACAATAATAATACTTCTGAATATTTTACTTTTTCTACATCTGCACCAAACATATAAAAAATTAATAAGTACATAAAAAATAAAATTATTTTTATATTGTTAATTACTTTTGTTTTATTTGTTTTTCCCATAGTTTTCCTCTCTAGTAAATATATCTTATAAAAAATTTCTAATTAAAAATAATATCTATAAATTTCTTTGATACATCTCTTATATCATAGCCTTTTTCTTTAAAAATTTTAGACATATCTTCTCTTTTATAATTTAAGTTTTCTGTTATAATATTTTTCCATTCACTTGCTGTATTGTTAATACTTACATAATTAACTAGTCCTGTAATATTAGCCTCTTTCGTTATTATGTCAGATATAATACATTTCAATCCAGTTGCTTGTGCCTCTATAACTGTATTAGGCATTCCCTCATATAAAGATGGAAATACAAATATATCCATAGCCATTAACAATTGTGGTATATCTTTCCTTATTCCTAAAAAGATAACACTATCATTTAAATTTAATTCTTCCACTTGCTTTTTTATTTCATTTTCAAGATTCCCTTTACCTACTAATAGTAATATTGCATTTTTATTTTCTTCTTTTATCTTTTCAAATATATCAACTAAAAATTTATGATTTTTTTGTTCATTAAATCTTCCTATATGTCCAATAACTAATTTATCTTCTATGTTTAAATCTTTTCTCATTTTATTTCTAATGTCTTGATTAAAAATGAAATCTTCATAAGGTATAGCATTATGTAGTATTTTCACTTTTCCATTATTCAACTGTTTTTTCCCAAAAGTATAACAAGCAGCTTCTGAAGATGGTGCTATTTTTACATTAGGAATTATTTTAGGTAAAAATTTAAATATTCTATGTAATATTTTATTTGTTTTTCCTCCTGCAGTTCCTGCATTACTAGATCTCATAATAAGTATTTTAGCTCCGCCTAATTTTGCCGCAATCAAATCTAATGTTGATAATGAATGTTCATTAACTCTAATTACATATTTATATTTCTGTTCTTTTACTATTTTTCTTATACCTAAAAAAGATTTTACAAAAGATTTAGATTTTGGAGGCACATAATATATCCTTCCATCTAAGCTTTCAATTTCATCATTATAAAATCCTTTTTCCTTTACAGAAACAATAAAATCAAATTGGTATTTTTCTTTATCAATATTCCTGTATATTTTCATCAAAAATGTCTCTGCTCCGCCGAGCATTCATACTTGATACAATACATAATAGTCTTTTCACAATTCCACCTATCCAATCAATGCGTTAGTTAAAGGCTCGATAGCAACATTGCTATCAAAATTTTTAGCACATTCCACACAATTCTTTTTAATTATAAAAACTTTTTGACAGTTTAACATTGTTTTTAATTTTGCATAAAAATCTGCCAAATTATTAAATTCATATATTAGTCCATTTATTCCATCAATAATTATTTCATCTACATTATCCCATCTTGAAGCAACAATAGGAACTCCAGCAGATAATGCATCAATAATTGTTCCTGGTATTCCCTCTGTTTTAAATTTTGTTGGAAACAATAACAAATAATAATTTTTTAATATATTCACTGACTTTTCTGAATCAATACATCCTTTGTATTGAATATATTCTGGAGTATTATTTATAATTTTAGTAAATCTTTCTTTATATTTCTCATCTATGGGGCCATATATATCTAGTTTATAAACCATTTCATTAAATTCTTCATTTATATTTTTCACCACTTGTATTGCATCTTCTATTCCTTTTTCTTGAATTACTCTTGAAAATGTACATAATTTATATGGTTTACTATGATTAAAGTTTAACTCTTCTTCTTTCAATGGAGTAATATTTTTAAAATTAACTAATATTTCTACATTTTTTATTTCCAAATTTGCTAACTGTCTTTTCATCTTATTGGTTTCAACAAATACTTTATCTAATTTTTTTACTTTTTCTAATAATCCTTTTCTATTTTCTAAAAACTCTGGTAACCACCCGCCAATTACTATATAAAAAATTCTTCTTTTATATAGTTTATTTATTAATAAAAATAACGGTATAAATACTCTAACACCATTTTGTGCAGGCAAAATTATAATATTTTTAGATTCTTTAATTCCTTTTAAACATCTTTTTAAAAAAATTATTGGTTGTTTTTTCCAGTGATATGTATCTATTCTATTTATTTCTTTTTCACCGTATTTTTCGAGTAATGCTAGATATATATTTTTAGTTTTAATAGTTTGTCCGTCTAAAAATTTTTCGTTTCCTCCAAAATGTCCACATATTGTTATTTTATGCATTTATACATTCCTTCCTAATACTAATTTCATTTTATATGTAATACTTTTATCATTCCCCACCAGCAAATGTGAAAAACAGATCTAAATATTGACAAATGTTCAATCTGTCTATATAACTGCCAATGGTATTTTATTAAATCTAATTTATTACTTGATATTGAATTTTGTCTTATTCTATATTGCATTAAAATTTCATTTAGTCCATATATGTATTTTTCTTTTTTTAGTATTTGAAGCCATAAAGCATCGTCATTTCTTTTTCGTATGTTTGGCACTTCAAATTTTCCTAATTTATCTACGTTATACATTACTGTAGAGTTGCCTACTGGGCAGTCTAAAAGTATTCTATTATAGTCTGCTTTTATTTTTGGTCTAATTATTTTATTTAATAAATTATTATTTTCATCTATTTGTTCATATGCTGTACATGTAAAGTTGTAGCTATTCTCTTCCATGAAATTAATTTGTTTTTCTAATTTATCATTTTTCCATAAATCGTCACTATCTAAAAAAGCCATATAGCTTCCTCGTGCCATTTTCATTGCTTTTGTTCTAGCTACTGCAGCTCCTTGATTAGTTTCTAATCTATGATATTTTATTCTGCTATCACGTTCTACATATCTATTCACTATCTCTTCTGTATTATCCTTTGAACAATCATCTACGATAATTAATTCCCAATTTTTATATGTTTGATTTGCAACTGATTTTATAGTTTCCTCAATAAATTTTCCACAATTATATGTTGGCATTATCACCGATACTAGATTTTCTTTCATTTCATCCCTCTATTTATTAATTTTCTCTTTGCTGTTCTGTTTTTTATTGGTCGATTCTTTTGTGTTTTGTATTTTTAGTACTTCATTTACTGTCTGAACACATATTAGTATATCTTGGAATATTGTAAACTTTTTTACATAGTCAACATTATATTTCATTTTTTCTGGTAAAACTCTATTTACATATATATCATCTATATCTTCTCCTTGTTCAATATATTTACCAATTATTTCATCTTCATTTTTGTATTTTATACTTGCTATTGATGTTACTCCAGCTGGCATTAATAATGTTGCCTTCATTTCATCAGTATATCTCTCTACATATTTTTTAACTTCTGGTCGAGTTCCAACAAATGCCATATCACCGACTAAAATGTTTATTAGTTGTGGTATTTCATCTAATCTACATTTTCTAATTATATTTCCAACTCTTGTTATTCTGCTATCATTTTTTGTGGTTACCAAAGCTCCGATTTTATCTGCATTAAATATCATAGTTCTAAATTTAAATATTTTAAATATTTTTCCATATTGAGTAATTCTTTCTTGTCTATAAAATATTGGGCCTTTTGAGTCTATTTTTATTGCAATTGCAAGTATTATTAAAATTGGTGATAGCACTATTAACAATATAGTCGAAAAGATTATGTCAAAAAGCCTTTTTAGAAATAAAGTAATCTTTTTAGAATTTAGTATATCATAATACTCTTTTGTTTTTTCATTTTTAATATTGTCTGGTATATTCTCCCATTTTTTTAAGATCATTCTATCTCCTCATTTACTTTTTCTATTATATATTCTACCTCTCCATCTGTAAGTAGTGTATGCAATGGCAATGTTATTTCATTTTCATACATTTTGTACGCATTAGGATAATCTTTTATATCATATCCTAAATTTTTATATGCAGTCATCATTGGTAATGGTTTGTAGTGAACATTTGTAGTAATTCCTTGTTCTGCTAATCTGTTTATTAGTTCATTTCTTTGTTCTTCATTTTTTCCTATTAATCTCACTAAATATAAATGTCCTGAGGATTGTCTTTCAGTATTATAATGGTCTAGCACTTGAACATTTATATCCTTAAAGCCATGATTATATTTACTTATAATTTCTCTCCTTCTTGCAAGCAAAGAATCATACCTTTTTAATTGAGCTAGCCCTATTGATGCCATTATATCTGTCATATTGCATTTATATCCTGGAATTTTGATATCATATTCCCATTGTCCTGCTTTATTTTTATTTAAAGCATCTTTATTTTGTCCATGCAATGACCATAACATAAATTGTTTATATAGCCATTCATTGTCGATTCCATCTATGCTTTTCCATGTTGTAGCACCACCTTCTGCTGTTGTCAAATTTTTTACTGCATGAAAGGAAAAACTTGTGAAGTCTGCAATGCTTCCACTCATTCTATTTTTGTCCTTTGCACCAAATGAATGAGCAGCATCCGCTATTACAGCAATTCTTCCTAATTTCTTTTGAATTTCGTTTGAAGGTTTGAACTTTTCTTTATTTTTTTTAACAATTTCAAAGATTTTATCATAGTTAGCTATAATTCCTGCTATATCGACTGCAATAATTGCCTTTGTGTTTTCAGTTATCTTTTCTTCTATTAAATCATAGTCCATTTCAAAAGAATCTTTTTTACAGTCCACAAATACAATTTTTGCGCCCACATGGTTTACAACGCTTGCTGATGCTGTGTATGTATATGCTGGAACTATCACTTCATCCCCTTCTCCAATTTCTAATATTCTTAATATCAATTCTAGTCCTGCAGTATTTGAATTTAGGCAAACTGCCTTTGGAGTTTTGCAGTATTCTGCTATTTTATTCTCAAACATTTTCGTTTTTGGTCCTGTTGTAATCCATCCTGATTTCAATGTGTCTACAACTTCTTGTATTTCTAGGTCTGTTATATCTGGTGGTGAAAATGGTATTGGTTTCATTTTAAATTCCTTCTCTCTAAGCAGTTGCAACTTCTGCTTTTGTTTGTTTTCTTTTTGTCTTTTCTCCTAGTTCTTTTCTTGAATTTTTTATAGAAGTATTTACTTCTTCTGGTTCGTGATATGTTGGTACTATTTTTTTCATTATTTGTCTTATTTTTTCTTTTTCTATATTTTCATCTTGTATTATTTCTTTTAATATAGCTATTTTCTCTTCTAATTGCTCTTCTGTTATATCTTCTATATCGCCAATAAATATTTTATTATGTGCTGTTGTTTTTAAGCCTTCTCCTTGCATTAAAAGTTCTTCATATAATTTTTCTCCTGGTCTTAATCCTGTTACCTTTATTGGTATATCTACATCTGGTTCTAGTCCGGATAGTTTTATAAGTGATACTGCTAGGTCATATATTCTTACAGGTTCGCCCATATCTAAAACAAATATTTCTCCACCTTTTGCATAGCTCATTGCTTGTAATACTAGTCCCACAGCTTCTGGTATTGTCATAAAAAATCTTGTTATATCTTTATGCGTTACTGTTACAGGTCCTCCCATTTCTATTTGTTTTTTAAATAGTGGAAGTACTGAACCATTACTACCTAAAACATTTCCAAATCTAACTGCTGCAAATTCTGTTTTGCTTGTTTTATTTTTAGCTTGTATTATCATTTCGCACATTCTCTTGCTTGCTCCCATGATGTTTGTTGGATTTACAGCTTTATCTGTAGAAATTAATATAAATCTTTTAACATTATATTTATCTGCACAGTTGGCTGTATTATATGTTCCAAATACATTATTTTTTATTGCTTCTAGCGGACTTATTTCCATTAATGGAACATGTTTGTGTGCTGCTGCATGAAATACTAAATATGGTTTATATGTTTCAAATACTTTTTCTAGTCTTTTTTTATCTCTAACGCTTCCTACTACTGCTACTATGTCTATGTTTTCGTCAAAGTGGTTTTGTCTTAATTCCATTTCGATATTGTATAAATTATTTTCATAAATATCGAATATTACTAAAGTTTTTGGGTCGTATTTAACAATTTGTCTGCATAATTCTGAACCGATTGATCCCCCTCCACCGGTTACTAAAATTGTATTACCTTTTATTAGCTCTCCTATTGATTCATTGTTTAATACTATTTGTTCTCTTCCTAATACGTCTTCTATTTCTACATTTCTTAAATTTTGTATTAGTGTTTTATTTTTTATGATGTCTGTAATTCCCGGTAGTATTCTTATTTTTGCCCCTGTCTCTTGGCAGATATTTAATATTTCTTTTTTATTTTTGTTATCTATATTTGTTATAGAAAAGAATATTGTATCTACATTGTGTTCTTTACATACTTCTAATATTTTGTATCTATTTCCTAATATTTTCTTACCTGAAATTATGTAATTTTTCTTGTTAGGGTTGTCATCTATAAGTCCTACTACATTGTACATTCCTTTCATAGATGTTTTTAATGCTTTTAAAATTTCTCTTGCTGCTTCTCCACCACCAATTATTAATAGGTTTTTCTTTTCTGTTTTTACATTTGTTTTTTCTGGTGAAATTGATGTTAGTATAAATCTTATAATTACTCTATAAGCTACTACTGCAACAGCTATTATTATTGTTGCTAGTCCTACTTTTTTGTAGCTTAATATTGGAATTCTTGTTATTAGGCCTATTAAAAATACTAACATTCCAGAAAGCATAGAAAGCATTATATATACTATATAATCTTTTCCGTTTTCATATCTTGTTATATTTTTGTATATATTAAATATTCCAAATATTATCTCATATACTACTAGAGAAATTAAAATTGTATTTGATATTATGTCTTTATATTTATTTGTAAAAAGTGCCATATTATCTGTTGTTAGGTATGCTGTAACTAAATATGCTGATGCAATTATTAGTATATCAATTATAAATAGTAGTACTGCCCTATATTTACGTATTGACTTCATTTAAAATCCCCCAGTTTTAAATTTTATCTATATCCTGTTTTTTGTATTATTTTATTGCTTATTTCTTTTACTTTGTCTGTTGGTACATAATCGTCTTGTGCAAATAGTTCTTTATGCAATTGACTTACATTTTTTTCTAGGTTTATTGGTGGTCCATACCATACCCCATTTAGTGTTATTCCTTTTGTTTCGTATGGCCATCCTTTGCTATCTACAATTGAGTATGATGCTATTTGTGGTATTAATGCTAATATGTCTGATTTTGTTATGTTTGTATATACTTCTGGTAATACTTTATCTAAAACATTATTTAAGTCTGAAACGCTCATCTTTTTAGCCTTATTAAATACTTCTGTTAGTACTGTTCTCATTCTTTCTGTTCTTGCATAGTCACTATCTATTTTTCTTATTCTTCCATAAGCTAGAGCTTGCTCTCCTGTAAGGTTATATGTTCCTGCAGATTTTATTCCTGGTATTTGTGATGCTTCTGCTGATGTTACTGTTATTTCAACTCCGCCCATTTTATCTATTATGTCTTTTGTAGATTCAAAGTTTACTGTTACAAATTCTGTTATGTCTAAGTCTAAATTTGTATTTAGTGTGCTCATTGAAAGAGCAGCTCCGCCATAAGCATAAGCGTGATTAACTTTATCTAATCCATATTTAGATATTTCTAGATATGTATCTCTATATACAGAAACTAATTTTACTTCTTTTGTGTTTTGGTTTATACTTGCTATTATTATACAATCTGTTCTGCTTCCACTATAAGTGTTTTCTCTTGTGTCTATTCCAAAGATTGCTATGTTTCTATATTCTTTTAGGTTTTCTTCTACTCCTGCTGATATTTCTATATCTTCTTTTGATATTTTTTCGTAATTTATTTTATTTAGCTTTGTCCAAATAAAAATGCCTATTATGGCAGTTATTACTAAAATTATAGCTATTATTATAACTAACGCTTTTATTACTTTTTTCATTTAAATACCTCTTATTTGTTTTTTCAAAATTTTACAGTTTAATTATATATATTTAGACATTTTTTGTCAATGAATTAATAAATAAAAACTGCCAAATTTCAAATTAATTGGCAGTCTTTCTTAAATTATTTTTTATTGTGTTATCCATTTTATTAAATTCATATTTGCAGAGTCTAATAACATTTTATGTTTTGGCATTACTCTAAATGTGTAACCATAGTTTCCACCTGTTTTTAGTTCTATTTTTGCTTCAAATGTATATTCTCTTTTTTCGTCATCACTTGAAACTAAATCCATTGGTATTATTCCTATTTTTTCTATTGTTCCATTATCTAGTATCTTTCCGTAGTATGCTTGTGCTTCTATGTTTTCTACATTTATATTTGGTAATGTTACTACACAAGAAACTTTTATGTTATTTCCTGCATCTATTGATATATTGTCTAGATTATTTATTTGTGTAATTTTTATATCGTCCCAATTTGCATAAAGTTGGTCTTTTACTCTATTAAAGTCTGTAACTAATTCTAAATTACTAAAGTAATTATTTGTTATATTACATAGTGGTATGTATAGTTGTTTTGTATAATCTACAAGCATTCTTGCTGTGCTATAGTTTCCTCCTGTTGAGATTATAGAATTTTTCATTAATGTCAACCATTCTTTAGAAATACCGTCTTGTTGTTTGTTGTAGTATGCTGGTATTACTTTGTTTTCTAAAGTGTTGTAAATACTTTCACTATCTGCTTTATCTTGTTCTTCATAAGACATATATTCTGCGTTTGTTCCAATTGCCCAACCATTTTTTTGGTTGTATCCTTCTGCCCACCATCCATCTAGAATACTAAAGTTAACTACTCCATTTACAGATGCTTTTTCTCCACTTGTTCCTGATGCTTCCATTGGTCTTCTTGGATTGTTTAACCATACATCTACACCAGAGATTAGGTGTCTTGCTACATTTATGTCATATCCTTCTAATAAGAATATTTTGCCTTTAAATTGTGGCATCATAGATATTTCGTGAATTCTTTTTATTAAGTTTTGTCCTTCTATATCTTTTGGATGTGCTTTTCCTGCAAATATTAATTGAACTGGTCTTGATTCATCATTTAATATTTGTGTTATTCTTTCTAGGTCTTTAAATATTAGTGTTGCTCTTTTATATGTTGCAAATCTTCTTGCAAATCCTATTGTTAAGGCATTTGGATTTAGTTTTGATGTTATTTCTCTAATTTGGTCATAATGCATTCCTGCATTTTTTAGTCTTGCTGTTACATTATCATTAACTAGTTTTAAAAGTTTTTCTTTTCTTATTTGGTGCTCTTTCCATAGTTTTGCATCTGGTATATTGTTTATTCTTTCCCATGTTTCGTTTAAGTATATTTTATCTTGCCAATATGGTACTAGGTATTCGTTATATAACTCTTTTAAGTTTGGTGCAAGCCATGTGCATGTATGAATACCATTTGTTACGTATGTAATTGGTGATTCGTTTGGTGCTATTTCTGGCCATACATCTCCAAATAGTTCTCTTGAAACGGCTCCATGTAGTTTGCTTACTCCATTTTTCTTTCCAGCTATTTTTAATGCTAGTATTCCCATATTAAATGTTGTTTTATTTTCCTCGTTTGGTTTCATTCCTAATTCTAAGAATTCTTCTTTAGAGATTGCTAATGAATCCCAAAATCCATCAAAGTATTTTTCTACTAATTCTATTGGGAATATATCGTTTCCTGCTGGAACTGGTGTATGTGTTGTAAATACTGTTTTTGCACTTACTATATCTTTTGCTATTGGGAATGATACCTTTTTTTCTGCTATTATATTGCTTATTAATTGTAATACTAAGAAAGAAGAATGTCCTTCGTTCATATGGTATACAGTTGGATTTATTCCTAATGCTTTTAGTAGCATTACACCACCCATACCTAGAACTATTTCTTGTTGAATTCTCATTTCTTGATCTCCACCATATAGTGCTGATGTTATGTTTCTGTATTCTTCTAAGTTTTCTGGAATTTCTGAATCTAATAAGTATAGTGTTACTCTACCTACTTGTATTTTCCAAACTTTTAAATATAATTTTTTCTTTGGCATTTTTACACTTATCATTAAATCTTGCCCATCATGGTCTTTTACTGGTACTATTGGTAGATTGTTTATATCAATACTGCGATATTCTGTTTCTTGTGCTCCTATTCTGTTTATTTTTTGATAAAAATATCCATTCTTATATAGCAAACCTATTGCTATTAGAGGAATTCCTAAATCGCTTGCAGATTTTAAATGGTCGCCAGATAAAATTCCAAGACCTCCTGAATAAATAGGAAGTATTTCATCTAATCCATATTCTGCTGAAAAATATGCAATTTCATTACTTTTATTTTCTGGGAAATTTTTTCTAAACCAAGTGTTTTTACTATCCATGTAGTCTTCAAAATTTTCTACATTTTTGTTATATTCCTTTAAGAATTCAGGATCTTCTGCGATTTTTTCTAACTTTTCTTGGTCTACTAATTTTAAGAATTTAACTGGGTTCTTTCCGCATTGCTCCCATAAGTCTATATCTATTGTTTTAAATAGTTTTAAAAATTCTGTGTTCCATGACCACCATAGATTATTTGCTATTTCTGATAATCTTTCTATTTTTTTTGGCAATTGTGGATTTACCGTTATTTTATTAAATACGTACATTATAAATGTACCTCCTTTGTATTTTAAAATTTTTTCTTATGTCTTGTCGCAATATAATAATTATCTATGATAATCTTTTATTTGTCAATAGAATTTGCCTCTACTTTTTTATAGTTTTCTATTGCTCCTAGTGCACATATAAACTCTGGATTTTCTGGAATAATATAGTTTACATCATGTAATTTTTCTAGTTTTTTTATAACTTCTTTTAGATATGGGTGTTTTGCCATACCTCCAATTATTATAATGTCTTTTACATTATCATTTTTGCATAAGAATGCAGCCATCACTCCAACTGTTTCAAAAACTAAATTTGATATTCCTAGTAAAATATCGCAAGAGCTTGCCTCTTTATTCATTTTTCCAAAGTTTGATGATGTAATATCTTTTGGTAAATTTGGTATTTCTTGTGTTGTAATATCTCCTATTTGCAAATCTACGTTTTTTATATTTCCTTGGTTACACTTTTCTAAATATTCTTCAAATGTAGCTTTTCCAAATAGTTTTTCTGCTAGTTTATAAAATGTGCCTCCACCAACTCCGACTTCCGCCTAAGTGTTTTATTTCGTTATTGTTTGCTTTTATAAATGCTGTTCCAGTCCCAATTGAAGCAATTATAGCATTTTGTTTATTTGAAGCTGTTAGACCTCCTAAGCCAATTGCTTTAAATTCATCTATATATAGAACAGGAATTTTTAAAAATTCCTGTTCTTTTATTGTGCCTACTCCTGTTATAATTATTGCTTCAATGCTTCGTGGCTCTATGTTATTATTTTCTATAAATTTTTTTAGTAATTTTTTTGGTTCTTCTTTTTGGTAAATGTTTTTGTTTATTATTTTATTGTTTTCATCTACTTCTATAATTTTTGTAGTAGTGCTTCCTAAATCTGCACAAATTGTATGCATTGTAATGCTCCTCCAAAGTTATATTTTTCTAGGTCCGTCTCCTATTTCTACAGCATAAAAATCTGCTTCATATCCTATTTTATCTTTATAACTTTTTCCTACATTTTTTATAAAGTCATCTACTTTATCTGATTTTACTATACTTACTGCGCATCCTCCAAAACCTGCTCCTGTCATTCTTGCGCCTATTACTCCATCTTGTTTTAAGCTTTCTTCTACAAGTGTGTCTAATTCTTTTCCTGTAACTTCATAATCATCTCTTAAAGAATTATGTGATGCTATCATTAGTTCGCCAAAAAGGTCTATTTTATTTTCTTTCAATGCTTTTACAGCTTTAATTGTTCTTTGGTTTTCATATACTGCATGTTTTGCTCTTTTTTGTCTTGTTTCGCTTTTTATTAAGTCTTTGTTCTCCTCAAATTCTTCTTCTGTAAGTTCTCCTAATGATTTTATGTTTAATTTTTGTTGCAACTCTCTTAGAGCTTCTTCACATTCAGCTCTTCTTTCATTGTATTTAGAATCTCCTAATCCTCTTTTTTTGTTTGTGTTCATTATTACTATTTTTGCATTTTCTAGTTTTACTGGTGCATATTCATATTCTAAATTAGCTGTGTCTAAAAATATTGCACAGTCTTTTTTTCCGTTTGCAATTATAAATTGATCCATTATTCCGCAATTTACACCAATGTATTTATTCTCTGCTTTTTGTCCTAGTAATGCTATTTTTGTCATATCTACATCTAAATCAAATAAATCTTTTAATACAAATCCTGTTAGCACTTCTATTGAAGCTGAAGATGAAAGTCCTGCTCCATTTGGTATTGTTCCTAAATATACAATATCAAAACCTTTATCTATATTAAAACCTTCTTCTTTCATTGCCCAAATCATTGACTTTGGATAGTTTATCCAATTCTCACTTTTGTTATATTTTAGGTCATCTATTGTAGATTCTAATATTCCTAGATTTTCAAAATTCATTGAATATAATCTTATTTTATTGTCATTTCTTTTTCTTGCAACTGCATATGTTCCCATTGTTAATGCACATGGAAATACATGTCCACCGTTATAGTCTGTGTGTTCTCCTATTAAGTTAACTCTTCCTGGTGCAAAGTATTCTTTAATTTCTCCTTCATTTCCAAATAGTTCTTCAAATTTTGTTCTAATCTTCTCTTTCATATTTTCCTCCAAATATTTATTATAAAATTTGTAATTATAATTTATTCGTCAAAAATTAAACATCGTATTTATAATGGCATTTTACCACAAAGCATATTTTATAATCAACTAATTTATTTAAATTTATTTTAGTTAACAGGATATGCTGTGCTAGCCGGTCCTTCTTTTACAGGATTTGGTTTTCCGTCAATTATTGATTTTACTAATTTTTCGAAGTTTTGAACTGCTACTTTTGCTGTCCAAACTTCACTTATTGTTTTATATGCATTTTTAGATAGTTTTTCTCTTAAGGCTTTATCATCCATTACTTTCATAGTTTTTTTGTAGAAGTCATCTAGGCTTGTATATGCTAGTCCATTCTCATTATTTTTAATTAAGAATGGTACTCCTCCTATTCCTTTATATGCAATTACTGTGCATCCACTATTCATTGCCTCATTTAAAACTACTCCCCATCTTTCATTTTTGTCACTTGTGCAAATAAATATATTTGCTTTTTCCATATATGATCTCACTTTATCAGATTTTACTGCACCTACTAATTTTATTTGATTTGTTAAATTATATTTCTCTATTTGAGATTTTGTTTTTTCAAGTAGTTCTCCATTTCCTATCATCTTTATTTCAAAATTATAGTTTTTTTCTTTTAGCTTTTGAGCTAGTTTTACTACATATTCTGGATGTTTTTCTTTTATGAATCTTCCAACCCAAATAATTTCTATTTTTTCGTTTTCTTTTTGTTTTAATAAATCTTCTACATTGTATATTTTTGTTTCTGGAAAGTAATCCCATTTAAAGCACTTGTTTTTGTACATTCCTAATTCATTAAAATCGTTTGGTCCATAGCTACTTGCACATAGTAAATATAAATTTTTGTTCTTTTTATATTTTAGATGTCTATCATATACCTTTTTTGAATTTTCAAAGTCAAATATACTAAGTACTCCATTATAGAAAATTCTAGCATAGTATCTAAATGTAATTTTATCCTGTTTTAGTCTTTCTTTTATATAATCATCTGTTGGTGTAGAGCCAGCTATAACTATGTCGCTATCTACTGCTAGCTTTGTAGCTTCATTGTACTTTTCTTTGCTTTCATATGCTTTTAGTACAAATGGGTAATCATTATCCATATCTTTGTAGCCTAAAGAAATTCTTTCTTGGTTAATTTTTTCCATTGATACAAATTTAAAATCTTCGCCATATTTTTTATACATTTCTAGGCAAAATGGAAGTTGATGATGTGTAAGAAAATTTGAATAAAATGTTATTTTCATAATATGCTCCTTTTATTTTAATTTTTTAGTAGTTACTTATTCTATTTATCAGATATGGTATCTTGGTTTCAAAATTCACTCCATATGCATCTTTTTTGTTTGTTTTATATGTATCGTTAATTGTTTCCCAAACATAATCTACTGCGATTTTTAAACCTTCTTCTAAAGTATTGTTGTTGGTTATTGCTCCAACTAATGTACTTGCAAATATATCTCCTGTTCCATGATACTTTGCAGGTATTTTTTCTTTAAAATACGTAAAAAATTCATTAGTTTCTTTGTTGTATGACATTACTCCTAATTTATTGTCTTTGAAACTTACTCCTGTTAAAACAACATATTTAGGTCCCAAATTGCTTAATTCTATTAGTATATCTTTTATCTCTTGTTCACTATAAATTTCTTTATATTCTTTCTCTAACATGTAGCTTGCTTCTGTAAGATTTGGTACTATTATGTCTGCCATTTTACAAAGTTTTTTCATTTCTTTAACAAAGTTTGCATCAAAGCCTGCATATAGCTTACCATTATCTGCCATTACAGGATCTATAAATATAAAATTATCTGGTGTTTTAAATTGCTTAAAAAACTCTTTTAGTATATCTATCTGTTCTATTGACCCTAAGTATCCTGTATAAATACCATCAAAATTAAATTTTTCTTGTTTCCAATGTTTTGCTATTTTAGGTAAATATCCAGTTAAATCTCTATATGTAAAGTTTTTAAATGCTGTATGTGTTGAAAGTACTGCTGTTGGAATAACTGCTGTTTCTATTCCCATTGCAGATATTATTGGAAGTGCCACAGTAAGTGAACATTTTCCTACACATGATATATCCTGTATTGTTACTATTCTTTTCATTCTATTTTCCCCTTTTTAGAGTTCTTAAGTAATCTTTTTGTTCTTTTGTTATTCTATATGATTCTATTGCTTTTTGAATTCCTTTATTGTATGTAAAGTCATCTATTTTAGTTGTTTTTAAAAATTCCAGTGTTTTATTATAATATCTTATTAAACATATAGAAATTGCCCATGCATTTGCCATTTGCACATAATACTTATCTAGTTTTATGTTGTTTAATATTTGTAGCACTTGGTCTATATATTGGTCATTTATGTAATAATCTAAAAGCATTACAATAGCAAAACGCACCTCATATTCTTGTTTTGATTTTAAATACTCTTTTATAATTTTAAACATTTCAGTTTGATATTTTTTTGTTATTTTTAATCCAGCACAAAAAGTATCACATACAGCCCAACTGTTTATTTTAGGAACAAATTCTTTTACTTGTTTTATTGCTTCTTCTATTGGCGCTTTTGTTTGAAACCCTATTAACATTCCTTGAATTACTAGTTCTTCATAATACTTATCTCCAATTTTTATATCTTCTAACTTGTTGCTTTTATATAATTCTTTTGCATATTCACGTAGTTTTGGAATTCTAACTCCAATAATATTATCCATGTCTGGACATAAACTTCCATGAAATTCTTTATATTTTAAGTCTTGTATTTCAAATAAATCTTGCCTAATTTTATTTTCCATAATTTCTCCTTAATTTGCTATAATTTTATCATAGCAAATTTTAATTTACAATATGTTTATTTCAGAACAAAACTACTTTAGTTGCCTTTGTTTTCGCAGATAGAAAAAAGGATAGGCAAAAGCCTATCCTTTTTTAATAAAAATCACTCTGCTCCTTTGGCATTCTTATTTATTGCATCCAGTACAGCTTTTCTGGTCCAAAGGTTCGGATCATGCGAAAGTTCTTCAACAATTTCCAGCGTTACATTTGGATTATAGAGCACCGCTTGTTTAACACTATAATGCTTGTCTTTTGCAAGTTTTTCCAGTGTTTCAATCCGTGTTGATGGATTTTTAGCAACTGCTTCTTTTACTCCCCATGTAACACTGTCATTGGTTAAGAAGTCCAAATCCTCAGGAAGAGTATTGGGATTGCTTGCAACAGCAATTTTCTCTTCTCTTTCTGCTTTCGGATTTTTTACCACTTTCGACAGTTTATCCTGTGGCATAAGGATATTTGCATATGCATCTGCTCTTACCCTGCCATCCGGATCATTTGCTAATCGTAGTACAATTTCCAATGCCATTTCTCGGGTAATTTTCATTTTGTGTTTCCTCCTAAAACTAATTTGTTTTACAATCACAGCAATGTAAAGAATTCATTACTGTTATGATGCTGACCTCAAAATGTAAAACGGATTTGTATTTGTTTTCCAACTATATTAGTTTATCATAATTTATGTAAATTTGCAACAAGGAAAATGGCTTTGACACACTTTTCTTCTTTCATATTCAACAAAAAACTACTCTTTAATTTAATAAAGAGTAGTTTTTATATTCTTATTTTACATATTCATTTAATGCTTTTGTTTTAAAGTTTAATTCTCCTATTTCTGCTGTTGGTACAAATCCTGGCCTTGCATTTATTATGTCTGGTATTCTGTTTACTACTGTTGCACATGTTAATTCTACTGTTGCTGGTCTTGCTACTGTTATTGTTGTATCTGGTTCTCCATATACTGACCATTCATTTTTATCAAAATCTTCTTTTGAATATACTTTTCCTATACATTCTGATTCTATTGTTATTCCTTCTTCTGTTTCTGTTGTAACTATTGCACTCATTCCTGTTGCATCTCCTGCTTTTACTGTTACACCTAATGTTTCTGAGTAGATATCTTCTTTATATGTTGTTGGAACTGTTACTTGTGTTTGTGATTTTATTGTTAATCCTAATTTATCACATAGCCATCCATTTGTATTCCACATATATGATGGTAAATATTCTCCACTCTCTATAATTTTTTGTCTTTCTTCATCACTTATTTTATCTACTGATGCAACTTGTTTGTCAAATTCATCTAGTGTTAGTCCTGCACCATGTGCATTTGCAAGTGCTATTCCATAATCTTCTACGTTATAACTTGAACTTCCTTTTATTTTTGTTATTTTTTGTGTTGATCCACAAATACTTGTTATTAATTGTCCCCAATATATATCTTGATATCCTGTTCCTACTATTGTACATCCAGTTTGTTTTGCTAATTCATCAATTTTTTTAGTTAAATTTGGGTTTGAGTTCCAAGAATAGAATGCTTCCTCACAAGTTGAAACAGCATTTATTCCTAGTTTTGCACATAACATAAGTGGTTCTTCTACATCTTTTAATAAGCTCATTGTTTCTACTATACATATATCTGGTTTTACTTGTTTTAGCATTTCTTCTGCATCTTTTAAATCTGTTACTTTTACTCCTAGATTTTCTCCTCCAATTATTTCTCCTATGTCCTTGCCTATAACTGCTGGGTTTACATCAATTGCACCTACTAGTTCTCCACCTTTTTCCAAAACATACCTCATTGTATATTTTGCCATTTTTCCTGTACCTATTTGTACAACTTTTACTTTTCTTTCCATCTTTTGTTCCTCCTTAAATATATTATTTATTAATTTTAATAAATTAATTCATATAAACTTCTTTTTTGTCTTCTGATTTATCTGTATCTTTTAAATTTGATTTGTTCTCTTTTTTATCTAATATACTAGTATATATTTCGTATATAAAATAGAATGGTAACACTGCTTGTGCTGCAACCATAACTAATGGAAATAGTTTTCCAGAAAGGTTATATATTACTTCTATAAATGTTCCTGGATAATTTTGAGATATAAACATTAAATTACTGTCACAAAGTTCATTTACTATATATGCAATAGCACTGATTGTTACTATCAAAGCAGCATAATAGATTATATCTTTTTTATCTATCTTTACATATTGGGTTATTAACATTAATAGTCCTATATAAACCATTGTTCCATGCAATAAAAAGCTATGCAAACTTATAAAATGTATTGCCGGATATGTAGTTAACGATGTTAGTGGTGATATTATAAATGTCATTCCTGCCACTATTCCACCTGTTGAAAGGAACACATCTCCCACTTTTTTTAAAGTTCCTTTGCAAAACCCACTAAAGATACCTGCATATAGTATTAAACTACAAAAATATAATGGTACATATTTATTTACTTCCCTAACTCCATAGTTTTTAATATTAAATATAATTTTAATTATTTCCAATATCCATAGAATAATAGTACTTTTTCTTATTATTTCTTTTACTTTTTCTTGCTTAATATTCTTTGTAAGTTTTAATGCAATCACTATACTTATCATGGTTATTGTAAATAATAATAAGTGTCCTATTGAAAATAGTCCGCAAGGAGTTACCTGATTAGCATTTTTAAACAACATTTTTTCGCCCCTTTTATTAGTATATTTTTTAGTATAATTTTTGTTCTTTTTTTTAATGCGTTTATAATATATCACATTGTTTAAACAGCTGCAATAAAATTGACTTTTTTGTTAAAAAATGGTATTTATCTTTTTCGTTATGGACTGTTTTAATCCTATTAGCCTATCAAAATTATGATAGGCTTTTCTTTTGTTCTTTTTTCTTTCTGCTATTTATTAATTTATTTAATTCAGCTCCCAAAAACACTGTATAAAAGCAAGAATATGTCCACATCATAATTAACATTAAAGTTGTTAAACTTCCATAAGTTATAGAAAATCCTTTAAAAATGTATAAATATTTAGAAAATACTAATGATACTATGTTTAATGCTATTGCTCCAAATAAAGCTCCATATATTTGACTTTTAAATGTCACTTTGCCTTTTGGTATGAATTTATATAATAATATAAATACTATAAATGTTGCTGCTATAAATCCTACCTCTGTTAATATTGATGACCATATATTATAGTTTTTTATTCCTCCAAAGTGTTCTTGTATAAGTGTTCTCAAGCTATTTCCAAACACCAATGCTACTAGTCCTACAACTATTAAAATTATGAATATTATTGTTTCTACAATTGCTTTAATTCTTAGATATATATATGATTCATTTTCTTCGCTGCTTACATGGTAAACAGATTGTAGTCCTTTTGTTAATGCAAACAGTCCTCTTCCAGCTGTCCAAATTGTAAATATAATAGAAATAGAAATTGTCCCTATTGATTTTGAATATACTTCTTGTACTATTCCTAATACCATTTCATTCATACTTGATGGAATTAATTTTGATATAGCATCAAATAATGTTTGTGGTGCTATGCTTGTATATTGAATTAAAGTTATTACTAAAATTATAAATGGTATAAAAGATAATATTGTATAATAAGAGCATTCTGCTGAACATTCACTTACATGGTCTTTTTTCATATTTGTAGAAAGTTTTTCTATTATTTTATATTTTTCTTTAAAATTAATTTTTCTCATAATAATCCCTTTTATATTTATTATATTACTTTATTATTTATTTATGAATTTTAAATGAATTATATTTTTTGTAATAAATATCTTAATTTTTCTATTTCTATTTTCTCTTTGACTTTTCTTCCAGAATAATAAAATGTAATTTCTAACTTATTACTTCCAAGTATTTTATTTTCTTCTAGAACTTCTTTTAGTCTTTCTGCTACGCCTATACTTCCATCAATTGTACATATACTATCTGGGAGTATTTCTTTTAATGTTGTTTTAAAATATGGAAAATGCGTACATCCTAGCACTAAATATGAATATTCTTCTAGGTTAAATCTTTCTAAGCTCTCTCTTATATATTCTTTAACTCTTTCAGTATTGAATTCACCTCTTTCTGCAAATTCAACAAGTTTAGGCATTGAAATTAATTCTACAATATCATTTGCTTCTAGTTTTTGTATTAAGTCTTTAATTTTTTCTCCTTTTACTGTAACAGGCGTTGCCATTAATAAAACTTTTTTATTTTTTCTATTTTCTATTGCTGGCTTTATAGCTGGTTCTATTCCTATTATTGGAATGTTATAATCGCTTCTTAAATCTTTAATTGCTACACTTGTAGCTGTATTACATGCTACAACTATTGCCTTAACTTTTTTTGAATTTAAAAAGTCTATTGCATTTTCTACATATTCTAATATTTGTTCTTTAGTTTTTAATCCATAAGGTACATTATCTGTATCAGCATAATATATGTATTTTTCATTTGGTAATAACTTAATAATTTGCCTTAAAACAGATAATCCACCTATTCCTGAGTCAAATACTCCTATTGGGTTGTTGTTCATTGTTGTTTCCTTCTTCCATTTTACTTTATTTTTAATACTGTCACATTTTCAACATGCTTACTAAACGGAAACATATCGACTGGCTGTACTTCTTTTATCTCATAGCTCTCATCTAATAAAGCTAAATCTCTTGCAAGTGTTGCTGGATTGCAACTTATATATACTATCTTTTCTGGTTTTAACTCTTTTAAAGCTCCTATCGTTTTATTATCTAATCCTTTTCTTGGTGGGTCCACAAATACTACATTTGGTTTTATATTTTCCTTTTTAATTATTTTAGGTAAAACTTCCTCTACATCACCTGCATAAAATTCAGCATTTTCTATTTTATTTATTTTTGCATTTTCTTTTGCATCTTTTATTGCTTCTTCTATAATTTCAATTCCATATATCTTTTTAAAATATTTTGCAGCAAAAATTCCTATTGTTCCTATTCCACAATATAAATCTAGTGCAATTTTGTTTTTGTTAGCAGTGTCATTTACTCCAGCAAATTGCATTGCTGTATTATACAATATTTCTGTTTGAACAGGGTTTACTTGGTAAAATGATAATGGAGAAATTTTAAATTTATATTCCCCTAAAATATCATAAATATATCCTGTACCATATATTACTTCTGTTTTGTCTCCTAGTATTACATTTGTATTTTTTGTATTAAAGTTTTTAACTATTGACTTTATTTCTGGATGTTTTTTGGTTATGTATTGAACTAATTCTTTATCTTTTAATTTGTCGTCATTTACTACTAATGTAACTAAAATCTCATTTGTTTTTATTCCAATTCTTATTACTATATGTCTTATGGTTCCTTTTAACGTTTTTTCGTCATATACAGATACATTGTTTTGCTTTATAAATTCAAATATATCTTTTGCTATTTCTTGGCATTTTTCATTTTGAATAAAACATTTTTCTGTTGGAATAATATTATGTGTTCTTGCAGAAAACACACCCATCACTGGATTGTTTTGTTCATCTAATCCTAATGGATATTGAAGTTTGTTTCTATAATGAAGCGGATTTTCCATTCCTATAACATCGTTTATTTCTATTTCCCTTTTTAAAGCTTTATTCATACAATTTTGAACAATTGCTTTTTTTATTTTTAGTGTTTTGCTATATTCTATATGTCTTAAATTACATCCGCCACATTTATTGTAAGTGCTACAATCTGGTTCTGCTCTTGTATTTGACTTTTCAATAAATTCAATAATCTTTCCATATGCAAAATTTTTTTGAACTTTCAAAATTTTTATTTTTATTTTTTCTCCTTTTATTGCTTGGTCAATAAATACTGTAATTCCTTCTATTTTAGCAATTCCTTCTCCTTGAAAGCCATTATCTATTATATCTACAATATATTCTTCATTCTTTTTAATCATTTTATTTTCTCCTATCTTTTTAAAATTATATTTTAAAAATGCTTAAAAATCAATGTTTTTGAAACAATATGAATAAATATGTTTTTTTAGAGCAAAATAGATAAAAAAGAGGAGGTTTTACAATGAAAGCTTTAAATGGTATTGCTCTTACACTTGTTATAATTGGCGCTATTAACTGGCTTCTTGTTGGATTGTTTAAATTCAATTTAGTTGACGCAATTTTTGGAAGTTTATCTGTATTAACTAGAATAATATATATAATTGTAGGAATTGCAGGTCTTTGGTCAATTGCTTTTTATAGCAAACTTTCTGACTAGTTTAATTTAACAAACTGGGGAAAAAGGGGTCTGACCCCTTTTTCCCCAGTTTTTCTAAATTTTTATTATTACTTTTGCTCCTTTTGGTTCATTGCTTGTTATTTTTATATTTCCTCCATGTAGTTTTACAATTGTATGTGCTATTGATAGTCCTAGTCCTGTTCCTCCTTTTTCTCTTGAACGTGCTTTGTCTTCTCTATAGAATCTATCAAATACATGCTTTGCCGCTTCTTTACTTATTCCTATTCCCGTGTCTGCTACTTCTATTACACATTTTCCTTCTTTTGAGTATGTTTTTACTGTTATTGTATCTTTTTCTGCTGTGTATTTTATTGCATTATCTAGTATTATTACTAAAAGTTGATTTATTTTATTTCTGTCTATGTTTGCTTCTTTACCATAATTTAAATCTAATATTATTTCTTTTTCTTGCATTTCTGCAAAGTCTTTGTATGGAGTAATTATTTCTTTTATTAGATCATCTATGTTTATTTTTTCTTTATGCATTTTTAATTCATTTGAATCCGCCATCGCAAGTACCATTAGTTCTTTTATAAGTTTAGTTAGTCTTTTTGTTTCTTTAAGCATTATATTTATATCTTCTGATTTGTCTATTATTTTACTCTCTGGCTCTTGTAAAAGTAGTTCTTGTTTTGCTTGAATTATTGTAAGTGGTGTTCTTAATTCATGTGCTGCATTTTGAACAAATTCTGTTTGTTTTTTGTATGATTCCATTATTGGCTTTAATGTCATTTTTGATAATATATATGAGCCAATTATTGCTATTCCAATTATTATTAAACTTCCAACTAATAAGGTGTCTGTCATGTTATTTATTGTTTCAACTTCTCCATCTACATTTGCAAGTAGTTGTATATATATTTCTTCTCCTTCTGAAGTTGTTCCCTTTACTGTTATTCCTCTATAATTGTATTTATCTTGTACTTTTATTGAGTAGACTTTGTCTGTTTTATTCTTATTAAATTCTATATCTTTAACATAATCATTATAAAATCTTCCTATAGTTTCGCTGTTTAATATCTCTCCTTTTGAATCCCTTACTATGCAAACTACCCTAGGATTAACCTTTGTTTCTACATATGTAATTTTAATGTTTTCATCTAGCTCCTTTGTAATGACTTTTTTAACCTCTGACACTATATTTTTGTTTTGATATAATTCCATTGCCCTTATTAATTCTTTGTCTATGGATTTATACATATATGTAGATACTTGATGATATATTATTGCATCAAAAAATATAAGTATTATTGCAAATACTACAAATGCATAAAGCATGTTTTTGGCTAATTGTTTTTTTATTAATTTTTGTTCGTTCATTTTTACCTCTTTTAATTTAATTTGTTGTAATTATATCACATGATTTATTAAATCAATATTAAAAAAATTGTAGGGGTAACTGTACTGTCTTCCCCCTACATTACTATTAATTATTTATTTAAGATGCTATTTATTTTTTCTATTACTGAATCTAGTTTGCAGTCTTCTGAATTTTCTTCATTCCTCATTTTGAATTCTACCATTCCATCTGTAATTTTCTTTCCAACAGTTATTCTCATTGGAATTCCAATTAGATCCATATCATTAAATTTTACTCCGGCTCTTTCTTTTCTGTCATCTATTAATGTATCTATTCCCAAGCTATTTAGTATGTTATATAATTCGTTTCCTGCTTTTAGTTGTTCTTCATCTTTTGGATTTATTACTACTACTGCAACTTTGTATGGAGCTACATTCATTGGCCAAATTATACCTTTTTCATCATTATTTTGTTCTACTATTGCAGAAAGGATTCTTTCAAGTCCTATTCCATAGCTTCCCATAACAACTGGATGACTTTGATTGTCTTCTCCTAAATAGTTTAGTCCTAAACTTTCTGAATATTTTGTTCCTAATTTGAATGTATTTCCTACTTCTATACCTTTTTTGAATACTAATTTTTTACCACAGTTAGGACAGGTATCTCCTTCTTTTACATTTACTATATCAGCTGATACATCATACTTAAAGTCTTTTATATTTGCATTTATATAATGATATCCTTCTTTGTTTGCTCCACAGCAGAAGTTTTTCATTTTTAAAACTTCATTATCTACTACAATTTTTGCGTTTAATCCTATTGGTCCTGTGCAACCTGGTACTGCATTTGATGTTGCAATTAATTCATCTGTTGCAAATCCTATTTCTTTTCCTTTTAATACTTTTAAAGCTTTTACTTCGTTTAGCTCTCTATCTCCTCTTACAAAGAATACTACAAGTTCATTATCTACACTCATAAGTAATGCTTTAACTGTTTTCTTTATATCTAGTTTTAAATAATCACATATTTCATCTATTGTATGATAATTTTTAGTGTCAACCATTTCTAATTCTTTTTCTTCTTCATTACATTCTTCATTGCATATACATGGTGTTACCTCTATGTTAGAAGAGAAATCACAATTTTCGCAAAGTACAAGTATGTCTTCTCCAACATCTGTAATAGCTTGGAATTCTTCTGAAAGTATTCCTCCCATAACTCCTGTATCTGCTCTAACAACAGTATAGTTTAATCCTAATTCTGTAAATATCTTGTGGTATGCATCAAACATCTTCTTATATGAAACATCTAATCCTTCATAGTCTTTATCAAAGCTGTATGCATCTTTCATTGTAAATTCTCTTACTCTAATTAAGCCTAATCTTGGTCTTACTTCGTCTCTAAATTTTGTTCCAATTTGATATAAAGTATATGGTAAATCTCTATATGATTTAACTCTGCTCATTGACATAAATGCAAAAAGCTCTTCATGTGTAGGTCCTAGTGCATATTCTCTATTGTATCTATCTGTTGATCTAAACATACTTGGTCCAAATGCATTTTTTCTTCCTGATTTTTCAAAAAAGTCCATTGGTAAAAGCATTGGCATTTTTAGTTCATCTGCCCCCGCATTATTCATATTTCTACGAACTATTTCTTCAACATTTTGAAATGCTTTAGTTCCTAATGGTGTTTTTGCATAAACTCCATTACTTACTTTTTTAATCATTCCACTTTTTACTAAAAGTTTTCCACTTACTGAATCTTCATCACTTACATCTTCTCTTAATGTGTAAAAAAAGTCTTCACTTAATCTCATTTTTATTCCTCCTATAACAAAGCGACTTTAGTCACCCTTTATATATAAAATACAAAAGCCCTAAGTTATATTTATTAACTTAGGGCGAATATTTTTATCCGTGTTACCACCTATTTTTAGAATTTCTTCTACACTCAAATAATGTCTTATAACATTATATCCTATGATAACGGTGGATTTCCGATAAAACTTACTTTAATTTTCAGTCCATAGCTCCAAGGCTGGTTCTATATTTAGTTCCTTAAAGTTTTTCACCAACCAACTCTTCTCTAAAAGTTCATAAATATATACTATTCCTCTTCATTGCTTTTAAAATATACTACTATTAATACCATAAAAATTGCGATTTGTCAATGTTTTAGAGTTTATATTTCTGCTATTTCTTTTATTTTTAATCCTGTTATTTCTGCTATTAATTCTGTATTCATTCCTTCTTTTTTTAATTTTTTTGCTATTTCTAATTTTTCCTTTTCTTTTCCTTTTTCTAATCCTTCCTTAATTCCATCATCTAGCCCTTTTGCATATATTGCCTTTTCGTCCAATATCGCTTTTTCTCTTAAATCTGCTATTCTTTGCATTCTTTCATCTTCACTTAGACTATCTAATTTTTCTACTGCTTCTTTTATTTCTTTATTCTCTTCCATTTTCTCTGTTACCCTCCTAGATTTCGGATTTTCCAAAAAATATAGCCAGTCTAATAACCTTCCACTTTCTTTTTCTTTTCCTTCTATTTTTGGTAACTCTATGATATCAATTTCTAATTTCTCTGTCAATATTCTTTTTCTTCCTTCAGTTTCTATTATTTTCCATGTTGTATGGTATTCTAACTCTTCTAATCCTTCTATTTTAAAATCTGTTATTAATATTATTATTGTTCTTTCTAGTAAATTATAGTCTTGCCCTATTTTTATTTGTCTTGAATATAATCTGCTCCAATAATATAGTATTCTTTCTATTATACTTTTTGAATTTACTAATTGCATTTCTATATTGCATTTTTCCTTTCCATCTAACTCTGCTAATATATCTAACACTCCCAGTTTATCGTCTTTAAATTCTCTTCTTAATATCGGATTTTTACTTAAGTCTATTTTTTCTATTTTCTTGTTTAATATTGTTTCTAAAAAGTTTTTTGTTATTCTTTCACTTCCTACTTCTCCAAATAGGGCTTGGAATACTACATCTAATTTTGGTGATAATGTTTTCTTCATTTTCTTTTCTCCTTTCATACATGCAATTATTTACATTTACAAGTATGATTAATAAACATATTTAAATGCCTGATTTTAATTTTTTAATTTTGCTTTTTGGAATTTTTAAAGAATTAATTCTTTTTTGAAATAAATTTGTTTTGGCAATTTGATTTATTGCCAGAATTTATATAAATTTATATTATTTTTGTATCATACTTGTATTTAAAATTCAAGAAAAATCGCTCGCCTCATTTTTTCTTTTTTCGACATATATGAGGGAAAAAGGGGTCTGTCCCCTTTTTCCCTCAGTTTAGTATTTCTATATCCTTATCTCCTCTTCCAGATAGGTTTACAATAATGCTGTCATTATTTTTATAGTTTTTTGCAATTTTTATTGCATATGCTATTGCATGGCTACTTTCTAATGCTGGTATTATTCCTTCTAATCTACAAAGTAACTTAAATGCTTCTACTGCTTCTTTATCCGTAATGCTGTCGTACTTAACTCTCCCTATAGATTTCAAGTATGCGTGTTCTGGTCCAATTCCTGGATAATCCAAGCCTGCTGAAATTGAGTATGCCTCTTCTATATTTCCTTTATCATCTTGCATTATATATGTTTTCATACCATGTAAAATTCCAATTTTATTGTTATATATTGCAGATGCATGTTTTCCTGTCTCAATGCCTTTTCCTGCTCCCTCTATTCCAAATATTTGTACCTCTTCTTTTATAAAGTCTGTAAATAACCCTATACTATTGCTTCCTCCACCTATACACGCAACTATTGCTTTAGGTAATTTGCCTTCTTGTTCTAAAATTTGTTTTTTTGCTTCTTCCCCTATTATTTTTTGAAAATATTTTACCATTTCCGGATATGGGCTTGGACCTACTGCAGAACCTATTAAATAAAATACATCTTGATGTTTTAATAAATATTCAAAGGCTACATCTACTGCTTCTTTCAATGTTCCTTCACCTTTTGTTACTTCATATACTTCTGCCCCTAAAAGCTTCATTTTCTCTACATTTACTTTTTGTCTTTTTATATCTTCTTTTCCCATAAATATTGTACATTTAATATTAAACAGACTACACACTGTTGCAGTTGCAACTCCATGTTGACCTGCTCCCGTTTCTGCAATTATATGCGTTTTATTCATACGTTTTGCAAGTAAAGCTTGCCCCAACGAATTATTTATTTTGTGTGCTCCTGTATGATTTAAATCTTCTCTTTTTAGATATATCTTTGCTCCACCTGCATATTTGCTTAAGTTCTCTGCATAATATAGTGGTGTTGGTCTTCCAACATATTGTTTTAAATAGTATAAATATTCCTTTACGAACTTTTCATCATTTTTTGCTTTTGTAAATTCTTTTTCAATTTCATTTAATTTCTCTTTCAATTCTTGTGGTACATATTGTCCACCAAATTCTCCATAATTCATAATCAATTCCTTCTTTCTTTAAAATAATTTTATATAAAATTTGCCAATGCCAGTCAGCTTCCATATGCACCACCTCCCATAAACAACAAAAAGCACATGTACAAGTTTTTAATCACTCATACATGTGCCTGTATTTTACTAATATTCTAAAGCACGACAAATTTGTATGGGTGATTTTTATCCCATACATTCCACCAGTTATTTAATTTTGCGTTTGTTAAATTACTCATGGCTTTGTCTCCTTTATAATATATATTATATGAAAATCTTTTTATATTGTCAATTATTTATACAAATTCATAATCTAATAATTCAATTTTGTTAGGAACAAATAGGGACAGACCCCTTTTGTTTATATTTTTTTTATATAACAAAATATCATTTTTTCGGGCAGACACATGGCCTGCCACAACATTTTTAGTTAATCCCTACTGCAGAGTTTGCAATAAATTCTTTTTTGGGCGTATTCAATACGCCCCTACAAATCCCACTTCCCACATCACACCTCTCACATTCATTTTACAAATTCCAGTTTCACTTCTATAATCCTGTCTGAAATTTGTTCTGCAAAGCTTATATCGTGAGTTACTATTATTATTGCTTTGCCAATATTTGCAAGGTCTTTTATTATTTTTGAAACTTGTATTACAAGCTTCGGATCTAATGCACTGGTTGGTTCATCAAAACATATTATTTTAGGATTTGTAGCAATCGCTCTTGCTATTGCTACTCTTTGTTTTTCTCCTCCTGATAACTCGTATGGATATGAATATCGCTTTTCTAATAAATTCATTTTTTTAAGCAATTCTTCTGCTTGTTTTGTTGCTTCTTCTTTTTTTATTTTTAGCACTGCTGTTAGTGGTAATGTTATATTTTTAATTACAGAATATTGAGGAAATAAATTGTAGTCTTGAAACACTAATCCCACTTCTAAATTTGCTTCTTTTGATATTTTATCTTTTTTTCTTTTTAAACTTTTATTATTAATTAAGATTTCTCCACTATCTATTTTTTCCAAACCATTAATGCATCTTAATAAAGTTGACTTTCCAACTCCTGATGGTCCTATTATCGAAACTATTTCTCCTTCTTCAATATTTAGCGAAAAATTGCTTAATACCTTTCTTTCGTTAAAGCTCTTGTTTATATTTTTTATTTCTAATACTTTCATAATATTTACCTATAATACTCTAATTTCCTTTCTGTGTAATTAAAAATATAGGTTAAAATTACACTAATTAATAAATAGATTAATCCTGCAACAAGCAATGGAATTATAGAAAACTTATAATTAGCTTGTTTTTGAGCAAAAGCAAACAATTCTGTCACTCCAATTACTTGTGCTAGCGAAGTATCTCTTACCAAAGTTATTACTTCATTTGAAATTGATGGTAATATTCTTTTTATTGCTTGAGGAAGTATCACTATAAAAAATGTTTTTATTTTAGTAAAGCCTAATGTAAAAGCAACCTCCCATTGGCCTTTTGGAATGCTTTCTATTCCGCCTCTAAATATTTCTCCAAAATATGCTGCATAGTTTAATGTAAATGCAATAATTACTGCTATAAATCTGTTGTATGAAAATTTAAACAAATAATATGGTGCAAAGTATATACAGATTATTTGCAATAATAATGGGGTTCCTCTCATAAGCAATATATACAGCTTTATTATTTTTGAAATTATCTTGTTCTTAGAAATACTTAAAGCAGAAACTAATATTCCTAAAGGTATTGCGAATATTAGTGTTATAGCAAATATTCTTAAAGATACTTTTGTTCCATCCAATAATATTTTCATTAATTTAATAAAGTAATTTAAATCCATATTTACTCACCTTTAATTGTCGTAACATCTTTTCCAAACCACTTTTTAGATATTGCTTCTAATGTTCCGTCTTCTTTTATTTCTTTTAGAATCTCATTTACTCTATTGCATAATTCATTGTCTTGTTTTCTAAATCCTATTGCATATTGTTCTTCTTCTAAAGCTTGTTCTATTTGGTTATAGTTTTTATTATTTGTTGCTATATAATAATTAGCTAGCACTTCATCTACAAATACTGCATCAATTTGATTTGTTTCCAAATCCATAAAGGCTGTAATATTATCTGCATATGCAACTGTTTGGTTTAATGTTTTGTAAGTTTCTGACTCTTCCAATATTTGCTCCGCACTTGAACCAGATTGAACTCCTACTTTTTTGTTTTTTAAATCTTCTAAGGTCTTTAGATTACTGTCTTGTTTTGTAATGAATACCATCCTATTTTTCATGTACGAATCAGATAATAACATTGCTTGTTTTCTTTCTTCTGTTATAGACATCCCATTCCAAATGCAGTCTATGTTACCAGAATTTAATTCCTGTTCTTTTGCATTCCAAGATATTGGTTGTATTACTAATTCTACATTTAATCTTTTGCAAACTTCTTTTGCTACATCAATATCAAAGCCAACAATTTCATTGTTTTCGTTTCTGAATCCCATTGGTGGAAAGCTATCGTCAAGTCCTAATATAAATGTTCCTTTACTTGTTATTTTTTCTAATGAATTTTGTTTTGCATTTGTCTTTTTCATTTTAATCGCTGTAAGTACTCCAAGCATTGCAATTATTGTAATTGCTGTAATAAAAATAATTTTCTTTTTCATATTTTTTCCTCCTTATATTTTAAGAGAGTTTTGTTTTAAGCTGGCCAGCTTATTTTAACAACAAAAAAACCTTATGGCACTTCTACCATAAGGTTTAAATCTTAGGCACAAGCACCAAAAGCCTGTGCCATATATATGACACAAGCTAATTTTTATGATGCTCGTTTCTAAATATTATTTTTGTTTCCATAATATACCTCTCTAATTAAAATATATGATAGCATATATTTTTTTGTCCTGTCAATAGTTTTTTTACAATTTAATCCAATACACCTGTGCTATTTTTCCATTTTCTGTTTTTACTTCTCTTTCTAATGCTCCCCCTGCGTTTAAAATTGTTCTTCTTGATGCTTCGTTTTCTTTATAGCAACCAAGCATTACTTTTTCTAAGTTAAGTTCTTCTTTGCAATATTTTAAAGCTTGTTCAAGCATTTGCGTTGCATATCCTTTTCTTCTTTCTGTTGGTCTTATTCCATATCCAATATTTCCTCCATAATTTCTTAAGAAATCATTTGCTAATTCATGTCTAATATTTATCATTCCAACAATTTTATTATCTCTTTCTCTCACCCCAAAGAATTGTGTTGTAACAGCATAATTATCTTGTACCGTTTCCTTTTTTAAATTACTTTTTAATAGTTTTAGCCATTCATCATAATTATCAATTCTATCCCATTTTGAACACGCATGTAATGTTTTTTCTCCATTATCAAAATGCTCTTTTCTATATTCTATTGCTTGATTTTCATACTCTTTCGTTGGTATTATTAATTTTATTTTATCTTCCAAATTATATTCCAAACCTACTTCCTCTAACTCTATATTGTGTACTTTTGCTTCTCTTTCTGAAACAATTTTTCCACCCATCTTTTTATAAAATTCTATAGATGGCTCATTTCCTTTTAAACACCAAATAATTAATTTTTTCATATTATGTTCTATAAAGTAGTTTTTTGCATAATCAAATAATTTACTTCCTATTCCATTTCTTTTAAGTTTTGGCTCTACATACAAAACATGTATTTCTGCATTGTGATTTATATCATTTTGATCAGCTACTTTTCCAAATCTAATAACTCCTAAAATTTTATTTTCTTTCTCATATACATATATGTTATTGCTTTCATTTTGGGAAAAAATGCTTTTCTTCCATCCTTTACTCATTTCATCTTCTTTCATACTGTCTAAAAATTCTTGGTTTATAAGTCCTTTATATGCTGTTTGCCACCCTTTTATAATAAGTTTTGCTATGTTATTTGAATCTTCTATTTTTGCTTTTCTAATCATAATTCTCACCCATATCTAAATAGTATACTTTACATTCAAATTTTTGGCTTTTGTCAAATTTTTCAAAATCTTCATCTTTAACATATTTAAATCCAGCTTTTCTCATTACTGCACCAGATGCAGGATTGAGTACTGCATGTGCACATCTAAATTTATGTATTTTCTCTTCAGTTGCTAAATATTTAAGTACCTCTTTTACTGCTTCCGTTGTATAGCCATTGTTCCAATGTTTTTTCGCTATATTATAGCCTATTTCATATCTGCCATCTTCACTTGGAAATGCTCCTATAGCTCCTATTAGTTCATTGCTATCCTTTATAACTATTCCCCAATTAAAACATCCTTCTGTTTTACGTCTTTTTTCTTCTAAAAGTATATATTCTTTTGTTTCCTCTACATTTTTGTGAGTAGACCACCTTACATATTTTGATACTTCATCATCACTGGTCCAATTTTTAAATGCTTCTTCTGCATCGTTTACTGTTAATGGTCTTAATATTAACCTTTCTGTTTCTAATGTTTTTTCTTCTTTCATACTATCACTCCTATACAAAAAAAGCCTTATGTAGAAATCTTTAAGACTCCTCCATAAGACTTTAATCTTATTTCTGTGTAAGTAACTTTTGTTACTCTATACCGCTCGCTTTTGCTAGGTATACTCCTAAAACTTATTAGTAGTTTACCATATTTTTACACTAGTTGTCAATATTAAAAAGCTGTTAAATTGCTTATTCTTATATTTACATTATATTACATATTTTTTTCCTATTAATCTTTTCAGGTTTTCTATTGTATCATTATGTATTTTTTGTCCCGCACCACTCATACAATACTCTTTAAGTACATATACTTCATAATTATTCTCAAACAAATCTAATGCGGTTTTTAAAACGCAAGCGTCTGTATCAAATCCACACAAATATATCTGTTCAACATCATTTTCTTTTATGTATTTCACTAATTCATTATTTACCGCGGAGTAAATAGTTTTTTCAAAAACTTCATTGTTTTTTGTGTCAATCATTATGGCTTGATTATCTTCTGTTATGCAACCTTTATATTTCAATTTTTTATACCATATACTATCTTTACTATTTATAAACTTTGTAAAAGCAACTTTTTCATATTTATTTGAATTAACAAGTTCTTGTATTTTTTTTACATATGGCTCTGTGATTTCGTTTATAAAACTTTTTTGAGCATCAATTACTAATAGCAATTTTTTCATACTCTGTATTTCTCCTTCCTTATTGGATATGTCTTTAAGATTTCCAATTTATATTAATCTGTTATCATATATCCTACTCCACGGATGGTTTTTATATATTTATCATACCCATATTGTTTTAATGTTTTTCTTAATCCACTTGCATATACTTCTACTACGTTTGTAGTTGTAAATGAATCAAATCCCCATATTTTATCAAATATCTGCTCTTTTGTTATTATTGTTCCTTTTGAATTTATAAGGTATTCTAATATATCAAATTGCTTTCCTTGCAGTGTGATTTCTTTATCTTTTATAAATGCTCTCCTACTTTTTATATTTAGTTTTAAATCTTTAAACTCTATTTCATCTTGCTTATATGCTCCATTTGTTCTTCTAATTATTGCTTCTAGTCTTGCTAGTAATTCCTCTCTTTCAAATGGCTTTACTAAGTAGTCATCTGCTCCATAATTAAATCCTTTTAGTTTGTCATTTAATGTGTCTTTTGCTGTTAATATTAAAACTGGTGTTAATACTTTGTTTTCTCTAAGTTTTAATAGCACATCATAACCTGACATTTCTGGTAACATAAGGTCTAATATTATTGCATCATATATATTTTCTTTTGCCATCATATATGCTTCATAACCATCATACGCTTGTTCTGTATCAAATTTTTTGCATATACATTGTTTTATTGTGTCTGATAAAGTTCTTTCATCTTCTACAATTAGCACTTTCATATTCTTACCTCTCTTGCATATTATATCACATTTTTATAATTAAAAAAATTTGTAGGAGAAAAGATTATAAATGGGGATGGAAATAATCTTTTCTTTTCCTACTTTGGGGTGATATTAATTTAGTCTTTCCCTTGTTGATATTTGTATTATATTTTTTTAATATTAAATTAATATTAAAAAATAGAAAGATTAAATCTTTCTATTTGCAATTTACTAACTTGTTTCCTTTATATTCTACCTTCATCGTAAAGAATTCTTTTTGTTTCTGCATTTTTTCAAAAAAGAATCTATCTCCTTCCCATGTTGGTAAGTCTAATATTTTATCTTTATCAATCCATTGTAAAGTACCTTCATTGCATTCTTTAAGTTCTCCTTCAAATTCACTTGCTGTAAATACATACATATGCTCTGTTTCCCATTTATCAGATACAAATGTTACTAGGCATCTTAATTTATATTTTGTTAATGTTAAACCAGTTTCTTCTTTTACTTCTCTAACTAAACATTCTTCTGGAGATTCCTTTTCTTCAAATTTTCCACCGACTCCAATCCATTTTCCTTCATTTAAATCATTTTCTTTTTTATTTCTATATAGCATTAAGTATTTATCATTTTTTTCTATATAGCATAACGTTGTAAATTTCATAATAATCACCATATATAAAGTAGCATAAATTTATTCATTTTACAATATATTTGTTTCAATAACAAAAAGAGATTAGCTTTAGCTAATCTCTTCTCTGGTGCGGATGAAGGGAGCCTCCGGCCAAGCGCGTCGGTAAAATAGTCCAAAGGGACTATTTTAGCCTTCGTTTCAAGTCCCTTTCCTAAGTATACAAAAAGAGATTAGCCATGCTAATCTCTTCTCTGGTGCGGATGAAGGGACTTGAACCCCCACACCGAAGTACTGGTTCCTAAGACCAGCGCGTCTGCCAGTTCCGCCACATCCGCATATTTTATTGACATTGATTATTGTAGCATTTTATATGCAAAGTGTCAATATCTTTAATTAATTTTATTTGTAATTTTTTAAAATTTTTATGGCATTGTAGGTCGCCAAGCATGACGACCTACTATATTTTTCAAAAGCTATTCTTCGTCTTTTGTTGTATTTATTTTTAATAACTTAAATATTTCTACTATTATTACTGGTGCAAGTACTAACATTACTGTTTCGAATACGTGCATTGCTGGCAGCATTACTAATCCAAATATATCTCTTAATCCTTGTGTAAATAGTATTACAAACATTAAACTTGCTGATACTACTGTTGCTAAAATTAGTTTGCTATTATTAAATATTCCTGTTTTGAATATCGTTCTTTTGTTATCTCTTATGTTAAATACATGTACTAGTTCAGAAAGTGCTAGTACGTAAAATGCCATTGTTTGGCCTATTTTTACCTTTTCTTCTTGACTTACATCTGGTGTTGAAAGTCCAATTATGAATGCAGTAAGTGTAAGTAATCCTATCATTAATCCTTGATATACTATTCTCCATGTCATTCCTTTTGTAAATATTCCTTTTTTAGTATTTTTTAAAGGCTTTCTTTTCATTACATTGTCTGCTGCTGGGTCTACTGCAAGTGCTAATGCTGGTAATGAATCTGTTACTAGGTTAATCCATAATATGTGTATTGGTAATAATGTTTCTATTAATGTTATATCTACTCCAAATTGCTTTGACAATAATGGAGTTATTAGTATTGCTAAAAATAGTACTACTATTTCTCCTATATTGCTTGACAATAGGAATTGTATTGCTTTTAGAATATTATCATATATACGTCTTCCTTCTTCTACTGCTGACACAACTGTTGCAAAGTTATCATCTGTTAAAATAACGTCTGCTGCTTCTTTTGCAACATCTGTTCCAACTACTCCCATTGCACAACCTATATCTGCAATTTTTAATGATGGTGCATCATTTACTCCATCTCCTGTCATAGCAACGGTTTCTCCATTTGCTTGCCATGCTTTTACTATTCTTACTTTATGTTCTGGTGAGACTCTTGCATATACAGAATATTTCCTTACATTTCTAATTAGTTCTTCATCACTCATTTCTTCTAATTCTGTTCCTGTAATTGCCTCATCATCATTTTCTAGTATTCCTAAGCTTTTTGCTATTGCTATTGCTGTTATTTTATGATCACCAGTAATCATTACTGTTTTTATTCCTGCTTCTTTACATTCTTGTACTGCATCTTTTACTTCTAGTCTAGGTGGATCTATCATGCCTACCATACCAATATATGTTAAATTAGATTCTAATTCTTTTATTTCTTCTGCTGTTGGTTTATGGTCTAGTACTTTATATGCCATTGCTAAAACTCTTAATGCATTTTGTGCCATTTCCATGTTGTATCTTCTAATTATTTCTTTGTATTCTTCTAAATCTGTTTTTATATCGCCTTCTAATATATATGAACTACAATTTGCCAAAAGTTCATCTACTCCACCTTTTGTATAAACTACATAATTTCCGTTTTCTTCGTGTACTGTTGTCATTAATTTTCTATCTGAATCAAATGGAATTTCTGCTACTCTTGGAAACATTCCATATACTGATGGATCAAAATCTAATTTAAATGCCATATCTACTAATGCCGTTTCTGTTGGATCTCCTGTAAGTTTGTCGTCTTCTGAAATTTTGGTATCATTACAAAGCATACTTGCATATACTAATTTTTGAATATCTATCATATCTGCTGATTCTTCTAAGTTTACAAGATTTCCATCACAAAATACTTTTTCTACTGTCATTTTATTTTGTGTTAATGTTCCGGTTTTGTCTGAGCAAATTACTGAAGCGCTTCCTAATGTTTCTACTGCTGGCAATTTTTTAACAATTGCATTTCTTTTTACCATCCTTTGTACGCCAATTGCAAGTACTATTGTAAATACTGCTGGCAAGCCTTCTGGTATAGCTGCTACTGCTAAACTTACAGCTGTCATAAACATATGTATTGGTTCTTTTCCATATAAAAGACCTACTACAAAAATTACAGCACATATTGCTAATGCTACAATTCCTAGTGTTTTTCCTAATTTATTTAATTTTTGTTGAAGTGGTGTTCCTTGTTCTTCTGCTGTGTTTATTATATCTGCTATTTTTCCTACTTCTGTATTCATTCCTGTTTCTACTACAACAGCTTTTCCTCTACCATAAGTAATTAAACTCGAAGAAAATAGCATGTTTACTCTGTCTCCTATACCTATCTTTTCGTCTTCTATTTTTGCTGCCATTTTTTCTACTGGCACAGATTCTCCTGTTAAAGCAGATTCTTGCGATTTTAAATTTACTGCTTCTATTATTCTTAGGTCTGCTGGTACATAGTCACCTGTTTCTAATATTACAATATCTCCTGGAACTAGTTCTTTAGATTGAATGACTTGAAGCTTACCATCTCTTACAACTTTTGCAACGTGTGAACTTAATTTTTGTAAAGCTTCTAATGATTTTTCTGCTTTGTTTTCTTGGGCTACTCCTATTATTGCATTTACTACTACAACTACTAATATAATAATTGTATCTGTAAATCCCTCTCCTTGTGCTACTCCAACAACTCCAGAGATTATTGCAGAAATTATAAGAATTATAATCATAAAGTCTTTAAATTGTTCTAAGAATTTTACAAATAAACTTTTTTTCTTCTTTGCTTTTAATTCATTTAGTCCATATTCTTCTTGTCTTTTTTTGGCTTCTTCTGCTGTTAAGCCATTTTCTGCATTTGTTTTTAGTGTAGATTCTACTTCATCTACTGTTTTATTAAACCAATTTATTGCCATTGTTTTCCTCCTTGTTTTTTAAAATTTTTCTTACTGTATTAAAATTATCGTTTCCCGTTAATATTATATCAAAATTTTCTTTATATCTTTCTAAGTTTTGCTCTGCATTTTCATCTAAAAAGCCAAATGTTAATGTGTTTTGTAACTTTTCTTTGTCTATCATTTTTATATCTTCTATTAAGTCTCCAAATACTAAGGCTTTTTCTCTTTCTTCTATCTGGTTTCTTATATTCTCTGGTATTCTTATATACTCTTTATTTGATGTTGCCATTATCTTGTCCATATTTATTGTTGTTATTCCATTATTAAACTCAAAAAAATTAGAAACTATTTTTATATTATTAAACATGCAATTTTCTTTTTCTAAAAAGGCTTTTACTATATTTCCTATCCCTGAAGACATAATTATTACAGGAATATTGTTATCATTCATTTCTTGTAAAAATTCTTTTGCACCAGGCCTTAAATATAAGTCTGCATTTAATAATGCATTTTTTATACTTTCTTTTGTTATATATTTTGATAAAAGTGTAAAGCTTTCTTTTGCCCATTCTTTCATTATTTGTTGTTTTTTATTTTCTTCGATTGTGTAGTCTAATTCTAATGGTCTATAATGCTCATATATCTTAGTTCTTTTTTCTAAACATTCTCCACCTAGATATTGTGGTATTACTCCCATTGTTGGCTCACTTTCTGCTGTTGTAAGAGTTCTATCAAAATCTGTTATTACAAAATAATTATTCAAATTATTAAATTTATTTAGTTTTTCTTTGCTTATTATGTATGGCATATTGTTTCCTTTCATATTTGCACCAATTTGAGTTTTCAAGATTTTTTCTATTTAATCAAAAAGACTTTTAAAGAAACTAATTTTCATAGCTTCTTTAAAAGTCTTGCTTACCATTTAGGCTCACTAACCAGTTTAAAACGAGGTTGTTGATTAGTAATTTTTAAGCTACTCCCTTTTAAAATTTGAAGAGTTTTGGTCTCTTCTTCTTATACTTTTCACTTGCTAAATATAATATATTTTTTTATTTGATTTGTCAAGACAAATTTTTTATGTTTTTTTACTTCTATGTTTACTTTTACTTTATTTATGATATACTACTTGTGGTGATATTTTATGGGGAAAATTAAATATTTATTTAAACGCATTATTAAAATGGATTATAAAAATATGTTTAGAATAGCCAAAGCTATTAGTAAAAAAACTAAGAAAAACTATATTTCGATTGTAATTGATATGATTAAATGTGGTTTTAAATACCAAGCAGGATATTATGATTATCAAGAGTTTGAGTTTTATAATTTAAATAATGAAGAACGAAAAACCTATTTAACTCGTGGTAAAAACAATGAAATTATTAAAAAGTTCAATGATAAATCTAGTTTTCACAAATTTGAGAACAAAGTAGAATTCAATAAAATATTTAATAAGTATTTAAAAAGAAATTGGATGATGCTAACACCTGATAATTATAATGATTTTGAAACTTTTTTCAAGTCTAATAATGCAATTATTGTAAAGCCTATTGATGATGAAGGTGGTCACGGAGTTGAGAAATATGTTTATTCTCCTGATGTTAACTGTAAAGAAATATATAATAAATTAATTGCAAATGATCAACTATTAATCGAAGAATGCATTAAGCAACATCCAGACATGAACGTTTTATATGATAAGTCTGTAAATACTATGAGAATGTTTACTTTTTACAAGGATGGTAAATCTTATTTTCTACAAGCTGTACTTAAAATTGGTAATGGTGGTGTTGTAGATAATTTTTCAAGTGGTGGAATGTATACTTATGTAAGTAATGAAGGAAATGTTTATGTAGAAGCAATTGATAGAAATGACAATATTTATACTGAACATCCTATTTCAAAGAAAAAAATTGTTGGCTTTAAAGTTCCAATGTTTAAAGAAGCTGTTGAGCTTGTAAAGGAATGTGCTAAAGTTATTCCAGAAGTGGCTTATGTTGGTTGGGATGTAGCAATTTCTGAAAATGGCCCAGTAATTGTCGAAGGAAATTGTTTTCCAGGGGTATATCAAGTAAAACCTAGTTTGATAACTAAAAAGGAAGGTTTAATTCCTAAGTATAATGAAATTATGAAGATATTTTAATTCAAAAAAAGTTATAGTTTTCACTATAACTTTTTATTTTTGGTGGAGATGGAGGGAGTTGAACCCTCGTCCAATAATATTTCCATACAAGCTTCTACAACAATAGTTTATTATTAAATATTCCCTCTAATTCTTGTTAATAAACAAACTTGAATTTTTGGTAGTCTTAAAATTACCCATTATTTCCAAGACAAGAAATAATTTTGTTTCCTACTTTAATCGACGCTTTATCCATACCAGTAGGCCTTATGGTAAAACGACGTGCCATTAACTAGGCAGCGTATGCTAATTCTCTATTATCAGCGTTTATTTTTAATTTCTCGTTTTTTAAGTGGCCAACGAGAATCCACTTGTCGCAACTCATATTTCTACATTACTGTCGAAACCAATTACATCCCCATGTACATACTTTATTATACTATAATTATTGTTTGTTTACAATAATTTAGTTATATAAAGTATTTATATATTTTTCCATGTTTTTTGCAGCTTCTTTTCCTGCTTTTATTGCTAAGCACACTGTTGCTTTGCTTTGGCAAACATCTCCTCCTGCAAATACGCCTTCTATATTAGTTTGACAATTTTCGTCTATTTTTATAAGTCCATTTTCCAATTGTATTTTTTCTTGTTCTATTATTTCCTTATTTGGTTTTAGTCCTATTGCAAATATTATTGTGTCTGCATTTATATAGAATTCACTACCTTCAATGTCTTTTACTTCTCCGTTTGTTGTATCTGTTTTTATGCATCTTACTTTTTGTATTTTGCCTTCTTCTACGTCTGCTTCTAATACTTTTGTATTGTATATAACTTCTACTCCATCTTCCATAGCTTCTTCTAATTCTATTTCTCTTGCTGGCATTTTTTCTCTATTTCTTCTATATACAATTGTACTGCTTTTTGCGCCCATTCTTATAGCAGCTCTTGCAGAGTCTGTTGCTACATTTCCTCCTCCAATTATTATTACATTTCCTAGGTCATTTATTATTCTTTTTGCATTATATTCTTTTAATATATAATCAGATCTATGTATTTTGTTACATTCTTTGTTAGTTAAATGATATGTACTTGCTGTTTCAGCTCCAATTGCTACAAATATTGCTTTATAGCCATTCTTCTTTAAGCTTTCTATTGTTATATCTTTTCCAAATTCGATATTTGTTTGTATGTTTATTCCTAGGCCTTTTATTCTTCTTGTTAAATTTTGTGTAATATCTCTTGGTAACCTAAATCCTGGTATTCCATATGTTAGAAGTCCGCCTATTTCTTCTTCTTTTTCAAATATTGTAACTTCAAAACCTTTTTTAGAAAGTTCTACTGCACATTCTATTCCAGCTGGGCCTGAACCTACTACTGCTATTTTAATATTATTAGATTTTTGCCTTTCATTCACATATATTACATTGTTTTTCCTGGCCCAATTATTTACATATTTCTCTAACTTATTTACTTGGATAGGTTCTCCTTTTATTCCCTTTATGCAATTTCCTACGCAACACTCTTCGTATGGGCAAACGTTAGAACATATGTTACTCATAATATTATTCTCTTGTAATATTTTATATGCTTCTTCTAGGTTTCCATTTTTTATTTGTTCTATAAATTGCGGAATGTGTGTACTTATTGGGCATCCTTTTTGACACATTGGTACTTTACAATTTAAACATTTATTTGCTTCATTTTGTGCTTCTTGTAAACTGTTCAATTTTATTCTCCTTTTTTTATTTGGTTTAATTTAGTTGAAGACTAAATTCATTTTGAAAATTAAAATATTAAAAATGAAAAAAAATTGCGAATGGATTGAGCTTGAGGTAGAAATTGTTCTTCTCTCGGAGTAGGGAATCTCATCTCTTGAGGGCGCTGCGGAGAGAGGAGATTTACAATTTCTACGAAAGTGACATGACCGAGCGGTTTTTTTGAATTTTAATCTTTTAATTGTTAATTAATCGGGTGAATTCAGGACAGTCCCCAAAATCCCCAGGTTTGGTGATTTTGAGGGACAGTCCCTAGAATTCCCCCTCACACAAATTACAATTTGTATAATTTGTTTTGTTCTATATATTTGTATACTTCTCTTGATAAATATTTTTGTGCTTCACTATCATTTTTTGCTATCATTTCTCTTATTTCAGTTGATGAAATCACATTTTTGTCTCTTTTTATGACTATATATTTTTGGTCTTTTATTTTGTTATAATCTTTCCATTTGCTCATTTTTTCGAAATTATCTGAGCCCATTATAAAATACACTTCGCATTTTTTAGAATATTTTTGATTAATTAGCTCAAATGCATCCACTGCAAATAATTTTTTATCTTCTTTTATCTCAATGTCATCTACTTCTAATTTGTTATTGTCTTTTATAGCTAGTTTTATCATATTTAGTCTATGTTCTGCCGATATTAGTCCACTTTTTATATATGAATCATTTACTGGAACAAAAATAACCTTGTCCAATTTTTTTGTTTTTACTAAATTATTTGCTAATTCAATATGTATACTTGTTGGAGGATTAAAGCATCCTCCAAAAAATCCTATTTTTTCCATAACTATCCCTTATTTAAATAAGTATCCAAATTGCTCGTCTATCTGTTTTGTAAATGTTTCATTGTTGTCTGCATTGAATCTTATTACTTTAATATTTTTTGCATCTTTTTCTACTTCATCGGCTAATTTTAAGTACTCATTTTGTTGTTTTATGCTACTTTCTACATTAAATGCTTGGTATTGATGTTTATCTCTTTTTATACGCTTTTCAAAAACAGATGTGTCTTTTAAATATAAAACTACTAAATATATGTTAAAATTTAATTTATCTAGTTTTTCTAATAGCATTTTATATGTGTCATCAAAAGAATATGGCTTATATCCTAGTCTTCCATATATTTCTTCTGTAAAGAATGTTCTGTCAAAAATCATGTTTACGTCTTCGCATGCTTCTATATATTCTAATAATTTTAGATATTTTTTTTCTATTTTTTTATGTCCTGTTTCAGTTTTATCTTTTATTCCTGTTAATCTATATAAATCTGTTGCACTCATTTTTTCTCTTAAATAGTTTGTAAATGTTGTTTTTCCTGCTCCTTGTGGTCCTTCTACTATTATTATTGTATCTTTCATTTTTTTCACCTTATTTATTCATTTCATTTTTTAGAAATTCTATTTCTTGATTTAAATCAAGTCTTAAGAATAATGGATTTCCCTTCTCTATTACTTTTAGTCCACTTCCTAATTCAGGATATGTTTTTATACTATCCCAGGTCATTAAATTTTCATCTTTTATCATTAATTGTTCAAATATTTTTGCTGATGATTCTTCCATGCATGGTTTTATTAATATTGCTACTTTCCTTAACACTTCAACTAAATGATACATAACATCTTTTAGTTCTTCTATTTTCTCCTCTTTAAATAATGCCCATGGCATTGTTTCATCTATATATTTGTTTGCTCTTGATATTATTTTCCAGATTTCGTCTAATGCATTTGAAACATGAGCTTCATCCATCTCTTTCTCTGTTTCTTTTATTCTTTCAGTTATAAAGTTTTCCAATTCAATGTCTAAATCTGTTAATTTTGAAGGTTTTGTTGGAATTTCTCCATTGAAATATTTATTAAGCATTCCTATTGTTCTATTTAACAAATTTCCTAAATCATTACATAAATCTGAATTAAATCTCTCTACAAATCCTTCTGGTGTAAATAGTCCATCCTGTCCACCTACTAATTCTTTTAGTAAAAAGTATTTTGTAGCATCTAATCCATATCTATTTATTAATGTTTCTGGATATATAACATTTCCTTTTGATTTTGACATTTTTCCATCTTTCATCATTATCCAACCATGTGCAAGTAATTTTTTAGGTATTGGTAAGTCTAGTGCCATTAAGAAAATTGGCCAATATATTCCATGGAATCTTATTATATCCTTTCCAACTATTTGCAAGTCTGCTGGCCAATACTTTTTAAATTTTGTGTCATCTTCTGACATATATCCTAATGCAGTTATATAGTTTGTTAGTGCATCTAGCCATACATATATTACATGTTTTTCATCGCCTTTTACTTTTATTCCCCAGTCAAAACTTGTACGTGTTACACATAAATCTTCTAATCCAGGTTTTATAAAATTATTGAATATTTCATTTTTTCTATAAGCTGGATCTATAAAATCAGGATTTTCTTCATAAAATTTAATAAGTCTATCTTGATATTTTTTCATATTAAAGAAGTATGCTTCCTCTTTCATCATCTTTACTTCTCTTCCACAATCTGGACATTTTCCATCTACTAATTGTGTAGGAGTAAAATATGTTTCGCAAGGCACACAATACCAACCTTCATATTCTCCTTTATATATGTCTCCATTTTCTATGAATTTTGTAAAAATTTTTTCTACAATTTTTTCATGTCTAGGTTCTGTTGTTCTAATAAAGTCATCATATTGTATTTTCATTTTTTTCCATAAATCTTTAGCAATTTCTGCAATTTCATCTACGTGTTCTTGAGGAGTTTTGCCGTTAGCTAATGCTACTTCTTGAATTTTTTGTCCATGTTCGTCCAATCCTGTTAACATATATGCATCATAACCTCTTAATGTTTTATATCTTTTCATCGCATCTGCTAATGTTGTTGTATATGCTGTTCCAATATGGAATCTTCCACTTGGATAATATATTGGTGTTGTTACATAAAATTTTTTTATTTCACTCATTTAATAATCTCCCCTTTATAAATAATATAACATTCAAATTTTATCATAACCATATTAAAATAGCAAGTTTTAGAGATTTAAAACTTGCTATTTTACTTGTTTTTAATTATACTTTTATACTTTATTCCAAAACCAGTCTAAACTGTTATCGATATTTTTCTTTTTATAAAACTTACAAGATATGTCATCTACCCATAAATATCCGAAGAAAGATATAAATATCATTATAAAGTCCATTCCAAGGCTTCCCATTAATGCTGAATGTATTTCTTCTACATTTGCACTTGGTAATGTAAGTTGTATACTATGCATTAAAATTAGTGCTAAAAAGAATATTAATGCTGCTGCTGGTGCATGTGGCTTTTTTATTTCCTTTCCTAAGAATATTAGTAATACTGTTGCTATTAGCAAAAGTACTAAAGTTAATGGGTTTGTTAAATCAATAATGAACATTTTGTTTCCTCCTTTGTTTTTTCTTAAATTTATTATTCTAGTATAATTTATACTAGTTTTGTAAACTAATTTAATTTTTCTTCTATAAGTTTTGCTATTTCTTCTGCTTTTTTAGCTATATAGTTTTTGTCTTTACCTTCTATCATAACTCTTATTAAAGGTTCTGTTCCTGAAGGTCTTATTACAACTCTTCCTTCATTTGCAAATTCATTTTCTATTTCTTTAATTTTTGTTTGTATTTCTTTATCTTCTAAGTATTGACTTTTCTTTTCTGAGTTTACTTTAGCATTTATTAATACTTGTGGGTATATTTGTATTATGTCGCAAAGTTCTGATGCTAAAACGTTTTTTTCTAATAAAATTTGTATTAACATAAGGGAAGTTAGTATTCCATCACCTGTTGGATTGTAATCTAATAAAATTATATGTCCTGATTGTTCTCCACCTAAATTATAACCATTTTTTAGCATTTCTTCTAGTACATATCTATCTCCAACTTTTGTTTGGCTTAAATTTAAATTATTTTTTTCTGCAAATTTATTCAATCCCATATTGCTCATAATTGTTGCAACTAATGTGTCTTTATTTAATTCACCTTTTTCTTGCAAGTATTTAGCAAATATTGCAAGAAGTATATCTCCATCTATAAGATTTCCTTTTTCATCTATTGCTAAGCATCTGTCTCCATCGCCATCATATGCTATTCCTAAGCTTAATTTATTATCTAAAACAAATTTTTTTAATCCTTCCAAATGTGTTGAACCACAATCATGATTTATATTTATTCCATCTGGATTATTATTTATTATTTTATATTTTATTCCTAGTTTTTTAAATACTTCTTCTGCTACTTTATAAGTTGCTCCATTTGCCACATCTAAGCCTACTATAAAATCATCTCTTAAATGCTCTTCTATATTATCTTCAAATATTCTTCTAAATAAACAAACATATTCATCCATTAAATCTGTTGCATCTTCTGCTATACCAATTTTATTATGTACAGCAATTAGCTCATTTATTTTTCCGGAGTCCATAACTTCTTCTATTTCTTCTTCTATCTCGTCAGATATTTTCATTCCTTTATTACTAAAATATTTAACTCCGTTAAATTCAAAAGTATTATGTGATGCAGATATTACAACACTTGCATCCGCTTTTAATTTTTTTGTTAAATATGCTACAGCTGGTGTTGGCATAACTCCTAACAATTTTACATTGGCACCATAACTTAAAAAGCCTGATGTCATTGCACTTTCTATTAGTGTTCCAGAAAGCCTTGTATCTCTACCTATTAATATAGTTGGTGCATGATCTGAATGTTTTGATAAAACATATGCTCCTGCTTTTGCAACTTTATAAACCAATTCTGGCGTAAGTTCTGTATTTGCTATTCTTCTAATTCCATCTGTTCCAAAATATTTTCTCACTTGATTGCCTCCTAATATAAGATATTTATCTATTGTTTATTATATATTATTTGATTGTAAAAAAGCAATATATTTTTATTTTGTGCCGAATATTCTATCTCCTGCATCTCCAAGTCCTGGTATTATGTAGGCATGTTCATTTAATTTTTCATCTATTGCTGCACAATAAATTTGTACATCTGGATGTTTTTCTTGCATTGCTTTTATTCCTTCTGGAGCAGCTATTATACATAAGAATTTTATTTTTTTAACGCCTTTTTCTTTTAGTAGTTCTATTGCATCTATTCCTGATCCACCTGTTGCAAGCATTGGGTCTAATATTAAGACTTCTCTTTGAGCTATGTCTTTTGGTACTTTAAAGAAGTATACATTTGGTTTAAATGTTTCTTCATCTCTATACATACCAACATGTCCTATTTTAGCATTTGGTACTACTTGAATTATTCCATCTAGCATACCTGTTCCAGCTCTTAAAATTGGAACAAATGCATAATTATCTTCATTAATCTTTCTTGTTTTCATTTTTTGAATTGGAGTTTCTATTTCTACTTCTTCTAATTTTGCATCTTTCATTGCTTCATAGCAAAGTATTGTAGCAAGCTCTGATACTATCTCTCTAAATTCTTTTGTTCCTGTTTTTTTATCCCTTAAAATTGCTAATTTGTGTTCAACTAATGGGTGTTTTAATTCGATTACTTCCATAATCACTGCCTCCTTAAATATTTTATTTTAAAATTACATACGTTCTGGCATTTCCATTCCTAATAGTTCTGCTCCTGTTTTCAATACTGTTCCAACAGAATATGTTAAGAATAATCGTGCGTTTTGAACGTCTTTGTCTTCTGTAATTATTCTATGTTCATTATAATATGTACTAAAGCTTTGACTTAAATCTATTAAGTACCTAGCTAAAATTGATGGCTCATTCTTTTCTGCAGCACTTTTTATAACATCATTAAATTGATATATAAGTTTTAATGTGTCTAGTGCTTCTTTTTCATTTATTTTTGAAAAATCTATTTCTTCTATTTTTGGCATATAACCTGCTTTATTTAGTAAACTTCTTGTTCTTACATAAATGTACTGAATATATGGCCCTGTTTCTCCTTGGAAGTTAAGAAGCATATCCCAATCAAATATTTCATCTTTAATTCTGCTATTTGATAAATCGTTAAATATAATTGCTCCTACTCCAACTTTTCTTGCTACTTCTTCTTTATCTTCTAATTCTGGATTTTTTTCATTTATTATATCTTTTACTTTATCTATTGCTTCATTTAAAATATCTTCTAAAAATACTGAATTTCCTTTTCTTGAGCCTATTTTTTCTCCATCTTTATCTACCACAAGCCCGAAAGGAATATGCACACAATTTTTAGCATAGTTTTCATATCCCATTAATTCAAATACTTTAAATACTTGTTTAAAATGTAATGCTTGTTCATTTCCTACTACATAAATTGCTTTATCAAAATTGTATGTATTCATTCTATCTTCTAAAGATGCTAAATCTCTTGTTGCATATATTGTAGTTCCTGCAGAAGTAATTATTATACATGGTGGCATATTATATTTTTCTAAGTCAACTACTTGTGCTCCTTGAGATTCTTTTAATAATCCCTTTTCTTTTAATTCTTCTACTACTGGTTCCATTTTATCGTTATAGTATGCTTCACCATTATATGAATCGAACTTTGAGTTTAGTAATTTATATGTTTTTTCGTAATTTTCTAAACTTATTTTTCTAATATGTTCCCATAGTTTATATGTTTCTTGATCTCCATCCTCTAGTTTTTTAAACTCTGCTCTTGCTAAGTCTGTAAGCTCTGGTTTTTCTTTTTCTTCTTTGTTAAAACGTATATATGTTTTTAATATGCTTGACATTTCATCATTTTTAAAATCATATTCGTCTTTCCAAAGCTTAATTCCTGCCATAACTTTTCCAAATTGAAGACCCCAGTCTCCTAAAAAGTTAATTCCTACACTGTTGTATCCAAGGAAATTATATATTTTATATAGAGCTCCTCCTATTACAGTTGAACGCAAATGTCCAATATGAAATGGTTTTGCAATATTTGGTGCAGAATAATCTATTACAACGTTTTTTCCTTTGCCAATATCTGATGAACCATATTTCTCCTTATTTTTTGCAACATCTTCTAGTACTTCTTCTGCTAATGTTTGTTTGTTTACATATATGTTTAGATATCCACCTACGACTTCAATTTTTTCTATTATTTTTTCATCTATTTTTATGTTCTCTTTTATATCATTTGCAATCATTGGTGGTGCTTTTCTTAATTCTTTAGCAAGTTTAAAACATGGAAATGCATAATCTCCCAAATCGCTATTTGGTGGGATTTCTATGTAATTTTCTAATTCTTTGCTATCTAAATTTGTTACTTCTGCAATTTCTTTTGCAATTTCTTGTTTAAAATTTACCATTCTACTTCCTCTCTTTCTAGTCCCCTAAACAAATATCTAAGTCTCTTGCCACTCTTACTAAATCATCATCCATTGTTACTCTTTTTATGTTTGTGCTTTCTGTTCCTCCAGAACGTGCTCCTATTTCTTTATTATTTCCTACAACTTCTTCTAATGTTACATATCCTAATCTTCCATTTTGTAATGTTACTAATACGTTAAACTTACCTTCTATAGCAAGTTCCATTGCTTTGCTTCCATATTTTGTAGATAGGACTCTATCAAATGCTGTTGGTGTTCCTCCTCTTTGAACATATCCAAGTACAGTATTTCTAGATACCATTCCTGTTAACTCTTCTAGGTCTCTTGAAAGTTTTTCTCCTATTCCACCAAGTCTTATGTTGTCTAATCCTGCTCCATCATGCAAAGTTCTTTTAACTGTTAGTTCTCCACCTTTTGGTTTTGCTCCTTCTGACACAACTATTATACTGAATTTCTTTCCTTCTGCTTTTCTTCTATTTATTTTTTCTACTATTTTCTCTATATCATATGGTATTTCTGGAATTATTGCAGCATCTGCTCCTCCTGCTATTGCTGATTCTAATGCAATCCATCCTGCATATCTTCCCATTACTTCTAATGTCATTATTCTGTGATGGGATTCTGCTGTTGAGTGTAATCTGTCTAGTGCCTCTGTTGCAACAGATACAGCTGTATTGTACCCAAATGTTATTTCTGAATGTGCTACATCATTATCTATTGTCTTTGGAATTCCTATTACGTTTAATCCTCTTAAAGAAAAGTCTCTTGCTGATTTTTGTGTTCCGTCTCCACCTAATGTAAATATACAATCAAAGCCTGCATTTCTTACATTTTCTACTGCTTTAAAAGACATATCTTTATATACTGTTTGTCCATTTTCTTCTACTGGATAATTAAATAGGTTCGTACTATTTGATGCTCCTATAATTGTTCCACCTCTATGAAGTAAACCTGATGCACTTCCATTTGATTCTAATTTTATATAGTTGTTTTCTAACATTCCTTTATAGCCTTCTATATATCCATAGCATTCTACGCCATGTGTTTCGGCTGTTTTTACTATTGCACGAATTACTGCATTTAATCCTGGGCAATCTCCGCCATTTGTTATTATTGCAACTTTTTTAACCATTTAAAAATCACCTCAAAAAAATCTTCTAAAATTTCTCTGTATATTATATCAATAAAAAAAATATTTACAAGTTATTTGTAAATATTTTCTTTGTTTTTTATTGCGTAGAAAATATATATTTGTGCTTTAGCTCAAAACATATTATTGTTTTTTAATTGCTCTATTGATTGGCGTACCTACTACTGTAACATTATCTTCTACATTTTTTAAGACTATTGCTCCTGCCCCTATTTTTACATTATTTCCTATAATAATCGGTCCAAGTACTTTTGCTCCTGCTCCCACCATTACATTACTACCAATAGTTGGATGTCTCTTATTTTTGTCTTTTCCTGTTCCTCCTAAAGTTGCTTGATGATATATTGTACAATCATCTCCAATTTCGGCTGTCTCTCCTATTACAATTCCCATTCCATGATCTATAAATAATCTTTTTCCTATTTTTGCTCCTGGATGTATTTCTATTCCTGTAAAAAATCTTCCCACTTGTGAAATTATTCTTGCCAAGAAAAAACATTTATTAATATAAAAAAAATGAGCTATCCTATGATATACCAGTATATGAAAACCTGGATATAATAGCATAACTTCTAATATATTTCTCGCCGCCGGATCCTTTTTCATTATATTTTTTGCATCTAAATACAACTGTTTCATATAAAATCACCTAACATATAATATACAAATTTTAATTTGTATATTATATGCGCCAGTTCTATTTATTGCTAATATGTATTGTTTCTGCACTTACATTCAATTCTCTTGAAACTATATTTTGTATTTGTGCTACTTCTTCTGGCTTTAATTCATCTGCTTGTATTACAACACTTATACTGCCTTCATTTGCAAATATTACTACATTTTTGAACCCTTTTGCAATTATTAAATTTTCTGCTATCATTATTGCATTTTTTGTATTGTTTATATTGTTTATCTTTTTTAATGCTTCTTGTTTTTGTTCTGCTGTTGCATTTGCATTGTTATACATTTCTTGATATGTTTCTAGTGTTTCAGAATACATTGTATTTCTATCTAATTTTGATGTTATAAAATAATAATCATTTTCACTTTTTTTACTTTCTTCTTGTTTTTGCTCTGTTGCATTTGTTTCTACTAAATTCTCTTGTTCATTACTCATTCCGTTACTAATAGCATTTTCATTGTTTTCTACTATTGCATTTTCTTCTACATTGTTTTCATTGTGTGGAACTGTACTCACAAATTCTGCATCTCCAATAGCTGTATCAGTTCTTTCTGCTATTGTACTTGTTGCAACGTTTTCTTGATTTGTTGTAAAATTCAAGTATCCTGCTGTTATAAGCATTAGTGAAACCACCAATACTATTAATTGGTTTCTTTTTAAAATCTTCATAACTCTTCTCCTTTTGTTCTTAAATTGACATTTCAAAAACTTGTATTCTATATGTAGAAATTCCTGTAGCTGCTGAAACAGCTTGAATTATGTTTGTTTTTATAGCTGGATTTGAAGCTCCTTCTGCTGTAACTATTGCACCCTCTATTTTTGGCATAATTACTTTTTGCGTAATTGGAGTTTTTTGTCCGTTTTTTTCTTCATATATAATCTCTTTATCTGTATCTGTTTGTTCAATTTTTCTTACACCCCCATTTGTATCTGTTTCTTCTGTATTGTTTAAAGCGTTTTTTTCATTATACATTGCAACGACTTCACTAGTTTCTGAATATGTAACCAGAACTTTTACCTTTCCAACTCCTGCTATTTTAGATAGTATGTCCTCTAAATTCTCCTCTAAATTATATTCATTAAGCTGGCTATTATTACTGTCTATGCTATTATTTATGTTTTCTGCTAGTTTTTTATATGATGTATTGCCGTTCTCTTGATTTGTTTCTTCTTTTTTTCCTCCCCATATTGTATTTATTGCAATTATAGTTATTATTAATAGAATTAAAAATACTACAAGATTTTCTATGTTCTTTTTGTTATTTTGCTCTTTTTGTTTTGAAATAGACTCTTTAAATTTTTTTATGCTTTCTTTTAGCATTTTTCTACCCCCTTATTATTCATTTATATGGATTTTTTCTTTTTCTAAATAATATGTAGCATTTATATATTCTTTAAATTCATTTATTTCCTTTTCTGTTGCTGTTTTATCTTTGTTTTCTATTATTTCATTGTTTTGCACATTTTTTGAGATATTTATTTCTTTTATTTGATTTACATCATTATTTTTCTTACTTGTTTCGTTTTTTTCTACTTTCATAACTAAGCTATTTAGCATTCCATATCGATTCTCGTCTTCTGTTTCTATGTATACATTTAGTGAAGTTATATTTAAATTCTTTTCATTTGCTCTTTTTCTTATATCTTCTTCTATTTTCTTTTTATATGTGCTTTCTATATATTTATCTGTATCTATTTTTAGTGAATTATTCTCTTGGTATGTACTCATTTGTTTAGTTGTATTTTCAATCAATGTATTTATATTGGTTTTTGTAAACTTGTTTATTAATGGATATATTATTGTAAATAATATATATACTCCTATTACTGTTTTTACATATTTTTTATTCTTTCCTTCTGGCAAAATTATTTCTATAATTGTTGCAATTATTACTGCTAAAATTATCCCTTGTGCCCATGAATTTATGAATTTTATCAAGTTTTAACACCTACCTATACATCATCCCATTATTAGTTATCTTTATACACATTGCTAGTCCAATTATTAGTAGCGTAGCAACAAAAAACATTATCCCAAGTAATACTTTAAATGTTCCTCCCATTTGTTCTAATAATGAAACTATTTTTTTATCTGCTATTGGCTCACATATTGCAGATGTAAAGTAATATGCTGTTGTTAATAGAGTTAATTTTATAATTGGCATTGCACATATTCCTATTATTACAAACATTCCAACTATCCCTATTGAATTTTTTATAATAGATGTAGAACCTAATACAACATCTGCTGAATCTCCTAGTGCTTTACCTACTACTGGTATAAACGTAGATGCCGCAGCCTTTACTCCTTTTGCTGTTAGCCCATCAACATTGCTTGTTAATGTTCCTTCCATTGAAAGTATTCCAACAAAAATTGTAATAATTAATCCTAAAAACCATGTGATACCCGATTTAAAAAAATTGGAAAGTTTTCCAATTTGAACTTTATCTGATAAATTTGAAATTATTCCTAATGCTGTTGCTATAAGTGTTATAGGAAGTACTACCAATGTTATTGTGTTTCCTATAAAAACTACTGCAAATATAATTAAAGGCTGTATTAAACTAACAGATGCAACATTCCCGGGTAGCAGACATTAGTGCTAAAAGTATTGGAACTAGGCAGTTTATAAATCCAGTTAAATTTGCAATTGAATCTTTTATTCCGGATATTATTGTTGAAAAATTAGCCATTATTAAAGTTACTATAAGTATGTATTGAATATAATATGTAATTTGAGAAACGCTTTCATTTTCTAGGTTCTCTGTAAAAGCCTTTAAAATGCTATGTATTATTATTACTACTATTATGCTTCCTAGCAAATAAATGACATCTACTATTTCATCTCCAAATAATAATATTATTTGTTTAAGAAGTCCTTTGTTATCTATCTCTCCTTTTATTGCAGAACTTAAAAAGTCGTTTAGACTAATATCCGGAAAAACTTCTTTTGTATATTTTTCTCCTTCTTTTATGAATGAAGGAATATTTAGTGCGTCCATTTGTGAAGATATGATTTCATCAGTTGCATAAGTTATATAGTTAACAAAAGAAAATATTAAAATAGAAAAAATTAATAATATTTTTTTTATCATTTGATCTCCTATTTAAGTATGTCAATCATATTAGGCAAATTGGAATTTGTGTGAGGGGGAATTCTAGGGACTGTCCCTTAAAATCACCAAACCTGGGGATTTTGGGGACTGTCCTGAATTCATCCGGAACTAAACAAATTCCAATTTATCTGATTGATTTTATGGCAATATGCTTATTACTAACTCCAAAAGTGCTGTTATTATCGGAATTGATATACTTATAATTATTATTTTGCCTCCCAAATCTATTTTGCTAGCTATTGCACTTTCTCCAGAGTCTTTACAAATACTTACTGCAAATTCTGTAAGTATTGCTATTCCGGTTATCTTTAATATTATTTTTAAAAATTCATTTCCTATACCCGCTTTTTGACTTATATTAGATAACAAGTTTATTATTGAATATAGCTTGTCCATTACCATAAGCAATATAATTGCTCCTGCTATTATAGATGCATAGATTGTAAATTCAGGTTTGTACTGTTTTAAAATAATTATAAGAATAAGTGCTACTAATCCTACACCTATTATTTTTACAATTTCCAATCACATTCACCCTTTACAATCCAAATATTGTTCTAACAGTATTAAATAATGTGCTTATTTCTTTTATTACCATTGTTAAAACTATTACTAATCCGTGCAAGAGTAGTCATCATTGCTTGGTCTTCTCTTCCAGCTCTTACTAATACTTGATGTAATACAGCAACTAATATTCCTATTGCCGCTATTTTAAATAATAAATCTATGTTCATATTTTTACCCCTTTTACATTAATATTATTACTATTGCCATTCCTATAAGCATTCCAAGCGTCCTATACATTTTTTCGCTTTTATCTCTTTGTTGTTCAGCCTTTTTTATTTGACCCTCCAAAAAATCAGTAGTTAATTCTATTTGGTTAAGCTGACCTGTTACATCTGTTTTTCCTAAAAGTTTGCTCAAATTTGATAAAGCTAATCTATCTTCATCATTTATATTAAGTTCTTCCATATTTAATGCTAAATTCCATGCTTCCCCTGCGGCTAAAACCTTCATTTTTTCACTAGCCACTCCAAAAACATTAGAAATATTAGAATTTGTATTTTTTGATATTTGTTCGAATATTTCTGGTATTGGTTCATATGTGTATCTTATTTTTGTTTTAAAAATATTAAGTGCATTTTTAAATTCTTTTAGTTCGTTTACTCTATTTCTATATTTATTTGATACCAATATTCCTATAAGTGAACATGATAAAAATATAAATGTATATATTACAATTTTTAATCCTAACATAGTTTAATCACTCCATAATCATGTATTCTAAGTTTTTTCTATCCAGTGTATATACTTTATCTATTTCTGCTTTTCTAATTTTGTCATTCAAAAATACTATTCTTTCAAATATATGTAGATTTAACAAAGTTTTTAAATTTGGATTTATAGATATTTCCTCTAAACTTGCACCATGTGCTGTAAATATTCCTTTTATTCCTGAGCATACAGCATAATTTATCGCCGAAATTTCTTCTTCTTTTCCTATTTCATCTGCAACAATTACTTTGGGTGACATTGACCTTATAAGCATTGTCATTCCTATTGCTTTTGGAATATTGTCTAAAACATCTGTCCTAATCCCCACGTCATTTTGAGGCACACCTTTGTACATTGCTGCGATTTCTCCTCTTTCGTCAGCTATACCCACATTTATTCCTTTAAATTCTATTTTTTCTATTCCTGTACTAATTCTTCTTACTAAATCCCTTAATACTGTAGTTTTTCCGCACACCTGGTGGTGACACTATTAAAGTTGTGTAGATATTATTTCCTTCTGTATTTAACACATATTTCAAAAGTTTATTACTGCATCCTTTTATTTCTTTTGCTATTCTAAAGTTTAAGCTTGATATGTAATTTATATTACTAACTTTGTTGTTTTCTATAACACAACTTCCGTGTAATTCCTATTCTATGTCCGCCTTTTACTGTAATAAACCCTTCACATATTTGATTTTGGAAAGAATAAATTGAATTATCGCAAACCTTTTGCATAGTTTTTAATATGTCTTCTTGTAAAATATTACATTTAAATATTTCTTCACGTTTATTGAATTTTAATATTAGAGGTTGTCCTACTCTTAATCTAATTTCTTCAATTGTTTTTAATTTTTCTTCTGTTTCGGTTTCAAAAAAGTCTGTTAATATTTTTAATATTTCTTCTGGAAAATAATTTAATATATCAGAAACTAGCATATATACTCCTTACCTTATAACTTGTCTTTAAATATATATATGCTAGTTAAAAAAAATTAGAACTAAAAAATTGTAATTTGCAAAGCAAATTACAATTTATCTTAATACTTGTATTTCTACTAAATCACCATCTTTTAGATTATACTTCTCTCTAAAATTTATGTTAGATACAATTTCTATTATATTTCTTTCATAGTCACTTTCTTCTTTTAAATTTTTTTCTGACCTTACTATATATGCTTTTTGCTCTAACAGTACACATTCTTGCACTTGTACATCATATTTTCCGCCATATTCTTCTGCTTTTATTGTATACGTTGATTTTAAATTATATGGTTCGTTCAATTCAATATTTAGTGTACCTGGGTATAGTTTCATATTTGTTTTTTGGTAAAACGCTTCTTTCATCATATTTACAAATATTTTTGCTATCCCCATTCCCTCTATAACTTTTCCTTCTAATATCATATTTATCCTTCTTTCTTTTTCTATTATAGTTAAAAAAATAAATTTGTCAATTGTTTCGGGAAATTGGAATTTGTTTAGTTCCGGATGAATTCAGGACAGTCCCCAAAATCCCCAGGTTTGGTGATTTTAAGGGACAGTCCCTAGAATTCCCCCTCACACAAATTCCAATTTATCTAATAATCTGCTGTTTGCAAATTGCAAAGAAAAATGTCGTTTTTACTTGATTTTATTCAAATAATATTTTAAAATTAACGTAAATAACATTTTGGAGGAATTAATATGAATATTGACCCTATTATAATTGGTATTGCAGGTGGAACTGGTTCTGGCAAGAGTACTCTTGCAGATAATATTAAAAAAGAATTTGCACATAATATAACAATGATATCTCATGATTGTTATTATAAAGCTCATCCAGAGCTTCCTTTTGAAGAAAGGACAAAATTAAATTACGATCATCCTGATTCTATAGAAACAAGCTTGCTTATAGAACATTTAAAGGAATTGAAAAAAGGAAATTCTATAGAAAGACCTGAATATTCATTTATTAATCACCAAAGAGAAGATAAAACCGTTACTGTAGTTCCTAAGAAAGTAATTATTGTAGATGGTATTTTAATTTTTGAAAATAAAGAATTACGAGATTTAATGGATATTAAAATATTTGTAGATACAGATGCTGATATTCGTTTTATAAGAAGACTTTTAAGAGATGTGCAAGAAAGAGGTCGCACATTAGATTCTGTTGTTACACAATATTGCACAACTGTAAAGCCTATGCATGAACAATTCGTTGAACCTAGTAAGAAATATGCCGATATTATTGTTCCAGAAGGTGGATATAATACTGTTGCATTAAATATGATTATAGAAAAAATTAGAAGTATTATTTAAAAGAAGTGGTTAACAACCACTTCTTTTATCTATATAAGTTTTATTCCGTTTTGTTCCATTATTTTAAAAGCTATTTCATTATATTCTTTCTTATTGTGATTTGGTGCATCATAAGTTTCAACTGCATTTTTATATATTACAACATCTATATCCAAATCATTTTCATTTATATAATTCTTTAATGGTATAGCAAAATTCATTACGCATAAATCTGTACAGCAACCACACAAAGCTATTTCTTTTAGATTGTTTTCATTATTTTTTATATAGTCATAAAATTCTTTTGTTAAAAATCCTGATGTTGAGTTTTTTCTAATTAATTTCATATTGCTTTCATAAGGCTTCAATTCTTCTATAAGTTCAGCTTCTTCAGTTCCTAATATACAATGTTTTGGAAAATTTTTAAACTCTTTAGAATTTTCATTATGTCCTTCTTGAATACTTATTATGTCATTTTCTTCTTGGACATATTTTTTAATTAGATTTATGATATTGGGTGTTATATTATTTATTGCTTTGTCTGCAAGAGCTCCTTCTTTTACAAATCCATTTACCATGTCTATTACTAATAAAAGCTTTTTCATATTAAAAGTCTCCTTTTTATTTATTTGAAACTATAAAATTCCAACTGTCTCTACACATATCTTCTATTCCTTTTTCTGCAACCCATCCTAATTCTTTTTTTGCTTTTGAAGGATCTGCATAGCATGTAGCTATATCTCCTGCTCTTCTTCCAACTATTTTATATTTAACTTCAACATTATTTACCTTTTGGAATGTATTTACTAAATCTAGTACAGAATATCCATGTCCTGTTCCTAAATTATATATTTTTACTCCTGCTTCTTGTCTAATTTTTGCAAGTGCTTTTAAATGTCCTTTTGCTAAGTCTACTACATGGATATAATCTCTAACTCCTGTTCCATCTTTTGTTGGATAGTCATTTCCAAATACACTTAATATTTCTAGTTTTCCACTTGCTACTCCTGTTATATATGGCATAAGGTTATTTGGTATGTCATTTGGATCTTCTCCTATTAATCCACTTTCGTGTGCCCCTATTGGATTGAAGTATCTAAGCAGTGCTATGCTAAATTCGTTATCTGCAACATAAACATCTTGTAAAATTCTTTCTATGAATAGTTTTGTTGTTCCATAAGGATTTGTTGTTCCTCCTGTTTTGCATTCTTCTGTTATAGGTACTATTTCTGGATCTCCATATACAGTTGCTGATGAGCTGAATACTATCCTTTTACAGTTATATTTTTTCATTAGTTTTAGCAATACTAATGTCCCTGTTATATTATTATGATAATATTCTATTGGTTTTACAACAGATTCTCCTACTGCTTTTAGTCCTGCAAAATGTATTACAGATTCTATATTATTTTCTTTAAATACTTTTTCTAATTTTTCTTCATCTAATATGTCAACTTCATAAAATTTAAAGTCTTTTCCTGTTATTTTTTTTATTTTTTCTAACGCTTCTGGTTTACTATTTACAAAGTTATCTACTATAACTATATCCTCTCCCGCTTCTAATAATTCTACAACTGTGTGACTTCCTATATAGCCAGCTCCTCCTGTAACTAATATTGCCATGTTACATTCCTCCCTTGTAATTTCGTTTTTTATTATATATCAAAACAATTAATTATACAATCCTTTATATATTTCATAATCTCTTAAGATTTTTCTTACATAATTATTGGTTTCTTTAAATGGTACATTCTCTATATCTGTTCCATCTTCTTTTATTGTTCCGTCTTTTAGCCAAGTATCTACATTTCCCATTCCTGCATTATATGCAATTATTGTTAATGGATAATTGTTATTATAATGGTTTAATAGGTATGTAAAGTATTTTAACCCTATATTAATATTTAAGTCTGGTTTAAATAAATCTTCTTCTGTAACTTCAAGGTCCATTTTTCTTGCTGTTTCTATTGCAGTAGTTTCCATTATTTGCATTAACCCTATTGCGTCACTTGACGATTTTGCATTTTCGTTAAAATTGCTTTCTGCTTTTATTATTGCATAAACCATATATTTATCTATATTGTATTCTTTCGCATATTTTTCTACATATTCGCTATGTTTTAGTGGATATAGCTTTTTCATTATAATGTCATCTATTTTTACAACTTTAAATAAAATAAAGATTATAGATGCTAATATTAATAATGTTATTAAAAATTTTAATAATCTTTTCAATTTTTTCTCCTTTTGTTTTTAATTGATGTGGGAGGTGTGATTCCAAATCTTATTTTGCTTCGTACCAATTATACCCTTCTTCTACTTCTGCTAGCAATGGAACTTTTAATTTTATTACATTTTCCATTTCTTCTTTTACAATTTGTTTTACTTGTTCTTTCTCACTTTCTAATGTTTCTACTAATATTTCGTCATGTACTTGTACTATTAATTTGGATTTTAAGTTGTTTTCTTTTAATTTATTATATACATTTATCATTGCTATTTTCATAATATCTGCTGCTGTTCCTTGTATTGGAGTGTTCATTGCAACTCTGCCACCAAATTGTCTTACCATATAGTTATTGGATTTTAATTCTGGTACATATCTTCTTCTATGGTAAAGAGTTTCTACATATCCTTTTTCTTTTGTTTCTTCTACTATATTAGTCATAAATTCTTTTATGCCACTATATTTATCAAGGTATTGTTCTATATATTCTTTAGCCTTTTTTCTAGAAACTCCTAATTGTTCTCCTAAACCAAATTCACTAATACCATAAACTATTCCAAAGTTAACTGCTTTTGCTTTTGTCCTTTCTTCTTTTGTTACTTCTTCTAGTGGTATGTTAAATACCTTTGAAGCGGCTTGTGCGTGTATGTCTTCGTTGTTGCAAAATGCTTCTATCATATTTTTATCTTCAGAAATATGTGCTAATACTCTAAGCTCTATTTGAGAATAGTCTGCATCTACAAAAATGTATCCTTGTTCAGGTTTAAATACTTTTCTTAATTTTCTTCCTAATTCCATTCTTGTAGGTATATTTTGAAGATTTGGATCTGTTGAGCTTATTCTTCCTGTTGTTGTAACTGTTTGATGAAATTTAGAATGTATTCTTCCTGTTTCATCTATATATGGGATAAGTCCTTCTACATAAGTAGAATTTAGCTTTTGTAATTGTCTATATTCTAATATTTTTTCTATTACAGGATGTTCATATTTTATTTTTTCTAATACATCTACATCTGTTGAATAACCTGTTTTTGTTTTCTTTTTAACTGTAAGTTTTAATTTCTCAAAAAGGATTTCTCCTAATTGTTTTGTAGAGTTTATATTAAATTCTTCACCTGTAAGTTCATATATTTCTTGTGTTAAAATATCTATTTTTTCTTGCAATTCTTTTCCAAAGTCTAAAAGTTCTTGTTTATCTATATATATTCCTTCATACTGCATGCTTGCTAATACTTCTGTTAATGGCATTTCTATTTTATTAAATAAATCTATACTTCCTGCCTCTTCCATTTTTTGTGTTAGAACATTATATAATTTGTATATTGCATATGCATAAATATATGTTTTATCTTCTTTTGGTTCCTCTGCATTATCAAATAATGTAATTTGTTCTACGCCTGTTTCTTCTGTATTTGATAAGTATTCTGCAATGTCAAAGTTTATATATTCATTTGCTAGATACTCTATTGTATATTTGTTTATATTCGAATTTAGAATATATCCTGCAATAGCTATATCAAACATAAGGTTTTTAGCTTCTATGCCTTTGTTCCATAATATTATAAATTCTTCTTTTTGTTTGTAACTGCATTTTAGTATATTCTTGTCCTCAAATATATCTTTAAAATCTTGTATGTTTTCTATAGAAAAACATTTATTAGTTTTTGGAGAATAAATTATAAATTTTTCTTCTGTTAAATAATAATATATAACTTTATTTTCTTGTATTTCTTGTTTTAATTCTGCTAATTTTGTTTTGTCTACAATTTTTTCATGTTCAATTTCAGTATTGATTTGTGAATCACTAAATGATGTTGCCCCTATATTTTCTTGTAATGCAAATCTATCTATAAATCTATTAAATTTAAGTTTTTTAAATATTTCTAATACTTCTGGTTTATTCCATTCTTCTACTTGAAAAGCGCCCAAATCTTTTTCTATTGGAGCATTTATATCAATTGTTCCAAGAGTTCTAGAAAGATATGCCAAGTCTTTGTTTTCTGATAATTTTTCTTTTAATTTTCCTTTTTGCTCATCTATATGGTTATACACTTCATCTATACTTTTGTATTGTTTAATTAGATTTAATGCTGTTTTTTCTCCTACTCCTGGTACTCCTGGAATATTATCTGATGTATCTCCCATTAGTCCTTTTACTTCTATTAAATCTAATGGCTCTAGTCCATATTCCTCTTCTATTTTTTCTACTGTATAATCTTCTGTTTCTGTTTTTCCCATTTTTGTTCTTGGAATTCTTACTTTAATATTTTTGTCTATTAGTTGAAAACTATCTCTATCCCCTGTTAATACAGTAACTTCTAGTTCTTCTTTCTGTCCCCATTTTGCAAGAGTTCCTAATATATCATCTGCTTCATAGCCTTCTTTTTCTATTATGCAAACATTCATTGCTTTTAATGTTTCTTTTAATATAGGCATTTGCATTGCTAATTCTTCTGGCATTCCACGTCTGTTTGCCTTATACTTATCATACATCTTATGTCTATGTGTTGGGGCTTTTAAATCAAATGCTACTACTAGATATTCTGGTTTTATATCGTCTAGCTCTTTAAATAGTATGCTTAAAAATCCATATACTGCATTTGTATATGTTCCATCTTCTGTCATAAGCATTTTACTTCCCATTATTCCATAAAAAGCTCTGTTTATTATACTATTTCCATCTATTAATAATAATTTGTTCAAGTAGTTACCTCCTTACTAATTATACAACATATACTAAGCAAATTAAGACATCATCTACACAGCAATATATATTTTCTCCGATCTGCCTAGTCTTTTCCTCATATTTTTGATTAAGTTCTTCAGTTATTCCTATCTCTTTTAATTTTCTTCCTGTATAAAAGTTTATAACCCCATCATATGAAGCTTCTGCATATACAGCAATACAATTTGTACTTGTTATTTTTTTATAAAATGCTTTTTCTTTGCACCCTTTTACATATTTCATCGTAATATGTTTTATTTGTATATTATTTTCTTTTTCATAGCAATTAATATATTCATTTATTTCTTTTACTTTATTTTTTTCTATTTCATTAATTTCTTGCTGTTCTTTGGTTATATTGTAAAAATTAGCAATGTTTATAATTAAATAAATAGAAAGAATTACCTTTAAGTAATACCCTATTATTTTTTTTGATTCAAAAATATGTGTTTTTATATATATTATCATAAATAAATATCCAATAAGCATGCCTATTGGAGTAAGTAGTCTTCCTGTTCCAAAGCTAGATAACGTAAAAACTGATATTGCAAATGAACTCATTATACTAACTAAAATAAATAATATTATTTCCTCATTAATTTTTTTATTCGTTTTATATAAATAGAGCATAGATGGAATTAAAATTGCAATCAAAAAAGCAATGAAATAATACTTTGGAAATAAATTTGCTGTACTTATCAAAACATCTCCGCAATTCAAAAAAATATATGCTATATTAGTAAAATAGTTTGTTTGGCTAGAAATCCTATTTTGTAATAAACCCAATCCATTGCATATGCATTTAATTTGAGCAAAATTCAGCACTATAGTAATTAAACATATTGTACAGGCTGACAAGAAAAGTTTAGCTGTTTCTTTTTTTGTTCTACTATTCTTATCTATTATAAGTAAAAATACCACAGACGTTATATAAACATTAATTACTGCATTGTATGAAAAAATTGCTATTAGAAGTATCATTAAAGATTTTATCATATTATGTTTCTCTAAGTTTAATAACTGATTAGCCGCTACAATACTTAAATATACCGCTGTTGCCATAATAGATGCTTCTGCAAAATACAAATTTTCTATATACATAAAATTAAATACTGTACAAAATGAAATAGCAATTACTATAAGTTCATTGTATTTATCTGCTACATTTTTATTTTTTAATATTATTTCTCTTAGTTTCATTACTGACAATGCAGATATGAAAATTGCCATAATTGTTGAGAACATAACTAATACCTTAATCGGCAAATTTATTAAATCTGCTATTAATAATAACATACAAGAAAATGGTCTTCCCGCTTTCAAAAATATCTTTATTGCATATTCTTTATATCCAAGATTAGCAATTGCATATGTATCTACTGCATAATGTCCTATAATATAATTTTTAAATATAATAATCGCACTAGACACAACTATAAAATAAATGAGTAATTCTTTTTTAGTTTTTTTCAATCTATTTTCTCCTTAATAATGTATTTAGGTCTTTTTTTAATTTCTAAATACATTTTTGAAATATATTCTGAAAGTATTCCTATTGATATTAATTGAACTCCTCCCATAAATAATATCGCTGTTATTATTGAAGCATATCCTGGAACATCTTTTCCATATATTAATGTTTGTAAAATTATTACAATTGTTGAAATTATGGCTATTATTGATATGCAGAACCCCATTAATGTCGAAGCCTTTAAAGGTGCAGTTGTAAATGATGTTATTCCTTCTATTGCATAACTAAATAGTTTTTTAAAGCTCCATTTAGTTTTTCCTGCTTTTCTTTCAATGTTTTCTATTTCTATATATTTAATATTAAATCCAACCCATGTAAAAATTCCTTTTGAAAACCTATTGTATTCTTTTAAAGACAGAATTGCATCAACTACTTCCTTTTTCATAAGTCTAAAATCTTGTACATTTTTTTCTATTGGTATAAACATTCTCATCATTTTATAAAATAATTTAGAAAATACACTTTTAATAACAGGTTCGCCTTTTCTATTTTTTCTTTTAGTTGCAACAACATCATATCCCTCATTTATTCCTTTTATCATTTCTAATATTGTTACTGGTGGATGTTGCAAGTCTGCATCTATTAATGCGACTAAATCTCCTGTTGCATTATTTAGTCCAGCATATATAGCCGCTTCTTTTCCGAAATTTCTTGAAAAACTAATTAGTATTACATTTTTATCTGTTTTTCTTACTTTTTTCACTTCTATTTCTGTCTGGTCATTACTTCCATCATTAACAAAAATAATTTCATAACTATAGTTTTCTTTTACTTTTTCAAGTGTTTTTATCATTTCTTCATAAAAATTATTTATATTCTTTTCCTCGTTATAGCAAGGTACTACTATAGATATTTTTTCCATTCTATTCTCCTTTTTTATGCATAATCTTATAGATTTCATACTCTTTGGCATTATAATTTTTAAGTAAATTATCAGTTTCTTTTTTATATAAAATAATGCACTTCATGTTTTCTTCTATTTGGTTCATATTTATTATTCTTATGTTAGTAATTTTTGTTAGCCATTCACTAAAAACTTCTTTTTCTTCTCTTTGATATAACTCTAGTAAAATTTCTCTGTTTATGAAATTGTATTTTTGATAATCTTTTATTGTTTCATATATCAAGAATACTCTATTTCTGTCATTATTAATAATACTATCTTGTATATATATCTCTTCTTTATTTGAAATTTTCTCTGCTTGCCTTACAGTATCTATCAATCCATTAGACCAAGTATAACATCTATTATAATCTGTACTATAAAATTTTTCTATAAAAAATGCAAAATATATAAAATAAATTGTTACTATTGTACATAATAAGAGTTTATTAAATTTGCATTTCTTTAAAATTATATAAATTCCGTATCCAACTAAAAAAATAATAGGATACCAAATTATATTCAACCTATTTATATTTACATTATTAATAAGCATTCCTATAATAATAGACGTAATAAACCAAATAGTAATTATTGAAATACCACTATCATTTTTTTGTTTTTTTGAAGCTATTATTTGTATTAATGCTACTATCGCAAAAATTATTGAGCCTATATATATTGTTCCAACTCCATGTATTGCATTCCAACTCAGTCCATCTTCATTTATTAATATCAATTTTATAGTAGTTAAAATATTCTTAATTAAAGTTTTGGGAAAGTCCTGTGAAAACAGTAACATGTCTTCTGTTCTCTTGAAATATTCAAATTTCTGTATAGTTATATTCCCAATTTTCACTGTAGGTAATCCTAATAAATTAATAACACTCATTAATATTACTGGACAAGAAATTATAATAAATATTAATACTGATATTATTGCATCAGAAATTTTAATTTTTTTATTTTTTAGTAAGTATAAATATGAAATTACTAAAAATACAGGTGTTGCATATAATGCAATTCCATAAGTATATAGTGTTATTCCAAAAAGTACTATTGATATGTATAAATACTTTTTATTTTGTTTTACTCCTTTTATTAAAAAGTATATAGCATATAACATAAAATGCGGAAATAGATTACAATCTAATGCCCAAGAAGATTGCATAATGTGCCATGGATTTAGAGCTAGTATCAATAGCATTATTACTCTTATTTTATAGTTATCTTCAAATATTATTTTTACTAATTTATCAAAAATAAATATTGATATTATGCTTATTATAAGCAAAGGTAATCTTATTGACATAATTGAAAATCCAAATATTTTAATGCTTGTAGACATAAGATACGTTAATAATGCACTTTGTCCTCCAACAAGCCATGCTTCGAAGTACACAGGAAAACTAGTTCCATACATATCGCAACCAGTTTCCGATATAGCCTTTGCGTTTATGGCTGTCATTGCTTCATCGCAATTTATTTCTTCCATTATTAATGGCCATTTTATAATTCTTATTATAATTGCAATTGCAAATATTAGTAATATAATCACCTTTTTAATTGTTTCTTTATTATTTAACATCACACTTTTCCTTTATATAAATATCAAAACTTTCTATTTCTCCAATTTTATTCCAATTTTCTATAATATATTTTCTTACATTTTCTGGTGTCTGCCAGTTTCTTTTATAATTATCTTTCAATATTAAAATAATTGTATCGCTGTTATTTTTTTTTAGTTTATCAATCTGCCCTTGCTCGCCTCTTCCGTCCTAAATTTCCTTTCAAAAACATATCATAATCTTTATTATATTTATCTATTGGAATCATAAAAATAGCGGCCGTCGCATCTAGGATATATACGGTTTTATTATTTTTCTCGCATTCAATAATAAATTGATCAATCTTTTGTATTTCATTGCTTTCTGCTTTTATATATTTAAAATTTTGCAATTTGTTGTATCTATTTGCTTCTTTTTTGTATTTTACAAGGTGGTTTACTGACATATATACCTCAAATATAACTATTAGTATTAGTGCACATTTTGAAAAATACTTTATAAACATTGTTAATTTGCTTTTCTGAACTTTTTTTATAAAATTTGACCATAAAAAATATACAAGTAAAATTAGTGATGGAAATATCCCTATTAAAAAATGTATTGAATCTGATATTGGATATACTACTATTAAACTAACTACACTATAAGCAAATAATATATATATACTTTCATCTTTATTTTTATTACTGAAAACTACTGTTTTTATATATATTAAAAATAATAAAATTGGTATCAATATACTCAATATAGAAACCATTATACCATAATTTCCATTTATCAAGTTTATATATGAAATCTTATTTGAAAATGTTTTTATTCCTAATATTGTATAATCTACAAAATTATCCCATCCTTTGTAACTTATTATATATATGCAGAACAATACAATCGGAACTGATATTCCTAAAACTTTATATAATGTTTCTTTACTATATTTTTTTATTTCTTGTTTATTACTTATAATCAATACCCTATACAATAGAAATACTAATGCTAAAAATATTCCGGTTGTTTGTTTCGTCAAAATAGCCATTCCGACCATAATTCCTGCAAAAAAATTCAATTTAGGGTTTTTCTTTTCAATATTTTCTAGTTCTATTAACGTAACTATTAGTATAATCCATAATACAGCAAAGTTATAATCGATGCAAAAATAATTCTTATATAGATAAATTGTAGCTATCAAAAATGCATATCTTAAAGCTGTTGGGGTTTCTAGTTTCTCTAGTATTTTGTATGCAACTAGCATTATCGAACTGCATAAAACTACTGCAATGATTCTCATAGTAAATAGTTCTGTGCCAAAAGCTTTTAAAATCATACCACATATAATTGATAGCAATGGTGTTTGCACCATATTAAAATCTCTATATGGCATTAATCCATTTGCTATGTTTCTTGCAAAATTAAAATTCCAGATTTCATCTAGATTATTTAATTCTCTTGGCAATATTATTCCTGCAATTATAATCGCTAATATGCAAAAAATAGCTAGGTCTTTTAATATTTTTTTCATTCTTAATTCCTTTCTTTTGTAGATTTCTTTATTTCTCGATATCTTTACTACTTTCTTCTCTTTTGGTCTCTTCTCTATTTTGAGCTCCAGATCTCAGCATTTTCCTATATTTCTCTGTAACAACACTTTGTAACATCTCATAATCTTTTCCGTGTGCATTATAATACGCTTTTACCATTTGATCGTCATTTGTTAAGCTTATTGGCGGAGGTACAATTCCTTTAGACATCAGCATACTATTAAACACACACATTGCAGTTCTTTTATTCCCGTCTTCATATGGTTGTATAAAAATAAAATCAGCATATATTTTAGCAATCTGTTTTATATATTCTTCTTCAGATTGACTTGAATTGTATGCTTTTTCATACTCAATTTGCAGGTTCTTAATAGCCTCTGGTACTTCTTCAAATTGTATAGTATGTATTACAGGTCTATTGCTAATTCCACTTTCAGAGCCTAATGTTACCTGTTTTTTCCTATATTCTGTTCCATTTTTTGTTGAGCCTATTGTACTTTTCATTTCGCTTCTAACTCTATTGCACACTTCTTCAATATTAATAGGCTTATCATCTTCTACTAATAATGATGCCAAGGTCATTCTTGCAATGTCTTCTATGTCTTTTATACTCTCATATTCTTCTGCTCCTTTTTCTAGAGCACTATGCGTATCTCTATATGCAATAGAATGATCTTCCGGATTTTCTGCTATTTTCTCTCTTATCATTTCTCTTACTTTTTTTACATAAGAATCTTCTAAAGTTTTTTCTTTCAGCATCTTTCTATATCTAAAAGATTGGATAAATTTCTTCAATGGATTAGTTTCATTCTCATAATTAAATCTAGCTTCTTCTTCTAAATAAATCATATCGAACTTTTTTTCTTTATGTCTATCAAAATCTGCGAACCCTCTCCATTCCTCGTATTCTTGCTCTGTAGAAATGTTTAACGAGTTACCGAATAATGCTTCTAATGTAGGATTTTCAAATTTTAAAACTTCTTGGCTATCAATTTGTCCTCTTATTTTATCAGCTTCACTATTGAATGCAGCTCTTTCATCAAATCCACTATTTCTATATTTGTGAGACATTAACATTCTCCCAATATAAAGTTGTGACATAATCATTTTCTTTAAATATTCTTCATTAACATCAAATTTTAATTCTTGAGATAATGTTTCTCCTTTAGAAAACAATTCTCTTATTCTGTTTATCCCATTTTCTTCTATTTCAATATATAGTTTTCTTGCTAGTTTACTAACATCTTTTGCTTTCATATTTCTCCATTTCTACTCGTGAATTTCTTTATTCTTACTTATCTGCTTACTATATCTATCTTCCTCTCAACTCCTCGTATCTAACCATTTAAATTCGCGTACCCTGTCGTTCTTCATTAAAACAGTTATAATATCAAGGGTTTTGAGGCTTTTATTCGCCATTTTTTCTTATTTTTCGTATTTTTCATAATCTTATGTAAGTGTTCATACATAAGTTTTTTAAGTTTTTGCGGTTATAATATATAACCTCCTTAAAACTTTTCAAATTATATCATAAAATTTAATTTTTTTCTATAAAATTATAGAAAAAAGAGAGATAAATTCTCTTTAAAGTATATCTCCCTTTCTTCTTTTTATATATTGAATTAAATAATTGTATTCATCTTCATATTTAAACTTAACTTTAATTTTCTTATCTTCATAAACATATATATCATCTATTAGTCCATCTATAAGTTCTCTTGATAATGAATTTACATTCTGATATTTTTCAAAATATTCAATCCATTCTCCAGAGGTACTCATTTTGTCTAAATTCTGTAATTCTTTATAGTTTTCTTCAATATATGCTTCATTTTCCCTTATTTGCCTTCCGTATTCTTGGGTGTAGTCATTATATTCCTTTTCTGTAATAATGCCTAATTTCCAATCCTCGTAAGCCTCTTTTCTTAACTTTCTTTTAATATTCAATGTTTCTTCACATTTATTGATATTTTCTAGCAAATAACTTCTACGATTATCATTAAATGTTTTACTATCTATTTGTCCTTTTATTCTTTTCATATCTATTATAAGTCCAATTTGAACTTTTACGCTTTCTAAAACTGCTTTTTCTAATTCATCATTTTTTATACTATGCTTTGTACAAATTTCTCCACCAGACCTCATATATGCAGAACACATATAATGATAATAATTTCTAGGTTGTCCTTTATATTTTCCTGGTATCTTTTTACTCATTGCCCTTTGGCAATCTCCACATTTAATATGTCCTGCAAATATGGATATTTTTCCATCTGTATTCATTCTTGTATCTCTGTCTAGTATTGCTTTTTGTACCTTATCAAATGTATCTCTATCTATAATTGCATCATGTGTATCTTTTACAATAATCCATTCTTCTTGTGGTACTAATACTCTTTTATGTATTTTATAACTAATTAGTTTTCCTTTGTTTTGAACTAAATCTCCACAATACATTTGATTTCGTAAAATATCTCTAATTGTTGTTGAACACCAAGAATATGTAACTTTATCGGTATTATTCTTAAATGGTGTTTTCATTTTTAAATCTATTGCTCTATGTCCTGTTGGATTTAATATTCCTAATTCATTTAATTTTTTTGCTATTGCTGTTCTTCCATATCCATTTAAAGTAAGTTCATATATCATTCTAACGACTTTTGCTGCATCTTCATCAATAATTAAATGGTGTACATCATCTGGATCTTTGATATATCCATAAGGTGCATAAGCTCCAACATATTCCCCTTTTTTCATTTTTACATTTAATACTGCCTTTATTTTATTTGATATATCTCGACAGTATTCGTCATTTATTAAATTCTTAAAAGGTACAATTATGCTATTAACTGATTCAGGATTTTTTATGCTATCTATTTGGTCATTAACTGCAATAAATCTTATATTATATAAAGGAAATACTTTTTCAATATAATTTCCAACTTCAATATAGTTTCTTCCTAATCTTGATAAATCTTTTACAATAACAGTATTAAATTTCTTTTCATATAAGTCTTCTAACAATTTTTCAAATCCTGGTCTATTAAAAGTAGTTCCAGAAAATCCATCATCTGTATAATAATCATATACTTCAATATCTGAATTATCTTTTAAAAATTGATTTAATAACATTCTTTGATTTGTTATACTATTACTTTCTTCTTTATCTCCATCTTCTACTGATAATCTTATATATATTGCTGCTTTATATTGATAACTTTTCACATTATCTTTTTCTTCTTTATTATATTTACTTTGTCTAGGCATTAGTATTTCCCCCTTCCTTTACAATTTTCAAATAATCCATTGCCAATTTAAAAGCGTCTTCATACTTAAATACTAATTTAATTTTTCTACCATCATTATTGATATAAATTTTTTCTATTAAGTCATTTAACATTTCTTTTGTAATCTTCCTTTGATTTTTATATTTCATTAAAGTATCTACCCAGTTATTTTCAGCAACATTCTTATAACTTAATCTTGCCTCCATTAACTTTGCTTTTTCTTTTTTAATTTGTTCCTTTATATTTTCTTCCTCTTTAACATTCTCTCTGATAAAAGCAATATATTCTTGCTCGTCAATTTCCATATCTCTGAATTTTGTGAAATATTTTGTTCTTTCTTTATCAAGTCTTTCTAATTTATTTTTTAAATTCTCAACATTTAACATGATCCATTCTTTTAACAACTTTCCATATTTTTGTTACTGCCAAATTACCACCTCCTACAAAAATTTACTTTTTACTTCTTCTGCAAATTTGTGCCAATTATTTGCTTCACTCTTATAATAATCTTTATCTATTTTATCTGTTTGATTTGCTTTCTTTGCTATTTGATTAAGATTAACTCCTATTTTAGAAAGTTGTTTCATTATCACATAAAATTCTTTGCCAGGCTTTTCTTTTATATTTTCATTCATTAACAATCTTCTAAAATATTCTCCATAAGAAAGATTACATCTTTGACAATCTGCAATTAACTTTTCATTCTCTAATTCATTAAGCATTATATCTTTTCTTATATATCTTTTTCTCAAATCTCTCCCTCCTGTTTTGCTCATTTAAAAATGGGGATTGGGGTTTCCCCATAGAATAGAATTTTGAAACACGATATTTTCGTGTGAACAAATTCAGTGCTTGCTAGGACAAGAAATCCATTTTTTCCATTTTTAAATGTACCTACATTGGTACTCTATTTTGTTCCTTTTTCATTTTATATCTGTCAATTTCTTGCCTATTTTTTAACCCTATGCTGTAACATAAGTAATCATTTATGTCTTTACCATAAGGAGCAGGAATATCATAAACATTGTACTTATCAAGTGCATATATCATTGCTTTTGTTGCATTTCTTCCTGCTATATCATTATCAAAATGTAATACAATATCTTTTATATTTGTGTTTTTATTTAAAAAGTTTTGTACTGCTATTGGTACTTTACTTTGTTCTATATTAGAACTTGGTTGGTACACTCCTGCAAGTGATAAAAGATTTTGATTTGTATAATCATATCCCTTATTTTTTAATAATGTTGCATAAGATAATAAATCTATACTGCTTTCAAATATATGTAATGAATTACATTCTTCTGCTCCTAACATTCTAAAAGAATACTCTTTTGAACTCCCCTTTGCATCTCTCATTATTCTTTTTTCATTTGTACTTCTGCACCCTGCATATTTGATATTGTTATCATTATCGTACCCTAAAAATACTGCATTATTGGTTTTATTTTCTTGATAAATAATCTTTTTATTTATGCAATCATTTATTATTTCTTCATCAATTCCTCTGTTTTTTAGATACTCTATAACTTGTTTATTGGTACTCGCTTTTTCTGGAATTACTATTGTTTTAGGTGCGTTTTCATTACTATATTGAGGTCTAATATATGTATCTATATTTCTATTTAATACACTTGAAACTGCCTCTTGCAATGACATATTTTCTACTTTAATAAGATAATCAACTGCTGACTTTCCTGCTTGATGTGTTGAAAATCTATGCCATAATCCATTACTTATAATGACACTATCATGACTTTTTAAGGAATATGTATTAGTACCTTTTCTTACAAGTTCTGATGGATTATTGTTCATAAAATAAGTTAGTAAATCAATTTCTTTTGCTTGTTTTACAACTTCTTTTGGTACAAATTCAGGCATAATTTTGCACCTCCTTTTTCTTATCTTGCATCTTGATTTCGCTCTTTTTTGACCTCATTATCTCTAATAAGGTCTATCGTATCATCTATTGAAAATTCTAAAGCCTCTCTTAAACTACCATCATTAGATAACCAATCATCATAGCATTCTTCTAATATATGCTCCCTTTTAAGTAATGTTTTAAGTTCGAATTTTGAATAATCTTTATCGTATGCTAAATAATCTTGTATCGTTTGCATACATGTTATTTTATAACTATTGTCTATTATTTGTTCTGCAGGTAGTCCCTTTAAACTATCTTTAAAATCTGTTAATTCCCTTTCTAATTTTTTAATTAACTTATTTTTTAATTCTTCATTTTCCATAATTTATCACACTCTCTTTCTTTTTTATTGCATAATAAAAAGGACAGATTTTTTAAATTATCCGTCCCTTTAAACTAATTTAATTTTAACATTCCCATATTATTTAAGTAGATTAATGCTTCTTTAAAACCTAATTTAAAACTTTCTTTTAACTCAATAACATCAAGTTCAGTTTCATAATCAAGTACATTAAGTATTGCATATTGTTCATCATCTCTTAAATCTATTGGTTCTTTTTCTTCTAAAAATGTTCTTACATTTGGGTATTTATATTTTAGTTCTGATATCTTTTTATTTAATGTTTGATAGTCTTCTCTATCTTTTAATGCTTGTGCTTTATGAACTTCTAAATACTCTAAAAAACCTTCTTCATAATTATCAAAAAAGCTACCTGCGATTTCTTCCATACCTTTATTCTCCTATTTCCATCAATATTTTTTTACTATCAACTATCCCTAATTTATAATAATGTTTACAAAGTAGGTCAGTTTCATTACCAATGGCAAGTTCAAATTTATTTAATTTAGCAATTATTGGGTCTAACTTTTTTTCATCTTTAACTACTTTTTTAATCAAATTAATCAATTCTTCTTCCACTTTTAATGACTCTGTAAATTTACCATCAAGATTCTTTTTCTTTAATAGCATTGTTTCAAAATCATCACTTATTGAATCATATAGTTGATCTAAAATAGATCTATTAAATAATTCTTCCATTTCCTTATCCCTCCTCAAACTTATTCTAATATAATCTTTTGAATTTGAGAAATGTGCAAATTATTTAATTATAAATTTGACAGAAAAAAAGAGCAATATTTTAAATATCACTCTTAAAACTACTCTATAACTTGTAATTTGTCTCTCACTTACTTTACCAAATTTATAATTTTTGTTGCCACTTTTTCAATAAATTTCTCATCATGTTCTACAAAAATAATGGTAGGATTATAATTTAGAATAGCATCTTCTATTTGTTCTCTTGTCAATATATCAATATAGTTTAAAGGTTCATCCCATATATAAATATTAGCCTGTTCTGAAATACTTTTTGCAATTAGAACCTTCTTCTTTTGACCTTCACTCATATCTTGAATATTAGTATCAAAATCAAATTGTGATAATCCCATTTTTACTAACATTGCTTTAAAAATACTTTCATTTATTTTATTATCGTAAGCAAAAGTTCTCAAATTTCCTTTTAAATCTTCTGTACTCTGAGAAACATAAGATATTTTTAAATCATTTGCAACCATAAACTCTCCATTATACTGTAATTCTTCTCCTAAAATAAGTTTTAATATACTTGATTTACCAATGCCATTTTTTCCAATTAGTGCAACCCTATCGCCATTATTAACTTCAAAAGTAATAGGGTTAAATATCGTTTCTTTACTATATTTTATCTGCAAGTTATGTGCAAAAATTAATGGATTCTTATTACTTTTTAGAGGAATAATTTTTAATGTATCATTTACCTCTATATTTTTTAACAAATTAGTCTTTTCATTTATTGCTTTTTCTATTCTTTGTTCCATAACTTTTGATTTTTTCATCATTTTATCTGCTTTATGTCCTATATATCCTTTATCTATTGTAGTTTCTGAATTATATTTTTTATTTTTTGTTTTTTCAGCCTCATTTGACCATTTTGCACAATTTTTAGAAGCTATTTCAAGTCTATTTATATCTTTCTGCAATCTTTCATTTTGTATTTTTTCAAAATTATCTTGCCTATTTTTATTTTCTTTCCAAGATGAAAAATTACCTTGTTGTATTTCTATATTAGTATTATTTATAGAAATTATATGATTTACAACTTTATCTAAAAAATTTCTATCGTGAGATACTAATATAAATCCTTTTTTCTTTTCTAAATAATTTACTAAATTATTTCGTGTTTCAATATCCAAATGATTTGTAGGCTCATCTATAAGTAAAAAGTTATTACCTTTTAAAAATAAACTTATTAAAAGTATCTTTATTTGTTCGCCACCACTTAATAAGTTAAAACTTCTATATAATACTTCAGTATCTGTATTAAGTAAATTTAATTCTCTTATAATTTCCCAATCTTCAACATTCGGAGCAATCTCATTTACTATTTCTATTGCCATTCTTTCTTTGTTTTTTACTTCAAAAGGGAAGTAATCAAACTCAACATTTTTTGATATTGCACCTTGATATTCATATTTTCCTAATAATAACTTTAAAAATGTAGTTTTACCTTTACCGTTTCTTCCAATTAATCCTAATTTCCAATCAGTATCTATATTAAATGATACATTTTCAAATATATTTTTTAGGCTTCCATCATATCCAAAAGTTAAATTGTTTACACTTATTAAAGACATCTATTCCTCCTACAAATTATTATTTTGCGAACTACTAAATTGTAATTTATAATTTGCTTATTACTTTTTTCTGTCAACTTCTTTGTTTACACTATTGCTAATAATATAGAAATTGGAAATATAGCTACTGGATAAAATTCTTATTTTCAATTTTTCAATTTAAAAATTTTCTTTTGGCGCTTAGTTTCAAATTTCCAATAACCATGATTACGATTTCGATGTTTTTTTTGAATCTTGTTTTGATTGTTTTTCATGGCTTGTTCAGCATTTAATATAATAGCTTTTTTTTCGTTGGAAACAAATTTAAGAAAAACATCATATAGGTATAGCCATCCATCGTATGAGATCTCAGTAAGCGTTGACTCTAATTTGATTTTTAAAAACTTGCAAATGCGTTTTTGTTGCTCATAAGTAAACAATTTTTTTGTTTTATCTTTGAAAGTATTTCCAGACGCTAAAAATATATATGATAAAAAATTTCTATAGTCTGTCGCATCCTCAACATCTGCTGATGTTTTTCTTTGAAAGTGAGCAAAACATATTCGTGCATTTGGCACAGGATAAAAATCTGATGGTTTAAACTCATAAATCAATTCAGCGGAAAACCAAGGTTTGTATAAAAGAGACCTCAAACTTTCGTTATAAAAAGGCTGTCCAGAATACCTTATAAAAGCTTCATACTGCATTATGAAATATATATCTTCAGGAGGATTATCATCTTCAAATACTTTTTTCATAATATCAGCAGTTATGTTAAATGGAATATTTGCACATACTTTATATGGTTCTTTTACTGATATTTTATATTTTAAAAAATCCATCTCTATTATTTGAACTTTTTTAGATTCTTTATACCTTTCAGATAAAGTTTTCGCTAATTTTGCATCAAACTCTATTGCTATAACTTTCTTGCTTTTTTTTGCAAGTTCATTGGTAATAATTCCTTTTCCAGGACCTATCTCAATTACAATATCGTCGTTACAAATATTACTCTTTGATAACAAGGTCGCTACAAGTTGTTTACTATGTAAATAATTTTGCGAATGTTCTATTCCCATAAATACCTCCTTTACAAATTACTATTTGATGAAATCATTATAGCATAAATTTAATTTTTTTAACATCTTTCTGGAGAATTTTTATCAGGAGATTTATCTTGTTTTTCTTCTTTTTCATCTCCCAACATTTCATGTTCATTTTCATTTATTTTTAATTCTGCATTTATTTCTTCTAGTTTTCGTAACTTTTCTTGTAATTCTTGTTCTTTAGGAAATTCCTTTTGAGATTCTTGTTTTGCATTTTCTAATTGAAAATATGTATTATCTAATAAATCTCTTTCGTGAGGAATATCTTTTGCAATATTCTCTAAACAATTATTTATTCTTGTTATATTTCCATTTACATCAGTTCCTAAATCAATAGAATAACTAAATTTATTTTTTAGTTTTAATCTAATATTTCTAGTTATTGAATCGAAACTCATCTCCATTGTAAATCCTCTATATTCTCCTATTTCTCGTGTTTCCATGAATTTTACCATTCCATCATCATTTGTAATTGCTTTTGTAACTAAATCTCCTTTTTTATACCAAGTTTTAGTACCTGCAACATTTTTTATATCTTCTCTTGCATATAAAGAAATTTCTGCACCTTTTAGTCTGTTATTATAACTATCAGTTTTATATACAGTTATTTCTCCTGTTGGTGTAGTATCAATTTTTTCAAAACTTTCTAATACGATTTTTTCTGTTTGTCCTTTATAAGATAAAGTAACATTGTGTTTAGTATTATCTATTAAATATCCTGTTGTTGCTTGTGTTTCTTCTACAATATATTTACCTAATGGAAGATTTGTAATTTCTGCTAATCCATTACTGTCTGTTTTTATATTAGCAACTACCTGTCCATTTGTATAATAAGTTTTAGTTTTTGCAGCATTCTTTATATCTTCATTTGCAATAACTTTAAATACTGTATCTTTGATTAAATCTCCCTGCTCACTTTTCTTAATTACTTGTATAGTTCCTGTTGGTTCTTCATTAACAATAGCTTTACTTGCTGTTTGATTTACTTGCACTTCTACATTATAGGCTTGTGTATTTAATAAATATCCATTAGGAGCTGATTTTTCAGTAATTGTATATGTTCCTTTTCTTAATTTTTCTATTGTTATTTTTCCATTAGTAACTGTTACATCTTGATTAAAACCATTTGGTCCTGTTACATGGAATATAGCACCATCTATTAAATCTCCATTTGTATTTAATTTTTTTATTTCTAACTTTCCAAATGTTTCAATATTTAATCCAACAGCTAGTGTTATTGGGTCATTATATGCCATTGAATATAATTGATTTTGAACTCCACTTGCAAATTCAAAAAATACCATTGAATCATGGTCTTGTGTTCCATCTTTAATCATACCCCAAGACTTAAATTCTGCGTCAGTAATAACATAGTTTTCTAAATTAGTATTTTCATCTACTGATATTGTCATTGAATTACTACCACCAGAATGTTGTACTCTTATTCCGTTTGTTGTTCTATCTAAACTTGGATAAGCTGATAAAACGCCATTAGAATCATTTAATGTTTTACTTTCTCCTGCTTGAATAGTTATAGTTGTTCCATCAAAACTTGGTCTTCTATCCATTTGTGCAATTTGATTTTCAATATTGTTTTTAAAACTTACATATTCTGCTTGAATACCACTATCAATAAAAGTTGCATTACTTTGTCCTAATGTTTCCCATATTAATTGTTGTGTTAAAACATATTGTTTCTTTAATGCTGCTGATGTTCCACCATCTATAACATAATTTCCCTGTTGTTTATACCATCCTAAATAAGCTACTTTACAAGCTTTTCTTAATTTTGAATCAACTGGTGTATAATATTTTCCATTGTAAACTGTTCCTGTATCAAAATCTACACCATGTTCTGCACAGAAAACTGTTCTTTGTTCATTAGTTGAGTAATTTATTAATCTTCTTAATAAAACTCCATATTGAGTATTTGCATTATCAGTTGTTTTAATGAATGAAGCAAATTGTCCTCCTACCCATTTACCTGTTCCTGATGCTGCAAATATTGGTTGTGTTGTACTTAATAATGTTATCATTAGTAAGAAAAAAGCTATAATTCTTTTACTTTTTAACTTTTTCAACATTTAAAATTCCTCCTTTTCCATAAAAAAAGAACAAGTTTTAATTAACCTGCTCTTATAAAAATATTTAATTATCTCTTATAGTAATTTAAAGTCCATTTACCACAATACTGACAACTCCATATTTCATATCCACAAGGACATTGTTTGTTATATTCTTCAAAAGTTATCTGTCCATTATGTATTTTATTGCTATAATCCAATATTAGATTATCATAATATGAAACTGCCTCATTATAACTATTAAACCACTTATTTGAATTACCAACTCCTACACCATGTTTACTATCAGAACACTTTGGTGTTTCTGGTTGTTTTATTTCAACTTTTGTTTCTTTCTTTGGTGTTTCTGGTATTTTTGTTTCAACTACTGGTGTTGTTGTTTCTTTTTCTACTATCTTTTTAGGTGTAGTAACAGGTGTTGTTCTAGGTTGTTCTACTGGTTTTGAACTTTCTACTTTTTTCTCTTGTGTAACTACTGGATCTTTCTTTGGTTCTTCTTGAATATTGGTATTTTTAACCTTTACAATATCCGCTTCTAGTTGTATTTCTTCAACTTTCTCTTGTTCTTCTACATTGTTTTCAACAGCAATCACTTCTGTATCTTCTTTTCCTTTGTCATCAGTATTATTTATTTCAGTTACAATCTCTTTCTCATTTTCCATTTTACTTAAACTTAAGGTCTTTGATTTTATAATCATCATATTCGCAAATAATATCATTATTAAGGCTATAATTATTAAAACTAATATCTTTTTACTTTTCATTACTACCATCTCCTTATAGCTTAATTATATGCTTTTTAGAGATAAAAACAAATGTGTAAATTATTAT